>Ga0209702_10008697_pt1 | contig 11672 bp, 13 predicted proteins | sample FRY01_FD_187210 | JGI IMG/M metagenome (GOLD analysis project Ga0209702, IMG submission 187210) | Freshwater microbial communities from Lake Fryxell liftoff mats and glacier meltwater in Antarctica - FRY-01 (SPAdes) (version 2) | ecosystem: Environmental > Aquatic > Freshwater > Ice > Glacier... | reverse complement strand
TCCATCATGGCCCGCAGTGTTCCGGGCGCTTGCTCCCCACCAGCATGAGGGATCCGCGCGCCTGATCAAAAACCTGTGGCACGCAATCAGATGCTGGACGGCGACCAGACCCGCCACATAAAACAATGGTTCTATCTGATGGACAGAAGATCGCCAGTTGACCTGTCAGACGGGCGCTGGAGACTGGCTGGAGGGGCTGGCCAAACGGCTGGTCGCGTCTGCCTTCAGGTATCGATTCCCCTGTTCCGATCGGCCATCTGCTTCAAACGATGCTCCCCGGCGATCGCTGCTTCTACCCGGTTGTTGGCACCCAGAACCCGAAACAGTGCCGACATGTGAAACTTGATCGTTCCTTCACTCAGGTTCAGCTGTCGGGCCATGGCCTTGTTGGATTGACCCGCCACCAACATGACAAGGACTTCGTTCTGCCGGGGGGTGAGCATTCGCAAATCATCTTGCACGTTACCCCCCTCCTGATGGCCAGAATGGGTGCTAGGGGCATAGGTCGTTGCCGCACCCTTGGACGCGCCACACTTATCGGCCAAGGATGCCGGGACATAGATCTCGCCCTGGCATATCTTGTGCAAAGCCCGTCCCAACTCCACGATACCCAGCCCCTTTGACACGTAGCCGTGCACACCTGCACCTAGCGCCTGAAGCATGTCCCCGCGATCCCGAGAGGCCGAAACAACCGCAATCAGGACATCAGGAAAGAATTCGCGCACTGAATGCAAATCATCCCAATTGCTCATGCCCGGCATGTTCAGGTCGAACAGCGCAAGCCGAAGGTCCGGTTGGCGCGACATGGTTTCTATCGCTTCGTCAAAAGTAGAAGTTTCTATGACGATGGATGCCCCCAGTTGCTCGATCAGGATGCTTCGCAGCGCCAGACGAAAGAACTCATCATCATCAGAAATCAGAACCGGCATTCCAAACACAGGTGTCTTTTTCAAATCGTCCATCGCGTCAACGACCCGCCGTGCTTGAGGCAATCAAAGTCAGACCTTCGACGCTGATTGCAGTGATAAGGATCTCAACGTCAAAATGAGAAATCACCGTAGTCAAGTTTTCAGCAAAGCGCAACCTGTGGATGATTGCAACCAGTTGGCCCCACCACCGATCAGACAGGACAACCGGCCAGACCATGAGGCCAAGTATCCTCGATCACCAGGGCCGGTTAGACCTTTGTTGTCCCGAACGTCATCTCATCACCCAATTTTGGTTGGCTTGGCGCTCGGCGCAGAAACCTAGTCTCCGGCGCAGCCGGTTCACGCAGTCAAAGGATTTCACCATGAAAGCCATCGTTTCACGTTTCGCAAAAGACACATCCGGCGCCACCGCAATTGAATACGGGCTGATCGCCGGTCTTGTGTCGGTCGTCATCATCACAGCGCTGACGCTGCTCGGCCCAGAGATTGAAACCGTCTTCACCACCATCACAGCTAAGCTGAAGGCCGTGAACCCCTGATCGGGCCAAGAGGTGGGGGTTGGTGATCGCCACCTCCTAATCCGAAAACAGCAGTCCAAATCGGATCAAGGTGACCCACCCATGCTCGTCCTGTCGGCCAAACTGTTCTTCGCCGCGGTGATGATCTGGGCCGCGGCAAGTGATCTGACGACCATGACGATCCCCAACCGGATCGTCATGGTCCTCTTCGCAGGTTTCGTGATTTTGGCACCACTGACCGATGTCCAGATGTTCCAGGCTGCCGCAGGTGGCACAATCGCTTTGCTGATATCGTTCATCCTTTTCAGCCGTGGCTGGATAGGGGGTGGCGATGCTAAACTTGTTGCTGTTGCAGGGCTCTGGATAGGGGTCGATCAGCTTGGTCTGTTCCTGCTCACAACCTCGCTTTTCGGTGCGATTCTGACCCTAGCAGTCCTGATGTTTCGGGCCGTGACGTTGCAACCCTATTTGTCAGACCTGACTTGGGTGGCACGACTTCACCGACCCGGCGGTGGCATTCCTTACGGCGTCGCAATCGCGGGTGCAGGATGTGCCGTTCTGATCGGGACACCATAGTCTCCACCGGCACACCAAAGCGAACAAACAACCGGCCACTGGCAATTCTGCCTGCCAGTCCGTCGACCCGGAAAGAGGTGAATTGATGTTGCGTGCTTTTATATTGGTTTTTGCCCTTTTTGCGGGTGGCCTGGCAGCCTGGTTCTCGTTTTCCAGCTCGGGTGCCGTGCCCAACGTTTTGGTAGCGGCCCCCTCCCCCGCTCCGCTTCCCACAGTCGAGGTTCTTGTTTCGGCAAGCGATCTGGTGTCTGGCGCGAAGCTTTCTGTAGACAGTCTTCGTTGGCAAGATTGGCCCGAAGCTTCGCTTAGCCCTGGCTTTATCACGCGCGCAGCCCGGCCAGATGCAGTCGCCGAACTGAGCGGCATGATGACCCGTACCAGTTTCCTTGGAGGCGAGCCCGTGCACGACGGGCGACTGATGGGCGCGGGCAGCGGCTATCTTTCGGTGATGCTGACGGCAGGAATGCGCGCCGTGGCAGTCCGCATTTCTGCAGAAAACACAGCGGGCGGTTTCATCTTGCCAAATGATCATGTCGACGTGCTTCACACCGTCAGCCAGATGGACCCGGCAGGAACCATGCAGGTTCAAAGCCGCGTCCTTTTGCGAAATGTGCGCGTTCTCGCTATCGACCAGATGGTTGCAGATGGGCAAATCGACTCGGTCGTGGGCAAGACCGCCACACTCGAACTTGATGCTGCTCAGGTTGCGGCCATCACGGCTGCGGAAACGTCCGGCGCAATCTCCCTCGCGCTCCGGGCCTTGGTGGACAACGCCGAATCATCTGTGATCGACATTGCCGTCCCCCGGACGATCCAGATCTACCGCGCTGGAGCCAGAGAAACAGTTCACATCGCCACGCCGACCACGCCGTCCAACCCGCCTGAAACGGTGGGGTATTGAGCATGAACGCCAAACCATTCCTGCTGGAAAGCAACTATGACAACGTGCCTGTTCTGGGCGATGCCGGCGGTCGGGTCCCCCATATCAAGGTCTGCGCGTTCACCGAGACGGCCGTCACAGGTGCCGTAATCAACTCCGCCTTGAAGGATCGTCGTCTGGATCGGGCCGACACAACGCTCGACACAGGTGGCATGATCGCAGCCATCGCGTATTGCAAAAAATCTCCCAGCCCCGATCTGATCATTCTTGAATGCACGGACCATCCGCCATTCCTTCTGGCGCAACTGGTGGAGCTGGCTTCGCTTTGCGACTCTGGCACCAAAGTCATCGTGATCGGGGTCGCAAACGACGTGTCGCTGTTTCGAAACCTGCTGGAGATTGGGGTAACCGATTACATGGTGGCGCCAATCAGGGAAGACAAACTTTCGACGACGATCCTGCGGCTTTTTCAACACACCGAAGCCACAAAGCCCGGCAAGATTTATGCTGTCCTTGGGGCAAGGGGCGGGGTCGGTTCATCGACTGTCGCACAAAACATGGCAGCAGCACTGGCAAATGCCGGCAGCGCTGCGGTGATGCTGGCCGATCTGGACTTGCAGTTTGGCTCGGTTGCACTCAACCTCAATTTTGAAACTGGCACCAATCTTGTCCAACAGTTGGGCGATGTCGCGCGGCTTGACGATGCCTTGCTCGACCGACTGCTTGTCGCGCGAAACAAGCATTTGATGGTGCTCGCGGGCACTTCGGCCACGCTTAACCTGGGCGAACCAAGCCTTGATTTGCTCGACAAGCTAATTGATCTTGCGCAGGCCAGTTTTCCCTACCTCGTCCTGGACTTGCCGCATGTCTGGTCGCACTGGGTGCAGAAATCCGTTCTGGCCGCTGATCAGGTGATTATCACAGCGACGCCGGACCTTAGCAGTCTGAAAAATGCCAAGGCCCTCCTCGACCACATGGGCAACCTGCGGCCTAACGATGCGGCCCCCCATCTTGTCCTGAATCAAATCGCCATGCCGAAACGGGCTGAAATCAAACCCGCAGCCTTTGCCAAGGCTCTGGGAGTCACAAGCATGACTGAGATCGCATTCGATCCTTCAAGTTTCAGCAAGGCATCCATCGCGGGTCAGTTGCTGGTCGAACACAATCCCAAGACGGCAGCCAGCCGCAAATTCGGCGATCTGGTGAGAACCATAGCGCCCAGCGCTCGTCTCACGCGCCAACCGATAGGGCTTGCCCGTCTCTGGTCGCGTTGACATGGCGACCGATCCGCACTCATCGCCGACAAACGCTTTGCCTCACAGACGAAAGGACAAAACATGACCAAGTCTCATACCCAGATCATGACGGATCAATACTTCGTCCCCAAAACCAAATACATCGAGACACCCTATGGTCTGGATCAATCCCGTTTTGTGTCAGGCTGGTTTATCCTTCCAATGGTCCTATCCGGATCAATCATCTGGTTCTTTATCCTCCGCATGGCATGGCGTTTTTTCACATGACCCAGTGAATCATCCAATAAGGATTACCTGATGTTCGGCACCAAATCCCGTTTCAACAACCTCAACAAAGCAGTGCTCCCCCTTGAGCAGCAACGCAATCGACCAAAAAGTACCGCTGTGGTCGAAACGACCAGCGTTGTCCCGATCGTGGAACCACCCCGCGTTCCGGCAGAGCGTCCGAAAGCCTACTACGACCGTAAGAAAGAGATTTTTTCGATGCTGATCGAGGCCATTAACGTGGCCCATCTTTCCGTCATGGAACTCTCCGAGGCCCGCAATGAAGTGCGCAGTATCGTAGGCGATATCCTGACGGCCCGGAAATCCGCAATTTCCACTACCGAACAGGAAGAGCTGGTCGAGGATATCTGCAACGACGTTCTGGGTTACGGCCCACTCGAACCTCTGCTCGCGCGCGACGATATTGCCGACATCATGGTTAACGGGAACAAGCGCATCTTCATTGAAGTCGGCGGCAAGATGATCGAAACGGATATACGCTTTCGCGACAATACCCAGCTTTTGAACATCTGCCAGCGCATCGTCAGCCAGGTCGGACGGAGGGTGGATGAATCAAGCCCCATCTGCGATGCCCGCCTGCCCGACGGCAGCCGCGTTAACGTCATCGCCTCGCCCTTGTCCATAGATGGCCCGACACTGACAATCCGCCGGTTCAAGAAGGACAAACTCACTCTCGATCAGCTTGTCGGTTTCGGCGCGATTACCCCCGAAGGGGCCGAGATACTCAAGATAATCGGGCGCGTGCGCTGCAACGTCATCATCTCGGGCGGGACCGGTTCGGGCAAAACGACGCTGTTGAACTGCCTGACGGCCTTTGTTGACAAGAGCGAGCGGATCATCACCTGTGAGGATTCTGCCGAGCTTCAACTTCAGCAGCCCCATGTTGTTCGTCTGGAAACGCGCCCCCCAAATATCGAAGGCGTGGGCGAAATCACCATGCGCGAACTGGTCAAGAACTGCCTGCGGATGCGCCCGGAACGGATCATCGTGGGCGAGGTCCGCGGCCCCGAAGCTTTCGATTTGTTGCAGGCCATGAACACGGGCCACGATGGGTCGATGGGCACGCTCCACGCCAACTCCCCGCGGGAGGCGTTGGGCCGTATCGAATCCATGATCACGATGGGCGGCTTTGCCTTGCCAAGCCTGACAATCCGGCAAATGGCCGTTTCGTCAATCGATGTGATTGTCCAGGCTGCCCGACTGCGTGACGGGTCGCGGCGGATCACCCATATCACGGAAGTTCTCGGCCTCGAAGGCGATGTGCCGATTTTGCAGGACATCTTTGTCTACGAGCTTCAGGGCGAAGACGCGCAGGGGAACATCATCGGGCGTCACCGCTCTACCGGTGTGGGTCGTCCTGCCTTTTGGGAACGGGCCCGCTATTTCGGCGAAGAAGAACGACTTGCAGCCGCGCTTGACGCAGCCGAGGTGGCATGAATCATGGGAGTTGACCGGAAATCCCCATCGGCGACGACATGACGTTGTCCATTTCGCCCCTCATCATTTTTCTGCTGGCCAGTCTGGGCATCGGTGGTCTTCTCCTCGCCACGTTCCTGCCGCAACTGACGCAAGGCCGCATCGCGCGCAAACGCCTCGCCCGTGAACTCGGATCGCGGCAGGCACGTGCTGCACGATCCGGCAACACCGAGGCTAAGCGCCGCAAACGGTCCATCGACGACACCGTGCGTGAAATGGAAGAAAAGCAGCAAAAGGCGCAAACCGCCAGCAGGGCCCGCCCGACCTTGATCAGCCGTATGCGGCAGGGAGGCCTGTCGTGGTCCATGTCCACGTATTGGACGCTTTGTGTTGTCACAGGATCAATTGCGGCTTTTCTCTTCTTGGCGAGTCTCGACTATGGTCTTGTACCGGCAGCAGGATTTGGTCTCGCGTGTGGCCTTTATCTGCCGCACCTGTTTGTAAACCTTCGCCGCGCACGGCGGTTTAACCGCTTTACAGCCGAATTCCCCAATGCTGTCGATGTCATCGTGCGCGGCGTGAAGGCCGGTATGCCTTTGGGCGATTGCCTGCGCATCGTCGCGGTTGAAGGACAAGAACCCGTCAAGGCCGAATTCAAGATCGTCATTGAGGACCAAACCATCGGTATCCCGCTGAACGACGCCATTCAGCGGATGGCGGTCCGGGTACCCCTGCCCGAAGCCAACTTTCTCGCAATTGTCGTGACAATCCAAAGCCGCGCAGGCGGCAATCTGGCAGAGGCCCTTGGCAATCTCTCCATCGTGCTGCGCGAACGCAAGAAGATGCGCGGAAAAATCAAGGCTATGAGTGCGGAGGCCAAAGCGTCGGGTGGTATCATCGGGGCGTTGCCTGTGATCGTGGGAGCCTTGGTTTACTTCACCAGCCCCGACTACATCGGACTTCTCTTTACCACGACCATTGGGAACGTCGCTCTTGTGTGTTGCGCGCTCTGGATGTCGCTGGGGGTGCTCGTCATGCGCAGCATGATCAATTTCGACTTCTGACAGGATCAAGTTGATGCAATTGCCAAATACTGACTTCCTTGCAATGATGCTGTCCGCGACAGCAGTGTTCTTCGCAATCATCGCGGTAAGCTGGCCGTATTTGGCGCGTGACACGCTGGGACAGCGGATGCGGCAGGTTACGGATGAGCGCGAGCGCCTCCGGGTGAGGGAACGTGCCAAACTGAATCCGGGTAAGAAGCGCGCGCTCCTACGCAGCGAGCCTCGAAGAATTTTTGCGGCCATCGTGGACGGCTTCAACCTGTCTCGGCAAATGGACGATTCTGGAATCGTGCTGATGTTGCGCCAAGCTGGTTTTCGGGGAACGGCACCGGTAGTGGCCTATCTGGCTCTCCGCGTCCTCTTGCCGGTGGCGTTGCTGGGTGGGTCCGCGTTCTATGTGTTCGTGATCATTCAGCCCGACCTGTCCTTGATTGTACGTCTGGGCATAGTCTTCGCCTTTGGCGTCCTAGGCTACTACACACCTCGCCTGTTTGTGAAAAACAAGATTGCCAAGCGGAAGAACGGAATCCGCCAGGCTTGGCCAGACGCGCTTGACCTGCTGCTGATCTGCGTGGAATCGGGGATGAGCGGCGAAAACGCATTTCGCAAAGTGTCGGAGGAGATCGGCAGCCAGTCGGTCGATCTGGCCGAGGAACTCTCGCTTACCACCGCCGAACTGTCTTATCTGACAGACCGGAGAACGGCTTATGAAAATCTGGCATTGCGAACCGATCTCGATTGCGTCCGGGCGACTGTATCGGGGCTGACACAATCGGAAAAATACGGAACCTCACTCGGGCATGTCTTACGGGTTCTCGCGCAGGAAAGCCGCGACATGCGAATGAGCGAGGCCGAGAAAAAAGCCGCCGCCTTACCGCCCAAGCTGACGGTGCCGATGATCCTTTTTTTCATGCCGGTTCTGTTCGCCGTCATCATCACACCCGCTGTCATCCAGATACTAGACATCCAGTGAACGGGTAAAATAAGTGCGCCCAACACCTCCGAACGTCACAAGGCATTTCGCAAGGCCAGGCTGGCCTCAGCCGCAGCCGCACACATTGTCGCGTATGGCTTTAGAAAATCCACGCCCGTCTTGCATGCTCGCTGTAGCTCCACGCAAGCCTCTACCAGGCAGCGACACCCCAGCAAACCCGCCCTGGCAGTGATCAGATGTGCAGTCTCGAATACGTTAGACCTGTCCGCCTCAACCACGGCGCGATCAAGCGAAACGAGGTCCAAAGTCTGAAGGAACTTATCTATCCAGATGACCGCCGACTCGTGGCCCAGCGTATCAAGAAATTCTGCAAAGATGACAGGGTCCAAGGTCCGCATATTCATACCACAATCTATTTCGGTTCCTCGCCCTTTGGCCAGTCTTTTCAGACAGGCCTTCACGCTAAGCTGACTGCGGCCAGGCGCAGGTATAGTAAATCTGTAGTAAAAACGGCAGCTGATCGCACGCGCATTTTCGCACTCCAACAGCTGCGCCGCGCACCAAACCACTTGCCGACACTGCATAGTTTTGTAAATTACACGGTGTTTGGCGCTGACTGCACGAAGGTATCGGTATTGCGGGGCCAATCGCCAAAAGGGGCCTGTGTTGCGATGGAGCTTTCAAACCCGGCGCAGTTATCTTGAGCCTATTTTGAAGGAACCTGGAGCAATGTTTGAACTACGGTCGCTGCGGCGCTTTGCACGGGACAGATGCGGATCGGTATCTGTTGTAGGTGCCCTGATGCTGCCGATCCTGCTTGGGATGTCCGCGCTGGCCATCGAATATAGCGGCGCAGTTCTGGCCAAGGTCGAGACGCAGCGTGTTGCCGATCTTTCCGCGAATGCCGGTGCGTCCGCTTATGCAAGTCACCAGAATGTCTCCAAGATGACGTTGGCCGCCCAAGGCATTGCGATCCTTAACGGCATTGCGCGCGAAAATGTCAATGTCGCGCTGGAACCCTCACCCATCATGCCGGGTGCAAAGGCGGTGCGTGTCACAATTACGACCCAGCGCACGCTTCTTCTAGCTCGTGTGCTGTCGTCCAGAGAGTTCCTTGACGTTGAGGTTGATGCCCTTGCCGCGGCGGTTGCGGGAGATTCTGCCTGCATTCAGGCCCTCGATCCATCAGGCAGCGGCGTAACGCTGAGCGGCGGAACCTCCGTGACGGCAGACGAATGTGTTATAGCGTCAAATGCGAGAGTGATTGCACCTTGTGGAACCCATATCACTGCGACGGCGGTGAATTACGGGTCTAACGCTGCTCCCAGCCAATGTAATAACATATCCACTGCCAGTGGCGGGGCTACACCCCTAAACAATATGCAAACACCGGATCCGCTGGTAGGGAACGCCGCCATCGGTCTTGCCACGGCGAGGATCGCAACGGTCGCTGCCATGACAGCCCCGGCCACCCCCACGGGGGGCGACATCAATTTCGGATGGAACCAGTCAGCCACCAGGAATCAGGCGACCGCCATCGGATGCGTCGGGTCATTTGCCAGCAGCACCTGGACCTTGACCTGCCCCGGCAGAACTACCGTAAACTTGGGCAATATCACCATCGGTGGTGGCCTGACGCTCAATTTTGGTACGGGCGGCGCGGCGACCACCGTCTACAACTTCTCGGGCGGCATCCAGAATGGAGGCGGCTCGGTCATGCTGTTTGCCTCCGGAATCTACAATATTGCAAAGGGGATCACCGTTCCCGACGGGTCGCGGGTTGAATTTGCCGCCGGCGCATTCCGCGTCGGACCCGCGAACAACGGCAATGCGATTGATTTGGGCGGCGGTGCCACGCTGGTCATGGGCAGCACGCTTGCCACCGGTGGAATCTTCCAGATCGTCGGAAACGTAAGGACGGACGGCGGAAGCTGTCTAGTGTTTGGTGCTGCCGCAAATCATGACATCAGAGGTTACATCTCGGCCTCTGGCGCCGTGGTCCTTGGTGCAGGCGTCTATACACTCGACGGCTATCTGCACCTCGGGGCGAATTATGGCGGTAGCTCTTCGTGCAACGGCGCCACCGTCAGCCTTCGGGCTATTGACGTAACCATCATCCTTTCAGGTAAAAACGCGCCGACTGGAGGCTGGGCCTGCCCCGATAAGGCATTCTGTGCGGCCGCAGGCTACAGCAACATGATCCTGCGCGCACCCGAAACTGGTCCATTTACCAAACTGGCCCTGATCGGCCCAACGAACGCATCCGTTCGCAGCGGTGCGGCCCTCACTTCCGGCGCATCCGGTGGTCAGATCTCCGGTGCCTTCTATTTTCCGAACGGTCCCATCAGCCTGAGCGGTGGCGCCACTGGCAGTGGCAGCAACTCCGGCTGCCTGCAAATCATCGGATCCACTGTTACTCTGTCAGGCGGCTCAACCCTGGCCTCCGAATGTATTGCACCGGTTGGCGGCTCCCAGACGGCGGTCAGGTTGCTTGAATGATTCATCATGAAAATTCTGTTTTCCCACTATTCTATCGGGTCAGGCGAACCGCAAAGTCGTTCTGGTGCGATGATGCCGGCAGTCCCGCCGTCGAGTTTGCTCTGATCGCCCCGGTCTTGCTGCTCATCGTCGCCGCGACTTTTGATGTCGGGTCGATCATTCACAGCAAGTTCCGGCTGGATGCTCGGGTGTCGTCTGCCGCCAGCTACAGCCAGAACCTCGGCAGCATGATCGTGGACAATACTGCCGCAAGCTTTGCCACCACCCTTGCCAACCTTGTATCGAACGGAACGAACAGCGTTGACGCCACGGTTGTTCTCAACAACGCGATGAGCGCCGCTTTCACGGATGGTTCCATGACAACATCCGATTTCAGTGGCATCATGGCGCAATGCTACTGTCCCGTCCGCGTCAATAACGCGATTGCATGGGGCACACAGAAGACATGTCAAACCACCTGCACAGACGGCACAGTGGCGGGCAGGTTCATCGAAATCCGCGGTGACACGTCCTATGTCGCAATGTTTGCGGGCTTGGGGCTCATCGAGAACGGCAATATCTCGTCAATCGCCCTTGTTCGCATCGAATGACAAGGCTCCGCAAGATCAGGCGCTATTTGAATGACCAACATGGCACCGCTGCCATCGAGTTCGCACTGCTCGTTGGACCACTGATGCTGCTGATGTTCGGTTCAATCGAGGTTTCCCGCTTCATCTGGGTGCAAAATGCGGTTTACGAAACCGCAACCTCGGGCGCGCGTTGCATGGGCATCAAGGCACCAGACTGTGCCGCCGCTGATGCCTTCAGCGCGTCCGAGACGACAGATTTCATAAGGCAAACAGCAAGCTCCTGGGGGCTGAATATAGTGGCAGCGGACATAGCGATGAATCCCACCTCGGGCTGCGGCAACGCAACAGGTTTCTCAAGCGTAGTGATCAGTCACCAATTCACCAGTGTCCTGACCGCCCTCACCGGTTCTCGCGTGAGGTCCGAAGCCTGCTTTCCCAATCAGAATTGAATGAACCGCCCCGGCTTTACCGGAGGGCAAAACTCTCGGAGAATTGCCCGTTATGGAACAGAAGCAGAAGAAGACCTCGAAGCAGTCTTGACCTGTTTCCCGGCAGGGCATGTTGACATACCCGACAGGGCGAGTTCTGCGAGCGTGCGGTGCGGCTGTTTGGTCTTGTCCCGCTTACGTTCCGGCCTCTCAACTCATTTATGCGGCCTTTCGTTCAAATGCCAAGGGGCTTTTCCCGCCGAGCGACGAGTGCCGCCGTCTTGGATTAGAGAACCCATTGATATACTGGAATATAGC
>Ga0209702_10008694_pt1 | contig 11679 bp, 9 predicted proteins | sample FRY01_FD_187210 | JGI IMG/M metagenome (GOLD analysis project Ga0209702, IMG submission 187210) | Freshwater microbial communities from Lake Fryxell liftoff mats and glacier meltwater in Antarctica - FRY-01 (SPAdes) (version 2) | ecosystem: Environmental > Aquatic > Freshwater > Ice > Glacier... | reverse complement strand
GTTTATAAAACTAAAACTAATAATATCCAAGCACCCCAACCCAATGCTTCCATTCCAATAAGTTGTCCTTTTGCTTTTTTCTTGTAACAACTTAGATATTCTGGGTCACTGAATTGTTCTTTGTTTTTTGACATCATATAAGTCTGTTTCCCCTTTTCAGGTGTCGGATTTGCCAAAGCAGTTCCAATCATTGCAAATGGTCCAAACAGCACCCCTAAAACAAAATGTCCACCTTTCTTTCCGTGATAATTTTCAGCGTCAAGTCTTCCGTTTAAGCATTTGTTTGGATCTCCATCTGCCATTTTCATGTATTCGGTGTAAATCTTGTCTTCTGTATTTTCAAATTGTACTGAAAATATTTCTGAAGAAGGAACTATAAACTTTTTGCCGTCTGCTTTAAATACAACAGCACAGTCCTTGATTTTTGTTATTTTTCCTTCAAAGACCATTTCGTTATTCAAAGTTAAAATGTCACCTGCAAAACAGGCAATAGCGAAGAGAGTCGCTGTAATTGTCAATGTAAATCTTTTCATTATTTATAAATTTAATTTTCCCTACTCGTGTGGCTTTTCGGTGTCGCCCCGTTTTTTAGTGGTCGCTGGTCTCCACTTTTTATTTTTCTTTTCTGTCACTTTGGGTGGTCAGCCCTTTGGCTTTCGCAGACCGCTATGTTTTTTAAACTTGCCCATAACGTTCTTATAGGACTACCTTTCACACCCACAAGCTAATGTTTTCTACGTATAAGCACAAAATTATTTTCTATCGCCTCGGCGGTACAGGCGCAGCAAAATCAGACCTAGCGGAAAAAGAGGTAACAAAGGAGCCTAAACACATCGCAAAATAAGTAAATATAGCGGCCCGCTGTTTTGGCCACTAACACAGGTCAGGAAAGCCTTCGCAACCGCCGGCCGCTGCTACCAACCGCGGCGGGTGCTGGCCTCCAGCTGCCTCTAACTGCCTCCGTCTGCCTCCTCGCCTAGCCGCTGCCCCAGCCGAAACAGCGGGCGCGCCGTATTGCCTTGTGGCCAGCAGTTGGGCAGCAGGGCGCAAGAAGTCTGCTCGCCTTTCTCCCTAAAACAAAAAAACGCCAACCCTTGCGAGCTGGCGTTTTAAAAAACGGTACTGGTTTACATCGACTTCAAACGGGTGATTTCTTTGGGGGTGAGGTACCTCCAATTGCCACGCGGCAGGTCTTTTTTGGTGATGCCGGCATAAAATACCCGGTCGAGCTTTACCACGTCGTAACCCAAACTTTCGAAAATACGACGTACGATGCGGTTGCGACCACTGTGGATCTCTACGCCTACTTCGCATTGGTCTTCAGGATTGGGATAAGCAATGGCATCTACCGTGGCCAAACCGTCTTCGAGGGTTACCCCTTCAGCAATTTGGTTGTAATGGGCCTCGGTGAGCGGCTTGTCGAGCACTACATCATACACCTTCGCAATGTTATTGCTTGGATGTGTGAGTTTCTGGGTTAATTCACCGTCGTTGGTAAGTACCAACAAGCCGGTGGTGTTGCGGTCGAGGCGGCCCACCGGTACGATGCGCTCCTCTGTAGCGTTCTTAACCAAATTCATCACTGTACGACGCTCTTCTGGATCGTCTAAGGTAGTAATGAAGTCTTTTGGCTTGTTTAAAAGTACATATACCAAGGTTTCGAGGCTTAAGGTACGACCGCTGTAGGTCACTACATCGCCTGGCTGCACGCGACTTCCGAGTTCGGTAATCGCTGCGCCATTGATAAATATTTCACCAGCTGAAATCAGCTCATCGGCCCGACGGCGGCTGCATATGCCTGAGTTAGCAATGTAGCGGTTCAATCGCATAGGTTGATCAAACACGATGGTTTGGGGTTTCGCAGGGAAATCCAACTCGGTTAATCTGCCTCTGCGACGGCTATCGGGCTGGTTAAAACCCGGACGGCTGTCGCGGTTACCGCCTGTACGGCGGTCGCCAAAGCGGTTATTTCCGCCGCGGTCGTTGCGGTCGGTGCTGCGGTTGAAAGCAGGACGGTCGCCACCTCGGTCGTCGCGGCGCGGTGCTGCACCATCGCGGCGCTCATAAGGACGGGCACCATCGCGGTTGAAGGCGGGGCGATCGCCGGCAGGGCGCTCAAAGTTGCGGGGACCGTTTTCGCGGTTGAAAGGTGGACGGCTGTCGCCATCGCGGCGCTCAAAAGGCGGACGGCTTTCGCGGTTGAATGCTGGGCGCTCTCCACCTCGGTCGTCACGGCGCTGAAAAGGCGGACGGCTGTCGCGGTTAAACGACGGGCGGTCGCCGCTAGGGCGGTCGCCGCTAGGGCGGTCGCCAGCAGGGCGGTCGCTGCGGTCGAAGTTTCTTGGGCCACCTTCGCGGTTAAACGAAGGGCGGTCGCCACCTCGGTCGTCACGGCGCTCGAAAGGCGGACGGCTGTCGCGGTTGAAGGCTGGACGGTCGCCACTCGGGCGGTCGTTGCTTCTTGGGCCACCTTCGCGGTTAAACGAAGGACGGTCGCCGGTAGGACGGTCGCCACCCCGGTCATCGCGGCGCTCAAAAGGCGGGCGGCTGTCGCGGTTAAAAGGCGGACGGCTGTCGCGGTTAAACGACGGGCGGTCGCCGCTGTTGTTGTCATCTCTGCGTTGAAAAGGCGGGCGGGAGCGGAAGCCTTCTCCTTGGTCGTCACGACGGGTGCGGGGCTTAAAATCGCCTCCGCTGCTGTTGTCGTCGCGGCGTTGGAAAGGCGGACGGCTGTCGCCATCGCGGCGCTCGAAAGGTGGACGGCCCTCGCGGTTAAACGCTGGACGGTCGCCACCCCGGTCGTCGCGGCGCTCAAATGAGCGGCCACCTTCGCGGTTAAACGGACGGTCACCACCACGGTCATTGCCACGCTCAAAGCGGCCAAATGGGCGGTTTCCTGGTGAATCTGGTTTGTTTTGCTGGCGTTCTAAATCTCTGGAGATCAGTTTTGATTTCTGATCGTCGCTACCCGATTCCAGCGTATGAAGTTCCTTTTGTAAGCGCTCTAAACGGGCTTGACGGTCTTCATTAAAAGCATTTGCATCTTGCTGGGTGCGCCTGCTGCGGTCATCGCGACCGTAATTTTCATTGGCGTTCATGAAAAAATAATTAAATATTTCGCAAAGATAGGGATAATTGTTCACATGGCCGCACAAGAATTGTTAATAAGAGAGATCAAACCGCCTGCTGCCCTGGCTTTTCAGACATCAGCGCGCATGCTGCGCTCACTGTTAAGAAGATGCACCCGCCTGCCACCGAGCCCGCACATCGACCCCGCCCATCGAGCCTGTCCATCAAGCCTGTCGAGATGAAAGCACCTACCCGCCACCGACCCCGCCCATCGACCCCGCCCATCGAGCCTGTCGAGATGAAAGCACCCACCCGCCACAACACCCGCCCATCCAGCCCGTCCATCGAGCCTGTCGAGATGAAAGCACCTACCCGCCACAACACCCGCCATCGAGCCTGTCGAGATGATAGCACCGCACCCGCCCACCGAGCCCGCCCATCGAGCCTGTCGAGATGAAAAACCGCAGCAGTCTACAGTCCTATACTGTTTTCATCCCGCTCCAACGCCTTCAACTGCGGCAGCTCGTGCAGACTGTTGATGCCGAAATACTCCATAAAAAAATCAGAAGTGCCGTAGAGCAGCGGCCGGCCAGGACCATCACTTTTGCCAAGCATCGCAATCAAATTTTTCTCCAGCAAACGGTGGATGCTGTAGTCGCAACTCACCCCGCGGATGCTTTCGAGCTCCGATTTGGTGACCGGCTGCTTGTAGGCAATGATCGACAGCGTTTCAAGGGCCGCAGTCGACAACCGCTTCTTCGACCGTTCAGCCACCGCCATCGCCAGCAAAGCCTGGTGTTCGGGTTTGGTGTAAAAGGCATAACCCCCTCCCGCCATCCGCAATTCAAAACCGCCAGAACGTGCGGCGTACAAGGCTTGCAAGCCTGCCAGCTCGGCGGCCAAATCGGCCTCCAAAAGCGCTTCTTCCCTAAAAGTTTGCAGCAAACGACAGAGCTCGGCCAGCGGCAACGGCTTGTCTGCCGCAAAAATCAAGGCCTCGGCTTGGGCTATTAGTAGGGATATCTCGGGACTTTGTGTCATGAATCGCAGCAAATCTATTAATTTTAGGGCAGTAGATTAATTTCCACGCACACATCTTTAAAACTTATGTCCAAAAACAAACTCTTGATGACCTTCGCCCTTGGCAGCAGCCTGATGCTGGCCTGCAACGATAAAAGTCCGGAAAGCACCGCTCCCGAAGCCTTTAACGTAGTAGCCGATGAATTTGCCGATGTGCAAGTGCTGCGCTACCGCATCCCAGGCTTCGACAGTCTAAGTATCTCACAAAAAGAACTCCTCTACTACCTCAGCGAAGCCGCGCAAGCAGGCCGCGATATTATTTGGGACCAGAACTACAAATACAACCTGCTGGTGCGCAAAACACTCGAAAACATCGTAGAGCACTACGAAGGGGAGCGCAGCGGAGCCGATTGGGACGCCTTTATGGAATACAGCAAGCGGGTGTGGTTTAGCAATGGCATCCATCACCACTACAGCATGCGCAAGCATACGCCAGCTTTTAATGCCGAGTACTTGGCGCTTTTGGTAAATGGCTCGCCGAAAGCAAGTTTTCCGACTGCCGAAGGTGTTGCCAGCAATACCGAGGAGCTGCTTACATTTCTCAAGCCCATCCTTTTTGACCCAACCGTGGCTCGTAAACGGGTGAATTTGGAGCAAGGCGTGGACCTCATCCTAACCTCCGCCAACAACTTCTACGAAGGAGTAACGCAGGCCGAAGTGGAGGCTTTTTATGGCAAGATGAAGGTGAAGGACGATCTTACCCCCATTTGGTACGGTTTAAATTCGAAAGTGGTGAAAGACGCCTCTGGCCGAATCGTAGAATTGGTATGGAAGTCGGGCGGCATGTATGGCGCGGCCATCGATAAAATTGTGTATTGGCTCGAAAAGGCTGTTACCGTGGCCGAAAATGAGCAGCAAAAAACCGCTTTGGAGCTTTTGGCGAAGTACTACAAAAGTGGCGATTTGCGCGATTGGGATGCCTACAACATTGCCTGGGTGGCCGATACCGAGTCGATGATCGACGTGGTGAACGGCTTTATCGAAGTGTACGGCGACCCGCTTGGCCAAAAGGCCTCGTACGAGTCGGTGGTATCGGTGCGCGACATGGTCGCCACCCGGCGCATCAAGGCCATTGGCGACCAGGCGCAGTGGTTCGAAGACAATTCGCCCCTCCTACCTGAGCATAAAAAGGCCGAGGTAAAGGGTATTTCTGCCAAGGTAATTACCGTGGTGCAGGAATCGGGCGATGCTGCTCCCGCGACCCCCATTGGCATCAACCTGCCAAATGCCGACTGGATACGCAAAATCCACGGCTCTAAATCGGTTTCGCTGGGCAACATTGTGTATGCTTACAACGAGGTATCGAGCAAAGGCAGTTCGATTGAAGAATTTGCCTGGGACCAGGCTGAAATTGACCGGTCGCGGAACTTTGGCGCCTTGGCCGGCGACCTGCACACTGATTTACACGAGGTAATTGGGCACGCCAGCGGGCAGCTCAACCCCGGCATCGGTACGCCCAAAGAAACCCTCAAGCAGTACGCCTCTACTTTAGAAGAAGCGCGGGCCGACTTGGTGGCCTTGTACTATGTACTCGATGAAAAACTCATCAACATTGGGGTGATGCCTTCCCTAGAAGTGGGCAAGGCCGAATACGACGGTTACATTCGAAATGGCTTGATGCTGCAACTGCGCCGCATTGAGGTAGGCGAAAACATCGAAGAATCACACATGCGCAACCGACAATTGGTGGCTGCTTGGGCCTTCGAAAAAGGGGCCGTCGACTCGGTGATCGAACGCCGCAGTCGCGACGGTAAGACCTATTTTGTGATAAACGACTATGCCAAACTCCGCGTGTTGTTTGGTGATTTGCTGCGCGAAATTCAGCGTATTAAAAGCGAGGGTGACTTTGCGGCAGGTCAGGCACTTGTAGAAACTTATGGCGTAAAAGTAGACGCACCTTTGCACCAGGAAGTGTTGAGCCGTTACCAAAAAATCAAGTCGAAGCCCTACAGCGGCTTCATCCAGCCGAAGCTAATACCGGTGATGGTAAACGGCAAGATTACCGATGTAAAAGTGGAATACCCCACCAGTTTTGTGGAGCAAATGCTGGAATTTGGCAATAAAAACGCGTTTTTGCCAGTGGTGAACTGAGGTTCGTTACAGGATGAAGAGAAAAGGTCGGTGTAAGCATCGGCCTTTTTTTATGCTTGCGCTTTTAGAAAAATTTGCTGCTCCTGCTGTGAACGTAAAAAACTTATACCCTAAATAGCTACTCTATCGGCTTGTGTTTAACCGTTTTGCGGCTTGGCGAAGGTGGCGATTTTTACCACAAATGTTGATGCGGAGAACCAATGCTTGATGTACCACAAATGTGTCTGCGGAGCACTGAAACGCCACTTTTGCCAAACCGCTGTTAGTGGCAGTTATTTTTTCTCGTTTATATATTCGTCCGTAAAATGTTGTTTATGTTTTGGTTTAGAAAATTTGTCTGCGTTATATTCTGTTGAGTTTCCTTTTGGAATTGAGAGAGAAGTCCATTTGTCATTACAAAGCATTTTCCCAATAAACACAATTTGTCCAACGTGATAAGGATAATGTGCAAGCTGTCGATTTATAGCTTCTGTAATCGTATGTCCTTGATTTCGTATAAAAATTTCTTTTTTCAAATCGTTTTCAGTCAATGAATTTATTGCGTTAAACAAAGAAGTCCAACCTTCATTCCATTTTGCCATAAGTTCAGTTCTGTCTGCAATATCGTTATCAAATTCAGCATCTCTTTTTCTCCATTCTTTTTCCCCATCCGTAGTTAAAAAATTTGTCCAACGAGACAACATATTTCCCCACAAATGTTTTACAATCATAGCAATACTGTTACTTTCTTCATCATATTTCCACAAAAGTTGTTCGTCTGAAAGTTGAGCAAAAGTTTTTTCTCCAAGCATTTTGTAATACTCAAATTGTTTTTTTGAACTTTCTAAATAGTCATTTTTCATATTGTCTTTTGTTGTTATCTATTGTCCATACGGTCGGTTTTATAATTGCCACTAACGCGAGGACAGGGCATTTTGCTTTTGGCTTTTAGAAACGGTAAGGTGCGGCTTGACAATTCAATCCCGCAGAACAGCTTTTCTAGTTCCGTTGAAAAGCCGGTAAGCAATGCGAGGACAACTGCATCGGGATTTCGACATGAATTATTGATTAAACTGTCTGTACTCTCTTATCCGGGCGATTTTCGCTTGCACATAGTCCTTGCCCCACTTCTGCTCCAACGAAATAATCGGCACGGTGGCTTGCCAGGCCGGCGGGCGCTGGCCTATGGTGAGCCGACTGTAGTGGTGTACAAAAACCCCTGCGGCTACGTAAATGGGCTTTACATCACCTGTACTTTCGGCCCGTTCCCAAGTCCGGAAATAAAGATCGAAATCTGCCTCCAAAATACGTTCGTCCCACTGCCCCAACAGCTCCACGCCTTTTTTGCTGAAAAGTAAACTGTGGCCGCTGAAGCCTTCTACCAGCAGGTCTTCAAAATTGAGTTTTCGGCGGGCACAAAACCGGATCCAATCGCCATACATCAGCCGCATCTGCAACCGTAAACTCCAATGCGAAATGCCTAGAATTTTGGTGAGGCCCTTGATCCGGTTCCAGCGGCGACGGAGTTTTTGGGCGCTGTACTTGCTCTCAGACCGATCGATGGAGGTGGGACTGATGATGTGGAGTCCTTTGGCCTCCATCAGCTCAATCAATTGGCGGTCCCAATGCCTGCTCACCACCACGTCGTTGTTCAAAAAGGCCGTATAATCGCCTGTTGCTGCTGCTAAACCCTGGTTTTGGGCTGCAGGATAAACCATGTTCGTTTTATTACGGATCACCACTGCCCCTGCTGCCTCAAAAAAATCGGCACTGCCGTCGGTGCTGGCATTATCGACCACAATGAGCTCGAAAGTATGGTGTGTGTGCTTCATGAGCGCCTCCATAAAAAGGCGGTTCATGGGCAATTGGTTGTGGATGCAGGTAATGATGGTTAACATATGTAATTTGAATATACGAATATACTTGCTTTCTCAATGCTATACCACCTATTCAAAAAGCAATTACCTTTGAAAAGTGAAAACCTATTTTAAGATCCTCAGTTTTGCTCGTCCCTTGCGCAATTTTATTCCGCGCTACTTGCTGCTGTCGCTGCTGAGCATCTTGTTTGGGATTTTCAACTTCACCCTGCTTATCCCGCTGCTGAACATTATTTTTGACACGGTAGAAACGGCGCCGGAGCAATTGACGCTGCCTGCGTTTAGCTTCACCGCTGGCTATGTTAAAGCGGCTTTTAACTACTTCTTTTACAACATCCTTCTTGAAAAAGGCAAGATAGGTGCCCTGCAATTTGTGTGCGGGGTGGTACTGTTTACGGTATTGATGTCAAACGTTTTTAGGTATTGGAGTCAGCGGGTGCTCACCGGCATGCGCACCATGGTGGTGATGAAGTTGCGGCAGGCGCTTTTTAACAGACTGGTGAGTTTGAACGTGCACTACTTTAACAACCAGCGGAAAGGCAACCTCATTTCGGTGCTTTCGAACGATGTTACGGAGATTGAAAATTCGGTAGTAAGCTCCATTCAAACCGTTTTTCGGGAGCCGCTTTTGCTCATTGGCTACATCATTTTGCTGTTCACGCTCTCGGTAAAACTTACGTTTTTCAGTTTTTTGGTGTTGCCTATTTCGGGATTTGTGATCGGCAGCATTTCTAAAAAACTAAAGCGGTCGTCAACCAAGGGACAACAGCAGCTCGGCAGCATCCTCTCCATCATTGAAGAAACCATCAGCGGCATCCGCATCATCAAAGCTTTCAACGCCCAAGAGCCGGTGAAGCAGAAATTCCAAGTCGAAAACAGCGGCTACCGCCAAACGCTGAAAAGCATCTTTAATCGCAAAGAACTTGCCTCCCCTTTGTCTGAAATCATGGGTATTGGCGTGGTGCTGAGCATTATTTTATATGGTGGTCAACTGGTTATCAGCGGCCAAAGCGAGCTGAGTGCCAGTGAATTTATCACCTACATTATTTTATATTCGCAGCTGCTGCCACCGGCCAAGGCCATGACCTCAGCCATGACCAATTTGCAACGCGGTTTAGCAGCTGCAGAGCGTGTTTTTGAGGTGCTCGAAACCGATAATCCGATCGCAGAGGCCCCGAACGCCTTGCCCGTACATAATTTTAAGTCGCGCATTGAACTCAAAGACCTCAGCTTTAAGTACGGCGACGACTGGGTGCTGAAAAACATCAACTTGCAGATTCCAAAAGGCAGTATGGTGGCCTTGGTAGGACCGTCGGGTGGCGGTAAAAGCACCCTGGTAGACCTCATCCCCCGCTTTATAGACCCGCAATTGGGTGCTGTTTTGGTAGATGGACAAGATGTGCGGCAGCTTAAAACCAAAGATGTACGGGCGCTGATGGGCATTGTAACCCAAGAAAGTATCCTTTTCAACGATACGGTAACCGCCAACATCGCCTTTGGGGTAGACCATCCCGACCCGCTGCTGGTAATAGAAGCGGCCAAGGTGGCCAATGCGCACGACTTTATAGAAGCCCTCGAACAGGGTTACGACACCGTTATTGGCGACCGAGGTGCGCGTTTGAGTGGCGGACAGCGGCAGCGCCTCAGCATTGCCCGCGCGGTGTTCAAAAACCCGCCCATCCTCATCCTCGACGAAGCTACCTCGTCCTTGGATACAGCGTCCGAAAAACTCGTTCAAGAAGCCCTGGCCCACCTGATGGAAAATAGAACGTCCATTGTTGTTGCACACCGTTTGAGCACAATACAGCATGCCGACCTCATTGTAGTGCTGCAAAAGGGCGAAATTGTAGAATCGGGCACCCACAACGCCCTCATGGAGCGCAGTGGCAGCTACCGGCTCTTGATTGAAATGCAACAGTTTTGAGCGACTGAATTGCTTATATTTGCTTCAAACTTACGGCATGCAGGTATCGCACATGGCCGATCAGCTGATCGGATCCGAGATCATCAAACTGGCAGGTGAAATCAACCAGAAAATCAAAGCAGGAGCCAACATTTACAATTTTACCATTGGTGATTTTGACCCGCAGGTTTTCCCGATTCCCGAAGAACTCAACACCGCCATCCAACAAGCCTATGCTGCGGGCCTTACCAACTACCCGGCTGCCAACGGCGTGCTGGAGTTGCGCGAGTCGGTGCGCGATTTTATGCATACTTACGGAGGCTTGGCGTATGCGGCCGACGATTTTTTAATTGCGGGAGGTGCGCGTCCGCTTATTTACGCCATCTACCAAACCTTACTCGACCCAGGCGATAAAGTAATATACGCGGTGCCGTCTTGGAACAACAACCACTACTGCCACTTGACCCGCACACAAGGCATCGAGCTGCAGGTAGGCCCGGCCGAAAACTTCATGCCGTCGGCGGCGCAAATCGCACCCCACATACAGGAAGCCACTTTGGTAGCGGTATGTTCGCCGCTCAATCCCACCGGTACCGTTTTTGGTGAAGGTGCATTGGCGGAGATTTGCGACCTGATTTTAGCGGAAAACAAGCGCCGGGGTCCCGACCAAAAACCAGTGTACCTGATGTACGACCAAATTTACTGGTTGCTCACCTTTGGAGAAACACGCCACTTTGACCCGGTGACTTTGCGGCCCGAGATGCGGGCGTACACCCTTTTTGTAGATGGCTTGTCGAAGGCCTTTGCCGCTACAGGCGTGCGGGTGGGCTGGGCCTTTGGTCCCAGCGCCATCATCAACAAAATGAAAGCGATTTTAGGTCACGTTGGCGCCTGGGCTCCTAAGGCCGAACAAGTGGCTGTGGCCCAGTACCTGCGCGATGGCGCGGCGGTAGACCGCTTTTTGGGCAGCTTCAAAAGTGCGGTCCACGACCGCCTCGACGGTTTCTACCAAGGATTTATGCGCCTCAAGGCGGCGGGACATCCGGTAGATTGTATTGCCCCCCAAGCCGCCATTTACCTCACCATCCAACTGCATTTGCTAGGCAAAACTACCCCAGCAGGGCAACAACTCAACAGCACCCGCGACATTACTGCCTTTGTGCTCGAGGCAGCAGGCCTTGCCGTAGTGCCCTTTTATGCCTTCGGAGCCTGTGAAAGCAGCACTTGGTACCGCCTCAGCGTGGGTACTTGCAAGGCTAAGGAAGTGGCATTGGCATTGGCAGCACTCGAAAAAGCACTTGTTTCGTTGAAATAGCCTTTCGTTTGCAGCGCGTTTATTTCAAACCAACTTGTTTTGAACGATTCGTTTTAAACCAACTTGTTTGATTTTGCAAAAAGCCATGCAGTAACGGATAGCGACATCACCCTTGCAATTCGGGCAATTGGTTTCGGGACGAGGCTTTGTAAATCGAAAGTTTGATCTTGCGCAGCTGCACAAAACCTGTGCACGAGGCGTGAACACGCTTTTAATAGTACTCCGCACGAGGCGTAAACACGCTTTTAATAGCACCGCGCAGGTGGCGTGAACATGCTTTTAATAGCCCCCCGCACGAGGCGTAAACATGCTTTTAATAGCACCCCGCACGAGGCGTAAACACGCTTTTGATAGCACCCCGCAGG
>Ga0209702_10008689_pt1 | contig 11686 bp, 9 predicted proteins | sample FRY01_FD_187210 | JGI IMG/M metagenome (GOLD analysis project Ga0209702, IMG submission 187210) | Freshwater microbial communities from Lake Fryxell liftoff mats and glacier meltwater in Antarctica - FRY-01 (SPAdes) (version 2) | ecosystem: Environmental > Aquatic > Freshwater > Ice > Glacier... | reverse complement strand
TAATCTGACAAAAGAGAATGAAAAGTTCAGAATATTGCTGAATCCAGATGCCAAACGGTTTCAAACCAAGTACAAAAAGGTATCCCCGGCTATGAAACAGGGGCTCGTGAACCAAATCTACCCCTTAGAGGACCTCCTGTTAATGAAGCCCTTAATGTTTACCATAGATTAAATGCCCAGTACCCTATTTCATTTCTATTGAATTGAATGAAGTCACATAGTTCATTTGCGGTACTTGCGGAAAGTAAATTATTTTTGATTATTTGTAGGTTCATTTTTCGACAATAGTTGAAATTCAGTAAGTATTTTTTCTAATTCAGTACTTGGATAATTATGAAACCATACATCAAATTCCGTCTTGTCAAAAGTAACTTCACCTTGCACTAAGCCATTTTTTTTTAAAACATCTATAAACGTCATTAACTTCAACCATAAACTAATAGTTTGACTTTTAATATATTTATTGGATTTTGAATGTTGTTTTGAAATTCTTATTATTGGGTAGTTTTCAATAATAGGAAACGTTTTATCGTCTGAATAACCTTCATTAAGGTCATACTTGATAACTTTTTTATCGTCTTTCAAGAAATCAAACTCATTTAATTGGTTTTCCCAAAAGCAATATTGATAAACACTTTCAATAGTTATTCTTTCAAGCAAATTATCAAGTTTATACTTGATAATGAATTTTCCATTTTTGCTAAATGAAGCAAAATAACCATAATCCAACTTTACATCTTCTTCTTTTGGCAAACTTCTATATCCGTAATATAAACCTAAAACTGCTAAAACGATGCTTGCTCTGTTGATTGTTCTTATTGTTTTTAATAATTTTCTGTTAATTAAATAAGGTAATTGCTCTTTCAAAGCATATTTGTCGCTACCATCTTTATCTCGAAAGCGAAACAAAAAAACCAGTAATATCAATTCTAATGCAGCTGGTTTCAGTTGGTCTATTGCTTGTAAGGCTTCTAATGTTTTATCACTAACTAATAGTTTGAAGGCATTTTGGATATCTTCGGTCGGTGTGCCTAAAATTTGCTTAAATATATCCTTACGAAAAGATTCATTTTCATAAATTACATTAACAATTATTTGCAATGTATCGTTGGAATAATTCGATTTAGGATTTAAAAGCGTAGTGTAAAATGCTAAATTACCTTTATCTAATGAGCCAATTTCTGGTTTATCAAAGAATGGGTTTATCTCTTTTAATAGTTTAAGATATTTATCACTATAAGTTGCTAATTCTTTAGTTTCGTTAGCATAGTATAATTCAGCATTTTTCATAAATGCTAACATGCCTAAAACTCTGTTAAATTTATTTTGTTTATCAGTTTTAAGTTGTTTGTTTACAGGAATTTGTGACTCTTGTAATTCACGAACTAAATTACTTCGGCTTTCCATGTTTTTAGTCCAAATATCAAACAATTGAGTTGGTAAAAATGCATCTTGAAATGTATTTGCTGTCGCAATACTGTTCTCCTGGCTTTCTTTATTTGCAAAATAAATCTTATTTATGCGGGATATAGGTAGTGGATGTGGTAATATATAAACCTTTTCGTGAAGTTTAATTAGTTCTCGTTTATCAAAATCAGTTAAAGAAACTTCAAGTAGCACTTGTTGTTCGTTAAGTTCATCAGTAAAACCATCTAAAATTAGTAAATGATTTGGCCAAAAAAGTTGAATATCCTTTGTGCGCTGGCTTTTTGCTAACTCTCTTGTTTCATAATTTACAGGATATATCAAAGCACTTCCAAAATAATCTAACAGATTGGATTTGTTAATTTGGATAATGAATAAGGATATATAGACTGCACTATTTTGCTTATAATACTTGTATGATGAACCAATTTTATTAGGTTTGAAATTTATGCCTGTTGGTGATGATTGCTTATTTTGAATAGCAAGTATTCTTTCAATTAGCACTTTTTTTGATGATTTTTTAGATGATACAATATTTAGTTCATCCGCGATTTTTTTAATCTGGTCTGCATTATATATTTTCAATTATTACAGTGTATATTTTGTCATTTTAGCCTGCGTTTAATTATTAGAAAAATTATTAAAACAAAACTCCTGTATCGTAGGTGTCACTCGGAAAGTTGTTTAAAATAAAAGGTATATTACCTGTATACATTATCACTAACCTATTCTTCGCTAGTGTGCAACCGACATATGCCTATCTTTTGGCTTCATCTGTGTTCCGTATTCTGTCAAACTCAGGCATAATCACAATATCAAACTCCATTCCTTTTGCAGAGATAAAGGTCGTAACCAATATGCTTTTTAAATCACGCTCGGTTTTTGACTTTTCGACTTCTGTCATCTCAGAAAAATACTTGGAACATTCAAATCCAAAATCTGCTATTATCGAGTGATAGCTTTCAACTTGGTTCCTGAATGGAAAAAGTACACCAATGTTAAAGCCGGTATAGTTCTCAATGATTGTCCTCAATCTATTATTCATATCTGATTGCCCACTAAATTTAAGTACTTCGGGTTTGTCGCCGTTGTTTTTGTATCGTTTTAGTGCTAATAGGGTTTGGCTATCGTTTGCTTTGGGACTGTGGGGTACAAAGTATCTTGCAAAATTATAGATTTAATAGGTATTTCTGTAATTGAATTGTAATGAAAATTCGTTTGAAGAATTGCTAATTTGTCGCTTTATTATTGTTTCATTTACCCCCGAACCTTCGTGCATTTGTTGGTCGTTATCCGCACCAATTGTTATTCTTCCGAAAACTTTTGGAAATGCCTGAAAAATCCTTTCTTCAAGGTCTTGTGCTTCATCAAGTATAAGTTCCATATTACCAATAATTCCGCTTAGGGCATCTTCTATTTGAGTTGCTGTAAGTTTATTTGGTTGATTTGAAAAACCTAATAACATATTAGTTGTTTTTGGAAATCAACTATGAATAGTATTTACCTTATTTCTTGATATTCCTTGCTTTTCAAGTATGTTTTCAATTGCAACTTTCAACATACGTTGGTATATAAGTAATATTGTAGCCTTTCTGTTATTTGCTAACCGTATCAATCTAAAAATAGAGACAGTTGTTTTTCCACTACCTGGACAACCTGTTACCAGAGAAAACTTTTCGTCATAATCATTGTTGATTATACTCAACATTATTTCTCCGTTAGTCGAGTTTCTTATGTCGTCTTGGCTTGGAAGTCTAAATTCAAATTTTGCCATTTATTTTCGTGTTTGATTTTCTAAAATATGGTGTAATAATCTTTCATACGTGTGTATTGGCGCATTTTTCCATTGTGTGTTGTCGGTTGGGCTAATCCTGTCAATAATTCTCTGAGCGATTATTTTTAGTTTAACTCCTGTCTCTCCCTCCTTGGAGTTTTTTTATTTGTTTCTATGAAAATTGGTTCTCTGACAATTCTTGTGGAGCAGACTGATTCTGTTATTTCTACACATGGAAGTTTGGGTACAGTCGCCTCATTATATGATACTTATGAAATTAACTACTTGTAAAAATCAAACCAAGTAGTCAGTTTCCACAATAATTGTCAGAGAATCTGAAAATTATTGTGCGTGATGATAATTGAAACCAATTTTAATAAATATCAGGTTCTATAACTTATTCAAGTTTTGTAGATTAGACTGTAATATATGTATGCATTAGCTTGTTCCACAAAAAATGTCTGGGAACCATTTATTTTCCTACTTGGTATTATATGCCTCCTTTTGGCTAATAGTTGGTGACGCTTTCGAAATATAATCTACTGTAAGGTGTTGATATATAGCTCTTAGCTTACTATTCGTAAACATTCAACTGATCTTTTTGTGTGATTGATTCGTTTCTAATTGGTGGATATATTTTAAAAAATCTAGTAGAACCTAAGTGAATACAATGTATAAACAGAAGCGTGTAAGTAGCTGATAGCTATTAGCTTGTAGCTGTTATATTTTTATAAATATTTGATATAGAGAATATTAGCCATTGATTTGACTAAATTAATAATACAAACTAATTCTGCCTTAGTACTTATCTTCCAATAATACTTATTTACGGTAAATCTACCACTAGAAGATCTATCAAGGCATACTTATACCTGATCCCATCACCTAATTCCCCTCTTCACTCATTCAAAACAGCCTAATTACCCATCTATTAGCGAACCATTGGGAAGAGATCTCATTTTTACTTCTCCCAATCATCCGTTCTGAAAGAGGAGGCTGGTAATCCTTCAACATTGTAAAGTGAGCCAACTACCCAGTCTTTGAAAGCGTAGCGTACCGCTACCGGATTTGGAACGCGGTCGCTGCTTGCTACCAAACCTTGGGCGTTTATTGTTGCCTGAGCGGGATAAAAAACGCGGTCACTACCGGCTATCTCAAACCCGGTAAGTTCTTTTTGCATAGAACTGAGGCCATTATCGGCGTAGGCAAATGTCAATTGGATTTTATTGTCCTTCACCTGCATGCTTTCGTACACCGGCCCTGAGTAGGCTAACCCCTCCCAACCGTACGTTTTTGCGAGGGCCCAGTAGGCGAGGCGTTTGCTGATGTCCGATTTGTTAGATGGGTGAATGTAGTTTTCTTCGCCCACATCCATGGCCACGGCCATACCCACCTCTGGTAGTTCTTTCATGGCCCGCAGCTGCGCTTCTCTCAGGTAGGGCGAGTTATCCTGGTTATTTGGGTACTTAAACGGGGCGAGTTGAACGTAATAGAAGGGCGAGTTTCCCTGTCCCCATTTGGCGCGCCAGTCCGTAATCATGGCCTTCATCAGGCTAGTATACCGGCCGTAATCGGCGGCATTAGATTCTCCTTGGTACCACAGAAACCCCCGAATACCGTACGAAAGCAACGGGTAAATCATGCCGTTATAAAGCGAAGCAGGGTTTCTGGGTCCTACTTGCGACGTGTCGGACGCAGGAATAACTTTGGCGTGCGGAAAATCTTTTAAACTCTCTTCGCTCATCCAGGCTTCAATGGTGGTACCTCCCCAAGAAGTATGGATGATCCCGACGGGTACACGCAAACTTTGTTCTAAAATAGTCCCAAATTCAAACCCAATGGCACTGAAAATCCGGGCGGTTTTTGGAGAAGACACTTCCCAACTACCCACGCAGTCGTCCTGAGGAGTACGGATGGCCGTTCGGGCCACGGTGAACAGGTGAATATTGTGATTGTTGGCGAGCAGCAGTTCTGCGTTGGAATCTTTGATGGGTTGGTTTTTGTACCCAATCATCGGCATACTCATGTTCGATTGCCCTGAACATACCCACACTTCCCCAATCAGAATGTTTTTTAATAGGAGCGCCTCTCCGTCACTCAGAGAAATGGTGTAAGGTCCGCCGGCCGCCGGTGTCGAAACCTTCATGCGCCAGGCTCCGTCCGTGGACGATTGGGCCGTGTATTTTTTACCGTTCCATGAGGTAAGTACCGTAACCGTGGTGCGGGCTTTGGCCTTTCCCCAAAGCGACACTTCGGATTGTTGTTGCAAAACCATGTTGTCGCCCACTAAGGCCGGGAGGGTTATTTTTCCAAAACCAACTTGGGCATAGAGAGTACATAGCACAGCTAAGCAGAGAAGTTTTAATCGAGTTTTCATGAGGGGGTGTTAGGGGTTAGGTTGTTAGGTTATAGGGTGTATATTATTGTAAATCAGTGTTTTATTCTTGGTTTAAATGTGCTCTAAATATAAAACTATCGCCCCACCGGCAAGCGGGTTTGGGCGGTGGTGGCTTCTCCATCCAGTAGCTGAATCTTGATCGCTGATTCTGTAAAAAGTCGCCGGTCAACGGCCAGGGTGATTTGTTGCATACCACGCCCGAGATCGGCTACCGCACCCGAATCGGTAATTTTAAGCGGCTTTTGACCTACCCAGGCACTTAGTCCTTGGGTGGCGTTGATGGCAAAACTTAGTTTGCCAAGGGTCAGGACCTCTACCTCAAATCGTACTATCGAATACTGTTTCTTGTCTTGCAAGGTCACTTCGGGCAAATCGGTGAGGGGTAACTCACCCGAAACCCGGCTGTAAAGGGGTTGGTAATAGGCTTTGGCGGTTGCTTTCACAAGGGTTCCGGTACCCGTTGCGGTGGCATTGATCGGGTCGGCTTGCGCGGGCAACACCTCCCAACGGCGTACATACCGGGCCGTGGGAACCCGGTAATCTCCCGATGCACCTATCCGCGAAAGAAAACTTATTAGGTCGTTGAATTCATTTTGGTTCAAACTAGCCGTCAACCCGGCGGGCATCAGCGATCCCGGCACTTTTCCAATACTTTCAATCTGGTTTTTAGGAATCGTCACTTCCGTACCCGAAACGTCGCGAAGCTGTACTTCGGCGAGGCCGCTGCTGACGAGGTACCCCATCAGCTCGCTGCCGTCTTTCTTCGCGATTCGTTGCAGTTCGTAGCCTTCCTTGATGGAGGCCGTTGGGTACAGTACCGACCGGATGATAGTTGGAACGGGCGAACTGGTACCCAAACTACTCAGATCCGGGCCAAGGAGCCCCCCGGCACCCCCAATGGCGTGGTAGGTTTCGCAACTCGATTGGCGGTAGATTCTTTCGCCATTGGCGGGATCCGCCGTGGCCGTAATCGTTTTGGTCAGGCTGGCAATTTCATCGTCATTGAGGGATTGCTTCCTATTTTCAACGCGTAGCTTCCCGCCCGAGGCTTCCAATGTCCGGTTGAAGTTGTCGATTACTTCCTGATTTTGCCGGACGAAGTACATCGACACTTTTTCCTTGACAAATTGTAAACCTTCCCCGGCCCGGTTTTCGGGTATTTTACGCGTAGAAATCTCGGCGGTCAGTGCGTTGATCCCGGACTTACCCGCCATAAATGTCTGAAACAGCCCAGAAACATCGGTGTCTTGGGGCAACGTTTTTAGCAAATCTACCGCCAGTCGAGCGGCCGCTGATTGATCGAGGGCCGCCAATTGGTTCACCGCCATCATCCGTAGTTCGGTGGGTTGCGTTTGGTCGGCGAGTTTGGAGAGAATTCCCGGCGCGGCCTTCTTATCTACCGTAACCAGGGCTGTCAGAGCGGCCTTTCTGCGGCCAGTATCACCCTTTTTGGCGATCTCGATCAGTTGGTCAGTTTTATCCGTCAGGCCCCAGTGCCCGGTCAGCCGGATGGCCGTGGTGGCAACGCCGGGATCTTCGTTTTTGAAGAACCGTTCAATGCGTCCTACGTCCTGCGTAGGCTTCACTTTTCGCTGGGTCGCGGCACTTTCCATGGCATTTAATTGCCCCGCGAGTTGCTTCGCATTCGTATTGACAAGTACCTGTTCGAACAGCATATCCAAGTCAGATGAAGTACCGTAGCGGGCCAGCAAGTTGAAAACATCCGGGAGGTATTCCGAGGGTACCTTTCCCTGTTTGTACATCGTGATCAATTGTGAAATAGCCGTAGGGCTTTGGGACGATTTCAAGGCGTAGGCGGTCTTCTGGCTAGACCCCAAGAAATCAGGTTCGGTATTCATTTTTTTGGCCCAAAGTGGTTCGAGTTCGCGGGTCGTTTGCCACAGGGCAAAGTCCAAAAACTCGTCCATGGGTTTTTCCAGTGCAGTCAGGGCGGTGCGAGCGGCTTCGGCGGTTTTTGTTTTCCGTAGCACAATGACCGCTTCGAGCCGTACTTGCGGATGCTCGTCCTGTACAGCTTTGGCGAGTAGGGTAGGGACATTCGTGATTTTTTTATCCCACAACTGCAACGCCCGCAAGGCCGCAGCCCGCGCCTGATGCTGCTTGGCGTTCAGTAATTCGAGGAGCAAGGGCTCATTGACCACGTCCAGCGATTGATGTACCCACAGGCCTTCCAGCCGCAAGCGCTCGTAGTCGGCAGAATTTTTATCCAATTGAGCCAACCAAGTTTTTAAGGCGGGTACCACCGCCCCGGCTCCCCGGTTTTTCAATACCTGCTTGGCTTGCGAGCGGGTCCAGTCTTCGGGTAGTTTCAGCATATCGAGCAGCTCCGTCGAGCTCGCCTGACTGAGCTTGGGTACTTTCACGAGTGGCTTGTTCTTGGCCGTGATGCGCCAAATGCGTCCGCGTTCCTGGTCGCGACGAGGATCGTTAAAATCTACTTCCCCGTGCTGAATGATGGGGTTGTACCAGTCGGCTACGTAGATGGCGCCGTCGGGGCCTACCGAAATATCCACCGGCCGGAACGCGACATGGTCCGTCCAGAGGACATCTTCTACCTGCCGGGAGGCGTAGCCGCTACCCTGTGCTTCCAGCACAAAACGGTTGATTCTATTCGCTCTAAAATCGTTCGTGATCAGGCTGTTTTGCCACGATGCGGGGAGGTGGCGGCTGGAAACGATATCGAGGCCGCTGTGCTTAGGTTGACCGGGATTCAGGCCCCGGATGATCCGCTCGGCCCCCGGTGCCGTCACGAAGGTAGCCCCCGGAAAAGCATAATTGATTCCTTCGTAGCCCGCACCATCGGTCAGGAACGACTGACCCCATTGGTCAAACCGCAATCCCCAGGGATTGATGAGCCCTCGGGCGTAAATATTCAAATCCAGCGTTTTGGGGTCGAGCTGCCATACGCCTCCGCCTTCGAGCCGCTTAATGCCCGTGGGGGTTTCTACGTGGCTATAAATGTAGATTGACTGATTGAAATAGAGCCGCCCCTCGGGGCCCCACCGAAAGGTGTGAATTAGGTGGTGGGTGTCCGCTACGCCAAATCCTGTCAAAATTTGTCGCTTCTGATCCGCTTTTCCGTCGCCGTCGGTGTCCTTGAAATGAAGAATTTCGGTGGAATTGGCTACGTACACGCCTCCGTCGCCGGGTAGAATTCCCGTGGGCGTGATGAGACCTTCGGCAAAAACCGTTGATTTATCGGCCTTACCATCGCCGTCGGTGTCTTCCAGCACAAATATTTTATCGTTGGCCGTTTCTCCGGTTTTAACATTGGGGTAGGCCGTGCTGCTCACTACCCACAGGCGGCCGTCCTCGTCCCAGTTCATTTGAATGGGCTTGGCTACCAGTGGCTCGGAGGCAAAGAGAGTAACCTCAAACCCATCGGCAATTTTGAACGATTCTAGTTCTTTCTGAACGTCCGGGCGGGGGTTATCCTTCTGGTCGTCTTGATGAATGGTGGAAGTACTCAGCAGTACGAATGGAATCAGTACGATGAGCGCGAATGCTTTTTTTGTTTTTGAAAAAATCATGTCAGTCAATTTTACGCAATTGGTAGATGGGAGAAACCGGCGCACGATGCAAGGCAATCTGCCCTTCCAACCAGGTAATGATCAGGCTTAACTCTTGCAAGCCTTGGGCGTGACGCCCCTGCTCATAGGAGCGAAAACCGGTAATATAAGTACGGTTATGGGGCCGGTATTGGTGAAAAAATAGCTCATTCTTGTCAATGATCATATCTTTCAAATGCTTTGCCTTGGCGAAATCCGGCCCTTGCCGAATGCCTACCCCTTCTGCCCACTGATTGGCCGAAGCCGAGGCTACTTCCAAACCATCCGTAGTCAGGGCGTAAAAATCCTTTTTCAAACCAGTAATTTTCAGAAGATGGCTAGGAATCGATTGAGAAGTGCCGGCTTGGGGATTAGGTAGGGGTAAATAATCACTTTTAATTTCAAATTGAAGAATTGCATCGTCCGCTTCCGATTTCAGGATTTTGGCTGTTTCTGAGGTAGCACTGCCTTTTTTGGGCAAATCAATTGAAACCAAATTTGAGCGGGACGAACCACCAAGCTGCTTGTCGAGCAACGTGGCGAGATGATAGTATCCTACTTCGTTAAGGTGAAATCCGTTATCTGAAATTGAAATCGTTTTCACAAGCTCTTGCAAGGGGTTGACTATATCGATAAAAAGGGTACCCGGCTGGCAGCTATTTGGGAAATCGTGGTGGCGTACTGCGCCAGCATTTCGTTTCTACCCTTCGTGGATTCCGTAGCTGTAGTGGAAAATAAAGGAATAGGAGAGAGGAGAACCGTTTTGGCTCCCAGGCAAAAAATAGTATCAATCAAGGCGTTGAGTCCTTTGGTAAAATTAGGAATACCTTCTTCACCCGCGTAGGCCTCGATACCCCCGTAGGCTACGAAAACCAGGGTAGGTTTGGCGTCGGAAATTTGTTTTAGTAACAACTCGTAGGGGGTGGGCGGATTGGTAAAGTAGCTGCGTGCCTCCCCCAAAACGTTGTCGCCCGTCCAGCCAATGTTTCGGAAAGTAACGTTCCGGTCGGGCCAACGCGTGGTTAGGGCCAGTTCCCGATACCCGTTGGGTAAATCATTTTCAAACAGAGAATTACCAACAAATAGCACCCGTTCACCATCATTAAGAAAAAGCTTTTCAGCGGATGGCGGGGTACTTTTGGCACGGTCAGCGGACTGGGCAAACAGGCCTATCCTGCCCAGCAGGAGGAGTGATACAAGAATGGGTACGCTTTTCTTCAAGGATGTTTTCGGTAAATCAGGTCGATTTTACTTTGCGTCAATTGTAAAAGGTGAATAGTTGGTTTCTCTATTGATTTTTAGACGGTACGATTTAAGTTTTTTTAAAGAATGCTATAAGTTAGTGCCTAACCAAGAACCTTTCGGAAATATCCGTGCGACAGCGTGAGCAACTTGAATTAATTAGTACTCAATTGCCCTTCGGAAGATATACGTACAACTTGATGGCGGTAGAAGACATCCCACTACAAGGATAGCTTGACGCTTTCAACGACCAAGTTGGGCAGCGATAGAAGCTCTTGGTAGAAAGCGATATCTTGCATATCCGAACTTAATCACAAAAATTGTCAAAGTATTAAAACGGATTACGAATGGCCTTTGGACCATCAGGCTGTTTAGCGCAATTTGAAATGAACGTAAGAAATAGTAAAAATTAGAATTATGAAATTGAGATTAATTATAGCGGCGTGTTTTCTTGCGTTTGGGCAAACGAGTCATGCGCAATCGGAAGTTCCTATTCCGACCCACGCTCAGTTAGACTGGCAGAATGCCGAACTGGCGGCATTGGTTTGTTGGGATATGCATGTTTTTGACGGTGAATTCTATGTTCAGAGCAAAGCAAGAATTACCCCTGTGGAGGACTATAATATCTTTAATCCGCAAAAATATGATATGGATCAGTGGATTAAATCTCTGAAAGACGCTGGATTTAAAATTGCTATTTTTACAGTTAGTCACGAGACTGGTTTCTTTTTTCATCAAAGCAATGCAACGCCCTATTCAATGAAAGCTTTGAAATGGCAGGATGGAAAGGGAGATATCCTGCGTGATTTTAAGACATCCTGCGAAAAGTATGGTATTCTTCCCGGGGTTTACATTGGGACACGATGGAACACGTTCTATGGAGTTCATGATTTTAAGGTAAATGGCGAGAGGGAATTTGCTGAGAATAGGCAAAATTATTACAATACAATAAAATTTATTTGGATAAATTATTTAAAATAACGCGCCCGCTGGCGAACTTTACGGCATGAACTACGAAGATCAGAAAAAACATGAGAGCAAATTCCTGTCGCTGACCAGCCTGACAGTGGTCGAATTCGAGTACCTGCTGGGCTATTTCGAGCCGCTCTGGGAGAAGCACTACCGCTACCACACCCTTCCAGGCGGCTCTCGCAAGCACCCCGCCTTCCGCGAACACGGCAACTCCCTTCTGAAAGGCACGGCCCAGAAGCTCTTCTTCCTGCTGGTCTACCTCAAGAATAACCCCCTGCAGACCTTCCAAGCGGCCAGCTTCGGAAT
>Ga0209702_10008686_pt1 | contig 11688 bp, 10 predicted proteins | sample FRY01_FD_187210 | JGI IMG/M metagenome (GOLD analysis project Ga0209702, IMG submission 187210) | Freshwater microbial communities from Lake Fryxell liftoff mats and glacier meltwater in Antarctica - FRY-01 (SPAdes) (version 2) | ecosystem: Environmental > Aquatic > Freshwater > Ice > Glacier... | reverse complement strand
ATGGATATTTACGAGATAGCAGGTTATCCGAGTGGAATAGACGGAGAAGGGGTTAACTTCCTTGATCCTATCTATGCCTTCCAGTCCATGGAAAACGGCTATGTCTATAGGCAAGAGCTCAAATCTCGTCAAGGCTTCTTCCAATTTGGTAACCGACTAGGTAATCAGGTAGGGGATACAGTCGATAACACACGGGTTATGGGTATCTTTGAGTTTATAAAACCCGATGATACTAAAGACCTTCTTGTGATAACTAAACAGTTCCTCTATAAATACAGCGATACTTCAGGGATCTTTTCACAGATACCTAATAATAGCGCCAACCCATTTGTCAGTTTTAATATCTCTGGAAATGATGAGTATGTTTCTGGTACGAGCTACCCAACAGCTTCCAATGGACAGCGCTTTGTTTTCACAGGAAGCGGAATGTCAGATATCTATTTCTACGATGGAACAGACGTAAAGCGGTTCACTAACACTACAGATAATACAAAATATGTCCCCCCCACAGCTGGCGCAATAAGAAACGCTAAATACATTGCATGGTTTGGAGAAAGACTTAACTTATTCTCCCCTACGGTTGCTACAGTGAAGCAAACACAGCAGGTACTCTATACAGGGATAAGAACAGCAGGCGGAAACGGTGATAAGTTCAATGTAGTAGGTTCTGGTTCTCTATCTGCAAGTACCGATCAGTACATGACAGGTGCGACTATAGCAGGTGACTACATGCTTCTGAACTTCAATAGATCCTCTTGGACTATTGAGAAAACTAGAGACGTTTATAATCCTTACTTCATACGTAAAATCCCATCGGTATTAGGTACAGATGCCGATTTTTCATCGGTGACCTGGAATAATGAAACGCAGTCAGTAGGTAAGACAGGTGTTGTAAAGAGCGATGGGCGCAACTCTCTTAGGACTGATACTAAGATCCCCCATTTTACAGCCGATAAGATATCACAGATAGATTTCAACTTAACATACGGTGGTTTTGACAGGGTAAACTCTCAGTTTCTTTTTGCTTATAGACAAGGAGGTTCAGACCTTACAGATGTAACGCAGGATAAGGTTCTAGTACATAACTACGAAGAGGGTACATGGTCAGTAAACGATCAGCGATTCAGCGTATTTGGACAGACTGACCTAGGGCTGGACTTAGCTTGGAATGATATCAACGAAACAAATAACCCTTCCTGGGCAAGATGGGATACTACAGAAGAGATCTGGAGTAAAATTGGATTAGGTAAATCAGAACAAAAGACTTTAGCTGGAGACAACTACAGCTTTGTTTATCAGATAAACCAAGATTATGATGACTACTATATAGACATAACAGGGATCACAGTAGCAGCAGCAGCAGTTATAACAGTAAGCCCCTGTGCATTGCAGATAGGGGACAGGTTAAAGGTAGAGAATGTCGTAGGTATGACACAGATTAACGGAACCATAGGCACAGTTACAGCCATAGGAACCACCCTTGGGGCTACAACTTCCGTTACTGTAGATATAATCTCGACTAATTTTACTGCCTATTCATCAGGTGGTAGCGTCTCTAAGACTATAGAGTTTTATGCCGAGCTAGTCCCATTCAATCCATATAGGGAACAGGGTCTAAGAGTCCGTGTATCTCATGTAGAATTCCTGTTAAACGCAAAGGATGGGGGTAGTCTTCTTGTAGATGTATTTGAAGATGAAGAAGAGTCACCGTTTAAATCTAATGTCCTATTACAACCGAGCTCTACTTCTACAAAAGCCAGGGAATGGATTACGATGATAGTAAACCAAGAAGCAAACTTCATGACTTTCGCGTTTAAGCAAGAGAGCGCATCTAATCAGGTCGTGATTAGCAGCATACGACTACATTGTGAACCAGGGGGAATGACCAGTGCCTAAGGTATTAGAATATTTAAACGTAGGTAACCGAGAAGAAATGACGGTGGAATCCCTACTACTTATAGTTGAAAAAATGTATATAGATTTGGCTACTAATCTTAATAAAAAACCTGATATCATTGAACAAGATACAGACGGTTCTACCAGTGATACATTTCTTTCAAACGGAGCCCTACATATAAATTCTAGCACTCTGAAGGTAGAGATGCTAACGGAGCACACAAATTCAACAACTGTCGTCTGGACGACGTTATAACAGGAGAATAATATGGATCCCGTAACAATAAGCGCTATTCTGAGTGCTTTAACTGCTGGTGCCTCTGCATTAGGCGGTGGATTTGGAAGAAAGCAGGAGACCCCACGTGAAGTACAAAAAAGAGAGCTTATTGATGAGCTATTATCTGGAGTTAAAGGACAAGGAAGCTTCAAAGATCTCTTTAGTGCAGATGAATCAGCGTTCCAGAAATCCTTTGTAGACCCATCTAAATCTAGATTTAGCAACCAAATAGCACCCCAAATACAGCAAGGGTTTATTGAGTCAGGTCAACAGCGAGGAACAGGGCTAGAAGACACCTTAACCCGCGCAGGTGTAGACTTAGACCAAATGCTTAATGAGCATTACATGAACTTCCAGCAAGGGGTACAGAATAGACAGCTTGGGGGTATAAATGCTTTCCTAGGTCAACCTGACACTACAGGACAGACTTTTGGACAGGGAGCAATGCAAGGCCTTCTAGGATACACCTCAGGTGGTGGAGCTTCGGGCAGCATAGATAACATTCTACGCGCTCAAAAAAACAGAAGGGGCTTTGAAAAGCCAACAACTATACCAGAAACCGTAAAAGTTTGAGGATAATATGGGAATGCCAAGTTCATTTGATATAGGAGCTGGAATAGGTAAAAGCTTTAGTAGTTCCTTTGGAGCTGCCCAAGATGCCTCAGCAATCGATGACATACTTAAGCAAGCAGCCGACAGCAAAGACCCTAACACTATGGATGAGCTAATCGGGCAATTGGTACAGAGGGTAGCCCCTGAGCGTCAAGGTACAGCTATGCAGTTGTTGAAAAACAAAGGTGAACAAATACGAAGTGCAAGTAAAGAAGCTGCTCAAAAAGAGTTTTACCAATCTCAAGGGATTGACCCGAATATTACGAGCTTAGATCCGTCAGCACAAGGCACTTTTTTAAAGAACTCTCAAGATCAAACTCAGTTAAAAGAACAAAAAAGAGAAAAACTTCAAGGGGCATTTGATAGAACAGAGGAAATATTAGCCTCTGGTGTAACTGGATTTACTCTATCAGGCGCAACGCCTAAGGGAAGAAGAGCCAGAGCGGAGCTTGATACATTATCTGAGATTTTTGTAGGAGAGCTTATCCCAATATTAAACCCAAGAGGTACGCTTTCAAAAGAAAGAATGGCCTATATTAGATCATTAGTTCCAGAATCTGGAGATAGTGACCAAAAAATTAAGGGAAAGTTAGCAGGTCTAAAGAGGATTTTTGCTGGTGACCTATCAGCGGTTTCTAATGAAATTAAAGATATTAATCAACCGTTTTCTCCACAATCTGCTAGCAATGCTATATTCAAAGACAAAAAAGATACTGAGTTTGTTAAGGCTGATGGTCAAAAAATGAGCATGAAAAAAGGCGATGACAAACAAATGATAAGTGCCCTAATGAATGGATATGCACCAGAAGGCTACGTATCTATGTTAGCACCCGATGGAATGCCAGAACTTGTTCCGCAAAACGAAGTACAAAATGCTATAAATGAAGGGAGCACGATAATTTATGGCTACTAATCCAAATGATATCCTATCCGAAAACATAACAAATCAACAAAGCTCTGGACGAATTCGTCCGTATAGTACGCAGGATATACAGGGTAACGCATCTACAAGATTTAGGCCGTATGAATCTCCAGAATTTGAAGGAAGCGCTACGGCAGAGGGTTTTAAATCTGGACTAAGAGGGATATCGACGATTTTACCTAAACTTGGCAAGGCAGGAAAGCAATTCCAACAAAACACAGAAGAAACCGCAGAAGATACCTCTACCTCTCAAAAACTTAAAAAATTCGCAAGTAATACCATAAAGTTTTTCCCTGGTATACAGTCTTTTGTAAATTCTTCAGCAGCAGTTTATGACATGAAACCGGAGTACTTTGGAAGAAGTCATGCAGATGTTAAAAGAGATGAAGGCACTCCAATACCTGAATCTGTACAAAAGTCTTTGCCGTATAGAGCTGGTGAATTTCTTGGGATGGACGCGCCTTTCATAGCAGCAGATATTGCAACAGGTGGTGCAAGTGCTGTATTTAGACATGGACTTATGGGAGCAGCTAAATTAGGAGCTAAAAATCTTGCCCAAAAAGGAGCATTTGGAAGAGCAACTAACGTAGCTTTAGGAGTAACAGCAAAACCTATACTTGCAGCTGAGGCAGCTAAAACCCTTGAAGATGCGGGGCTTCCCGCCTGGGCCTCTAATCTAATAGGCGTACCAGCTGGATACTGGGCTATACCAAAAGCATTTGATAAAGCGGGTAGATATGTTCTTGAAAAAGCCACTGAATCTATTTTAAAGTCTCAGTCTAAAACAGCAGCTCAAGGAATCACCCCTACATTTGCAAACTCCTCAACTGGGACTATGTCAGAGATTGCTTTAGGCATTCTACAAAAGGACTTAGCCACCCGAAATGTTATTAAGGGATTTGTAGCTAAGCAAGATAAAGAATTTGGAGATTCTCTTTTAACAATTTTAGGCGAAAACAATTCTATAATTAACGAAGCTGAAGATTTTTTGACCGATGTTTTAGAAACTAAGACAAGTGAGCTTTCAGAAGCTGAAGAATTTTTATCACAACAAGAGGAACAGCTAGGAAATGAAGCACAGTCCTTAGAAGAACAGAGTAAATCTATACAGACAGGGCTAGATGAGCAGCAAGAAGCGACCACACAGATTTTAGAAGAATCAATTTCACCAGTTAAGCCAGATATACAGAAGCAGACACAGGAAATAACAGAAGAAGCAGCACAAAGCCTTCCTGAAACTCCAGTAAATGTTTCTGATAATTTAATACAAAGAGCTTCCGACTCTATTAAAGGATTAGCTAAATCAGAAGCAGACCAACAAGCAGCCGAATTAGTAGATAATATCCCGATTTATAGAGATAGCAATTATCGAGCAGTGGATACAATCTATGAGTCTATATCTCCTAGAATAGGGCAACCTGAAGCTGGTCAAATATACAAAGATTTAAGAGATGAAGCTTATAAAATAGCAAATACAGAAAAGCGCAAAATGTATGGTGAATTGCAAAAAGCAGCTGAAAATAGTACGTATAATATTCCTCCTGTACAATTCAGATCGCTAACTAATCAGCTACAAAAAATCATATCTTCTTTAGAGTCGCTGCCTTTTCGTTCTCCTACGCAAGAAAAAGCGTTTAACAGGCTAACAGAGCTTAATTCATCATTTGATACACCAGGTTCTTTTGTATCTATGGATGATGGAATAGAGCCAATGCAGGACATACCATCTATACTTAAACTATGGGAAGCTAGGAAGTCCTTTGGGCAATCTATCAATTGGAAAAGTAGTCTTCCAGGAGAAAAGATCCTTAAGGAAGAGTACGCTAAATTTAACAATGCCCTTCAAAGACAAATGAAACAGGCGGGATTATACGAGTTATACGAAAGTGCAAACCAGAACTACATAGATAGATTCCTTCCACTCGAACAGGGTACCAATGGAAGAATTAAATACATGAATCCTGACGAAGCGGGTAAGATTTTAAACCTTCAGGCTATTAGTTCATTAGAAAACTTTATACCCCTAGACAAGCTAAACCCTATCCGTAGGCACGCTCTTGAGAGAGTAGTAGGAAGACCGAGTCAAGGAGAGGCAATATATAGACAAGCTCAAAAGCTGATGAATGTAAATAGATACCTTACTCCAAATGAGCAAGCGCAGTTTGTAGCATTGCAAGAAATGCCATTGATGCAAGCTCGTGTTGCTATTTCTCAACTTGGAAAGATAGAGGTATTTCTAGAAAGAAATAGGCAAAACCTATCTAAAGAGATAATTACACAACTTGAAAAGATAGCTTCTGAGTTAAGATCTAGAGCTGATTTACCAGTAAAATATATAACAGGAAGGGCGCAACTCGATGATCTCCAAAAAGCTGCCGATGCAGAATTTGAAGTATTAAAGGGAGATCAAAATAAAAATATTATCTCTTTAAAAAGAGAGCTTAGGCAGTCAAAGGCCGAAGGTAAAGCTAAAATACAAGATATTTCAGAGAAAAAACAGGAGATATCAGAGCAATCTAAAGCTATCTCTGGTCAGAAAAAAGACATTAAAAAACAGCAAGCTAGGCTTCAGAAAAGTTTGCTCTACTCTATGCTTCAGAAAGATACCAACCGTGATATATTAAATGAAATGTCAAGTGTAGAAGGCATAAGGGAAATTAAGAGTCTACTAGGGGATTCACCTAATGCAAAGAAGATACTGGAAGGACTAAAGCAACAAAAGGCACGAAAAATATTTGAAAATGCTTTATCTATTCATTTAGTAGTAAAACTACTGAGAAATGAATCGTCTCGTACGTTACTTCGTGAGTTGCTAACGACACCTCAATTTGATAAGTTAGAAAAATTAGTCGACCTTGCTAAAAACTTCCAAGAACGTATGAGGTATTTTGTAAACCAATCAAATACAGCTGTTCAACAAGGGCATTTAAGAGAGCTTTCAGATTTGATTATAGGAGTAACTTCTAATCTTTTAATGTCTAGTGCTATAGGTGTGTTAGGTGTAGTGGGTAAATTTGTTATAAAACAAAAGACTAAGGAAAAAATAGCAAAGATATTCACAGACCCTAACGCAATGCAAGGCCTGATAGACTTCGCAATAAAGATGAAAAGAGACCCCTCTTCTAAAGAGACTATAGCTTCAGGAAATAAGCTAATAAGGTTTTTAGTAAAAGCTGGTTATATCGCTCAAGATGAAGCTGAAATTAATCAAGAAGAGAAAGAATAATTAGTGTTAAAAATATCCAACCTAAAACTGTAATCATAGTGTTATCCCATATGTATTTATTGTTTTACTGTAAATTATAGTGCTTATTATTATTTACCACAAGTATACGAGATAATTTAATTAGAGACTTTCTTCTTCTCATGCTCTTCGTAGTATTTAAGGCAGTCTTCCTCTGGCAAAATCTCGACGGAAATCTTTATCCCGTAGTTAGATTTTTCTCTGGCAGGTATTAGAATAATGTCGCTGAATATAATCCTATGAGGTGGTTTTTTTTCTAGTTGTTTTGCGATATCTCTGGAAAGAATATCTACTACTTCATCACAACAATCCATATCTGCAATCATCTCATCAGATACATTTAGAGTTTTAGATATAAATTCAGAGTTAGGAAAGGTTTTTGACATGCTTGTTTTACGTAAAAACATATCTACATTAAATCTATTTAAATGATGAGAAAGTATTTTATCTGAATTTATAAATGAAATTATCATTTATTCTCCTTAAGTTCTTTGATCTTCTCAGCCAGACAAATGCGCATGAACTCAGATAGGTTTCTATTGGTAAGCACAGCCATGATCTTAGCTTGCTCGTGTAGAGACTTAGGTATGTAGATCGTAGTACGTACGAATTGACTTGAGTGTTCCATATTATGTTTTTATGTCATTTTATCATTTATAGACACTAAAAACGTATACGAATTATTTTTTTATTTGATACTGTCAGGTTATACAACAATTTAACAGGAGGCTAAAATGCCGAAATATCCACGTCCAAATTCTTATGCAGGAAGACAAGGTACCCAATCTCAGACAGGTCAAGGAAGATTTGCAAACACAACTGAGGCGATAGCGGGGACATCTAAAGAACTTATGATCTCACCATTTACCCTTGATGCAGCTGCCGATGTTTTAGTCCGGCAAGCAACTACTGTTCTTTATGGAACGGTAATTTTAACAGATAACAATTTCCCTGTAGCGACTAAAGTTTATGTTGATAATATCGCGATTGCAGGAGCTCCAGCCTGGAGTGAAACAGTATCGGGAATAGGGAAGCTAAGCACGTCAGCACAAGGAACCACTGGAACTAATGACGACACAGCTATGACACCTTTGAAGGTTGCAGGGGTGCTTGCAGCGCCACCAGCTATTGGTTCAGGAACTCCAGCAGCAGGAAGCTTTACAACTCTAGGAGCAACTGGGGCTATAAACTTTGATGCAGGTGGATCATTTGAGAGTGGTGGAGCTACCATCGCTATCGGAGCCGATGCGTCAGCTGATGCAATTAATGTTGGTACAGGTGCAGCAGCAAGAGCGATTACAGTGGGTAATGTTACAGGTGCTACAGGTGTTACTGTAAACACAGGAACAGGGCATTTCACTGTTAACACAACAGGAACAGGGGATATTATCCTTAATTCTGATGATACAATGCTTCTTGATGCTGATGGAGTTCTTGAACTGAACTCTTCGGCTGGAGCTATTGGAATCGGTAGTGATGCAGACGCCTTTGCAATTAACGTAGGAACAGGGGCAGCAGCAAGAACAATAACCCTTGGTAACTCAACTGGTGCAACTTCAGTAGTTCTAGAATCTGGAACAGGTGCGATTAACATCGGGGTTAATACCGTTGCACACTCTGTAACCATCGGAAATAACACTGGAGCTACTGCAATTGTAATTGATGTAGGAACAGGAAACTTTGACCTAAACGGTGTAGGAGCTACAACCTATGCTATCGGTGCTAGTACCACTACAGGCACTATGACAATTGGGGGCACTGCTGCATCTGGTACAATGACTCTTGGGGATAGCTCAGCAACAAACATTGTTCAGATTGGATCAGGAGAAGGGGCAACAACTGTGGCGATAGCTGGAGGCGCAACAGCTGCTAAGGTTGTTACGATCGCCACAGGTGCAGTCGCTTCAACTGTATCGATAGGCTCTTCATCAGCAGGGGCTATTACCATAGATACAGCAGCTGGAATCAGCTTAGATTCAGCAACAGCTTCGAATTTTACTGTCACAGGGGCAGCGGATCTATCTATGATCTCTACAGCGGGATCTATAGTAATTAAAGCAGAGGAAGCAGTTGATGATGCTATCCAGCTAACAAGTTTGGCAGGTGGTCTAGCTGCAAGCGTTGCTCTGTCAGTAGTTATCGCTTCAACAGAAGCTAACGCAGACTCTGTTCAACTAACCTCTGCTGGTGGAATGGACATTGTAGCTACGGGTGCAGCAGCTAAAGATCTAGATATTTCCAGTACAAGTGGATCGATTAATATTACAGCTGGTGAAGACATTGCAACTTCAATGGTAATCACCAACAAAGGGATGGATATAGCAATAGCTGGTGCAGCTGGTCAAGACTTTGACCTAGTAAACACTGGTGGCTCTATCAATCTAACTGCAACTGAATCGATCGCTACTGCAATCGTGATTAACGCATCTGGTGCAGCTTCAGGTATTGATTTATCTACAGGAGGAGGAAGCATTGATATTTCCTCAGCGGGATTTGTGACTATGGTTCCAGCTACTTCAACAGCAGCAGGAGCCACAGGTACTGTTAATGCAAACGTTGGGGTAACGACCCATACTGGCCTTACAACAGCCGCAGCAGCTTCACAAGTGTTCACTATCACTAATAGTCTTTGTACCGCAGGTTCAGCAATACTAGTTAGCGCAAGCAATCTAGGGGCAAACGATGCTCAGATGACTATAACACGTGTAACTCCAGCAGCAGGAAGCTTTACAGTAACTCTAAAAAACAACGGCGCAGCTTCGCTAAATGGCGATGTCCTCTTGTCATTTTGGGTGACCGCTCCTTAGAGTTGTTTAATATTATTATTATAGCCCTTGAGAAATCAGGGGCTTTTTTATATATTAAATTTTTAATGATATAATTTATCTTCATCATGTATGGTGAGATAGATGTTAAAAGGAGACAAAATGATCAAAACTAAAGCAGCTATGGAAATCGAAATAGCAGGTAAAATATACGAGTTTTACTTTGATGCTGACTCTCCAGCGGGCTGTATCCACGATGCTCTCATGAAAATGAAAGGAATAGTGGTAGATAAGATGTCTCAAGCGCATAAAGAAGAAGAAGAGGCAGTTGAAAAGCTATCTTCAATCGAGACAGAAAAAGAATAATCCAGTTTAAATGAGCATTATTAACGTTAGCTCTCAACAAAAGGACTCAAAATGCCACGCATTCTACCAATGGAACTCAGAGAATTTGATGCTACTACCTTAGACGGCACAAATCAAAGTTTTGGTGCAGTTTTATCCAATCCAGCTATAAAAATAAGTGTTTTCAATACTGGCAATACCGACGTTTATATGAACTATAGCGGAACTGTTAGCCTATCTATGAGGATACCAGCAGGTGGAACAATTACCTTTGATGAATCCACTCTGTACTTCAGAGGGATTGACCAAGAATACTACTTGCCTAAAGGCGCTCAACTTACACTTACTCAAGTTACAGGCCCAAGCACTAACGGGGGAGCTATCATAGGCCACTTTGTTACGAGGATTCTAGCATGAGTAACGCATTCTTAAAAGACTCAGCTGGTAATGCGGTAGAGATTTTAACGCTTACAGGAAACGATGCTATTGCCGTTCCACCAAATGGAGCAGGCAATCTAGATATTCTAGGTAGTGGAGCTATCGCCGTAACCGGTGTTATCGGGACTAATACTTTAACCATATCTACCTCTTCTGGTGGGATTTCTTGGTCAGATGAGTCCGGGGCTTTTTCTCCGTTAAAGGGAAACGGCTACTTCATCACCGCAACAGCTACGGGTACCCTTCCTGTAGCACCAGCGGATGGGGATACGATTGCTTTCAACGTGATTATTGGAAACGTGCTAACTATACAAGCAGCAGGAACGCAGTTAATCAGAGTAGGTGATGCTATTTCAGGAGCTGGCGGAACGGCTGCAAGTACCGCTATAGGTGACTCTATAGTTTTAGTGTATAGATTATCTAGCACTACCTGGCATGCACTTTCATCAATTGGAATATGGGATATAGTATAATGGTTTATAACAACTCGACAAATCTATACGGAACAAACGCTTTCATAGTTAGCTCTACTCCTGGTAAGGGAAATTACTTAACCATTGCTTCAGCGATTACGGTAGCGTCTAGCGGTGATACTATATTCCTGAAAAATGGTACGTACACAGAAAATGTTACAATGAAAGCGGGCGTAAATCTTTCAGCTGATGCGACTGATTCAACCACCCCTTCCGTTGTGATTTTAGGTGAGCTAACGTGTAATTACACAGGTACATGTTCTATATCTGGGATTGAACTACAGCCAAACGGTACCCCTTGCTTGGGGTCTACGACAGGCACAGCAGTTTTGAATCTTCTTGGATGCTCTATACTGTGTAACCGTGACTACGCTATGAGCGCTAATAACTCAGCATTTCAGATCAATCTATACAACTGTACGGCTGACTCAACAGGAGTTACCTATGCGTTGTTTAGTTGGAGTGCATTGAGCTCATGTAGATTCATCGGATGTGATTTTAGCAACCTCTCTACTGATGTTACTAGCAACTCCCTCGCTTATGCTGGGCAGACATTGTTTGAAGGGTGCACAACTTCGTTCCCGATGACTACAAACGGAGCAGGGTATATTGTGTTCAACAACTCTACTCTAGATACCTCAGCAGCAAACACAACTTCTATGACTATAAATGATTCTACGACTGGAGAAAGCAGCGTGACTAATAGCTCTATGAGC
>Ga0209702_10008685_pt1 | contig 11688 bp, 9 predicted proteins | sample FRY01_FD_187210 | JGI IMG/M metagenome (GOLD analysis project Ga0209702, IMG submission 187210) | Freshwater microbial communities from Lake Fryxell liftoff mats and glacier meltwater in Antarctica - FRY-01 (SPAdes) (version 2) | ecosystem: Environmental > Aquatic > Freshwater > Ice > Glacier... | reverse complement strand
CGACGACCAAGCTGGACCACGGGCTCATAGCCCAAGGGCAAGACGGTCTATCGAACGCATTGCGGGGATGGACCGTCATCCGTCCCCGCAACCCGATCACAATGACAGATCACGCAGACACAAGGGCCGAGCCCTGGCCTTGCCTAACGAAGGGTCATTCTTTATGGCGGTTGATATGACTCCGTGGCTTTCCGCTTCTTTGCGGCCAACCAGCACCCGGACCACACGACGTTCGCCACTTTCCGCCGGCGTTTTCTGCCGCAGATCGAGCACCTGTTCGTCAAAGTGCTGATGCTGGTGCGGGAGATGGGTGTTCTGAAGATGGGTCCGTCGCCCTGGACGGGACCAAGATCGACGTCATCACCAATCGCCACAGCGAGCTGTCGTATGAGCATGCGGACAAGATCGGGGCGCAGTTGCAGGCCGAGCATGCTGCGAAAATGGCGGGGCGTGACCCCAAGACCACCGCGACGGGCAGGAAGCCTGACGGCAAGACGCCCGCGCCACCGGTCGAAGGCCCTGGCGCCACAGAACAGATCAACCTGAAGGATGAAGCCCGCGCACCATGCCCGTCGCGGGCGGCGGGTTCGACCAGTGCTACAACGCGCAAGCGGTCGTGGCTGCCGGCAGCCTGCTGCTGATCGCCGTCAATGTTGCGCCAACTCCCAACGACAGTCAGCAACTTGCGCCGATGCTGCGCACGATCGCGTGCCTGCCCGACGCACTTGGCCTGCGCGGCCGCTGGGATCGATCCGCTGATCGCGCGAGGGCGGCAGGCGCACGACCCACCATTGGCCGAGCGCTTCGCCGCGGCGCCGCTGCCGCCAGAGAACCCGACGCCGGTTGAGGCGATGGCCTATCGACTGACGACCGCCGACCGCCGACCGCAAGAAACTTCAGGCGCTGCGCAGGCAGACGCTGGAACCGGTGTTCGGGATCATCAAATCGGCACTCGGATTCCGCCGGTTCGTGCTCTGTGGGGTCGAAACCATGCATGGCGAGTGGAGCCTTGTGCCCATGGCCTGGAACATCGAGCGGACGTTCGTCCTGGGCGGTGCGACCTGAGCCAGATCGCGCCATCTGGCCACACCGCCACGCCCGACAGCGCGAGCGAGGCCGCCGAACCGCGCCCGTCACGCGCCATTCCAGCACACCAATGACGCACCCGTCGGGCCTCGCTATTGCCCATGCGGGCTCAACCTCATCTGGGAACTGCCAGGCGATGCAGCTCCGGCAGGCTGCTAGATCACCAACCCGCCATCGACATGCAGCACCTGGCCGGTGATGTAGCCGGCATCCGCCGAGGCCAGGAACGCGATCGCCGCGGCGATGTCGTCCGGGACTGCGATGCGGCCCATGGGGATCCACTTCGCGCGTTCCTCCATGCCCTGGAGGCTGAGGGCGACGTGGGCGCCGGCGTCCTTGCGGACGAAGCCGGGGGCGACGGCGTTGACGGTCATGGCCGGGGCGAATTCGACGGCCAGCGCCTTGACCAGGGCTTCGAGGCCGGCTTTGGCGGCGGCGGAGGCGGGGAAGAGGGGGAAGCCGGGGCGGTAGGCGTGGGCGACGAAACTGCTGACGGCAACGATGCGCGGGTCGGCGCCCTGGCGCAGATGGGGCGCGGCGGCGCGGGCGAGGCGGAGGAAGCCGGCCTGCATGGCGTCGGTGGAGCGGGCGAGGATCTCATCGGTGAGGTCGGCGGCCGGGGTGCGGTCGGCGAAGCCGGCATTGGCGACAACGACATCGAGGCGGCCGAAGCGGGCCACCGCCACTTCGACCAGGGCGGCGGCGGTGGCCGGGTCGGCGAGGTCGCCCAGGGCCTCGTGCACCTGCGCACCCTTGGCGCGGGCCTCGTCGGCGACGGTGGCGAGGGCTTCGGCATTGCGGCGGGTGTGGGCGAGCAGCGCGATCCCTGGCGCGGCGAGGCGGCGCAGGGTGGCGGCGCCGACGCCGGTGGCAGCACCGGTGACGAGGATGGCCCGGGTCATTCGGCAGCGAACGCAAGCTCGGCGGCCTCGGCGCGGAGCCAGACGGCGGTGTCGTGGAAGACGGCGCCGCCGTCCGGGAGGGCGGGTTCGTCGCTGGTCAGCGCGTTGATGCCGAGGCCGCCGGCGTGGTCGGCGTGGGGCCAGATGCTTTCAGCGACGACGACGCCGGGCTGGGCGCCGTCGGCGAGGCGGGCGTGCAGGACGACTTCGCCGCGGGCGTTGCCGAGGCGGACCGCGGCGCCGTCGGCGATGCCGAGGCGGGCGGCGTCGGCGGGGTTGAGCAGCAGGGTGGGGCGGCGCTCGCGGGCGCGGGAGGAGGGCATTTCGGTGAAGGTGGAGTTCAGGAAGCTGCGCGCGGGGGCGGCGACGAGGCGGAAGGGGCGGTCCTCGGTGGCGGTGTCGATGACCTCCACCTGATCGGGAAGGGCGGACATACCTTCGTGGTTGGGGCCGATGGCGGCCCAGTCGGCGCGGAAGTGGAATTTTCCATCCGTGTGGCCGAAGCCGTTCAGGAAGTGCGAGGTGGCGAAATCCGGCTGGGCGTCGTGCCAGCGGTTGTTCATGACAGTTGCGGCATCGGGCCAGCCGGAGGCACGCAGAGTTTCGCAGATGATCTCGAGGTCGGTCATGGCGTAGGCGCGGTGGGTGGCGCCGAGGCGAGGGGCGAGGCCCTGGAGGAGCGCGTGGTTGCTGCGGCATTCGCCGGGTGGGTCGATGAGCTTCGCGCCGATCTGGATGTGGCTGTGGCCGCCGGCCTGGTAGAGGTCGTTGTGTTCCATGAACATGGTGGCGGGCAGGACGAGGTCGGCGAGCTTTGCCGTCTCGGTCATGAACTGCTCGTGGACGACGGTGAACAGGTCCTCGCGCAGGAAGCCACGACGCACCTTGTTGCTGTCCGGCGCGACGGTGACGGGGTTGGTGTTCTGGATCAGCATGGCGTTGACCGGGGGGCCGGCGCCCAGATCGCGGCGGTCGCCGGTGAGGACGGCGCCGATGCGGCTCATGTCCAGCGCACGGGTGGCGGGGTCGACGAGGTCGAGGCCTTCGATGAGGGTCTTGTCCCAGTGGTAGATGGCGCGGTTGTTCCAGAAGGCGCCGCCGCCTTCGTGCTGCCACTTGCCGGTGACGGTGGGCAGGCAGGTGACGGCGTGCAGGGCCGCGGAGCCGTTGCGGCTGCGGGTGAAGCCGTAGCCGGTGCGGATGTAGGCCCGCGGGGTGGTGTTGTAGAGTGCGGCGAAGGCTTCGATCTGCGCGACCGGCAGGCCGGTGATGGCGGCGGCCCATTGCGGGGTGCGGGGGGCGAGGTGGGCTTCCAGCGCGGCGGGGTCGTCGGCGTATTTGTCCATGTAGGCGCGGTCGGCGTGGCCGTCGCGGAAGGCGATGTGCATGACGGCGCAGGCCAGCGCGGCATCGGTGCCGGGGCGGACGGCCAAGTGCATGTCGGCGACCTTGGCGGTGCCGGTGAGGTAGGGGTCGATGACCACCAGCTTCGCGCCACGCTCCTTCCGGGCGCGGGCTACGTGGGTCATGACGTTGACCTGGGTGTTCACCGGGTTGCCGCCCCAAGACACGATGAGATCGGCCACCGCCATCTCCCGCGGGTCGGGGCCGGAGATGCGGCCGACGCCGGCGCGCCAGCCGCTTTCGCTGGTGCGAGTGCAGATGGTGTTGACCTGGAGGGAGTATTTCAGCTCGTGGCGGAGGCGATTGATGCCGTCGCGGTGCACGAGGCCCATGGTGCCGGCGTAGTAGTACGGCCAGACGCTTTCAGGGCCGTGGGTGCGGGTGGTCGCCATCAAGGCCTCGGCGGCGCGGTCCAACGCCTCCTCCCAACCGATGCGGCGGAACTGGCCGCTGCCCTTGGGGCCGGTGCGCAGGAGGGGGTGGGTGAGGCGGTCGGGGTGGTGGATGCGCTCGGCGTATTTGGAGACCTTGGTGCAGATCACGCCGGCCGTGTAGCTGTTGGCCTCGGCGCCACGGATGGTGCCGATGCGGGTGGCGTTGTGGACCTCCACTTCCAGGGCGCAGGTGGAGGGGCAGTCGTGCGGGCAGACGGACGAACGGATCGTGAGCATGCCGGGCTCCGAGGTGGGAAAGATGGCAGGGTGCCCTGGATCGGGCGGGCGATGCAATCAGGCGTGGTTGATCGCGGGGCCTGCGCATGGTTCGCTGGCGCATGACGATCGTTCCATCGCGTTCCAAGGGCTCTGTCCAGCAAGCGGCGCGGGTGAGCATCCGGCTCGACCTGGCATCCGGTGCGCGGGTGGGGCCGGGCAAGATTGCGTTGCTGGAGGAGATCGCGCGGCAGGGGTCGATCTCGGCCGCTGGGCGGTCGCTGCGGATGTCGTATCGGCGGGCGTGGGAGCTGGTGGAGGATTTGAACCGGCATTTGGGGACGCCGGTGGTGGCGGCGGTGACCGGAGGGAGCGGTGGCGGCGGGGCGCGGCTGACGGCCGAAGGGGCGGCGCTGGTGGCGGCCTATCGGGCGATCGAGCGGGCGACGGAGGAGGCGGCGGCGCCGTATTTGGCGACGATCGGGGAGAAGGAAGGCGGCCAGGGCTGAGGGTGCGCGCGGGCGGGCGGGGCGGCGTTTGGACGCACGAACAGCGGCGCCGTAATTGGCGCCGCCGCTGCAGAGTCGGAGATGTCAGGCGTGGATCAGGCGGCGCGGCGACGACGGGCGGCGAACAAGCCGAGCAGGCCGGCGCCGAGAATGGCCAAGGTGCCGGGCTCCGGCGTGGCAACCTGCGGCTGCTGGATGTTGGTCAGCGTCAGCACGCCGGCGTTGGCGTCGATGCACTCTAGTTGGTTGCCGAATCCGATGCAGACCGGGTCGCCCGTGCCATTATACCGGATGTCGGTCGAGTTGAATTCGGCGGACGACTGGCCGCCGAGTTGGACCTCGTTCCCGAGGGCATTCATATCCATCTCATCGATCAGCGAATTCAACGGCCACGAGAGAAAAAAGCGTGTCTCTTCGTCGTCGGCGCCCATGTTGATATAGCTCTGGAAAGCGTCGGTCGTGTAGTCGTCGAGGGTAGAGTCATACACCGCCACAATCACGGCATCGCCGAGGGTGGTGAAGAAGTTGTAGGACTTCAGGATGTAGTCCGACCCGTCCTTGGCCAGCACGAGAGTGCCGGAGGCGGTGGTGCCGAACTCGCTGTCGGGATACGGACCGGCAAGCGGCCCATACTTGTCGAAATAGAAGTCCGTTAGCGTCCAGGTGTAATCCTGCGCCGAGGCCGCCGATGCGCTGAACAGCAGCGCCGCGCCGACAAAACCCTTCAAAATAGTCCGCACCAACGACTCTCCATACCGTATGCCTCAAAACCTGACCCGGATTGCCCGGCGCACGCTCGAAGGACATGCCAAAACGAATGCGAGAAAGTTATAAGCAAGGGACGTGCCAGGATATGTTTTCATGATAAATCAATAAGTTACGCTGCACGGGATGGCATACCTTTGTGCGTCGTCGTGGCGGACTGTAAATTTATCCGACACCGTACGAGCGGCGTCGCATGGCAGCCTTGCCGATGGATCGCACAACGGGGTTGGTTATCAATACCTTAACGCGAGAAGGTGGCGCGGCGCCCGGTGTAAAATTATCCGACTCAACCGGCGCGACCGCCTTGTCCTCCAGAAAGAGCCCCCCGCATGCCGTCCTTTTGGCCGCCCGGCTGGGCCCAGATGGTGCTCGCCGGGGTGACCGGCCTGGCTGTGCTTTACGCTGTGGCCGTGGTGGCGCTGGTGGTGCTGCAGCGACAGATCATCTTCCGGCCGGCCGAGGGACCACCGCAGGTGGAGCGAGTCGGGGTGGCGGGGCTGGCGCAGGTGACGATCCGCACGGAGGACGGGCTGGACCTGATGGCCTGGCAGGTGGCGCCAGGGCTGGGAGCGCCGGTGGTGCTGTACCTGCATGGCAATGGCGGGCATGTGGGGCACCGGGCCGAGCGGGTGCGGCGGATCGCGGCGCTGGGGTGGGGGGCGCTGTTCGTGACGTATCGCGGCTATGGCGGCAATCCCGGGCAGCCGACCGAGACGGGGCTGAAGCTGGACGTAGCCGCGGGGCTGGCGGCGCTGCGGGCGCAGGGGATCGAGGACGGGCGGATCGTGGTGTGGGGGGAGTCGCTGGGCAGCGGGCTGGCGACGGCGCTGGCGGCGCAGCACCGGTTCGGGGCGGTGGTGCTGGAGACGCCCTATACCTCGCTGGCCGACATCGCGAAGCGGCGCTATCCGCTGGTGCCGGTGGACCTGCTGCTGCGCGACCGGTTCGACTCCCTGGTGCATGTGCCGAAGATCGCCAGCCCGATCCTGATCCTGGTGGGCGACCGCGACCGGACGGTGCCGCCGGATATGGGGCGGACGATCCTGGCGGCGGCGGGCGAACGGGGGGAGCTGTGGGTGGCGGCAGAAGGCGGGCACAACGACCTGCTGGAGTTCGGCGCGATGGGGGCGGTGGCGGATTTCCTGCGCCGGCGCATGGAGGACTGAACCACATGGCGTGGGAAGGCTGGGCTCCGCCCAGACCCGCCAGGGGCCAAGCCCCCTCTTATGGACAAGGTCCAGGGGCTTGGCCCCTGGCGGGTCGAGGGCAGCGCCCTCGCCTTATCTTCATGGCAATGAACGGTGGTGCCTTGCGCCGGCGGCGTGTCGGGGCGAGAGTTTGGCCATGGAACCTGCCCGCGCCCGCGACCTTGGATTGGCCTGTGGCACGCTGATGCCTGGAAAGTTGAACCGGATCAGCGATGTGCCGGGCGTGACGGTCGGGCACCGGACGCTGATCGATGGCGATATCCGCACCGGGGTGACGGCGATTCGACCGCATCCGGGCGACATCTTCCGTGACAAGTCGCTGGCGGCCAGCCACGTGCTGAACGGCTTCGGCAAGAGCGTCGGGCTGATGCAGGTGGATGAGTTGGGGCAGCTGGAGACGCCGGTGCTGCTGACCAACACGCTGTCGGTGGGCACCTGCGCCACGGCGCTGATCCGGCGGGCGATCGAGGGCAATCCGCGGATCGGGCGGCAGACCAGCACGGTGAACCCGGTGGTGGGGGAGTGCAACGATGGCTGGCTGAACGATATCCAGGCGCTGGCGGTGACGGAGGCGGATGCGCTGGCGGCGCTGGATGCGGCGGAGGCGGAGTTCGCAGTGGGGGCGGTGGGGGCCGGGGCGGGGATGAGCTGCTTCGGGTTCAAGGGCGGGATCGGCAGCGCGTCGCGCCAGATTGTGCTGGATGGGGCGGTGTTCCACTTGGGCACGTTGGTGCTGGCGAATTTCGGGCGGGCGGGGGACCTGGTGCTGCCGGATGGGCGGCGCGTGGGGCCGCGGGCCGATGAAGGGCCGGAGCGTGGGTCGGTGATCGTGGTGGTGGCGACCGACGTGCCGCTGGAGCACCGGCAGATGCAGCGGGTGGTGCGGCGGGCCGGCGCGGGGCTGGCGCGGGTTGGCAGCTTCTATGGCCATGGCAGCGGCGACGTGTTCCTGGGATTCTGCACCGCCAACCGGATGGCCCATGACGCGAAGGCCGACCTGACCCCGATGCGGGCGATCGCCGAGGGGAAGATCGACCTGCTGTTCGAGGCCGTGGCCGAGGCGACGCAGGAGGCGGTGCTGGACGCGCTGGCCGCAGCACTAACTACGCGCGGGCGGGCGGGGCATGTGCGACCGGGCCTGGCGAGCGTGCTGTGATCGAACCCCATCGGGAGGACGTGCCGTGAAGATCTTCATTTCCGCGGACATCGAGGGCGTGGCCGGCGTGGTCAACGCGCAGCAGGGCACGCCGGGCAACCCGGAATACGAGCGGGCGCGGCGGCTGATGACCGAGGAGGTGAATGCCGCGGTTGGCGGGGCCTTCGAGGGCGGGGCACACTATGTACTGGTAAACGACAGCCATGGGCCGATGGTGAACCTGATCCCGGAGGAGCTGGACCCGCGGGCGGAGTGCATCATCGGGCGGCCGAAGGCGATGAACATGGCCGCCGGGCTGGATGCCAGCTTCGACGCGGTGTTCTTCACCGGGTATCACTCGGGCGCGGGGCGGCATGGGGTTCTGAGCCATACGGTGAGCGGGTTTGCGTTCCAGGCGCTGCGGATCAACGGGATCGATACTGCCGAGGCGACGCTGTACGGCGCCTATGCCGGGATCCTGGGGGTGCCGGTGGCGCTGCTGACCGGGGACGACCAGTTGGCGGCGCAGTGCCATCCGTTGTTTCCGGGCTCCGTGATGGTGCAGGTGAAGACGGCGCTGGGGCATCGCTCGGCGCGGGCGCTGTCGCCGGAAATGGCGCGGGCGCAGATCCGCGAAGGGGCCGCGCGGGCGGTGCGGGGGATCGCCGGGTGCGCGCCGTATTTGATCGCGGGGCCGTGCCGGCTGGAGGCGGACCTGGCGAGCGTCGGGATGGCCGATTTGTCCGGGGCGATTCCGGGGGCGGAGCGCACCGGGCCGCGCGGAGTGGCGTTCGACTGCAAGGATATCGTGGAGGTGCAGCAATGGATCGCGGTGATGGCGACGATGTGCGGGACGTTGAGGTAGAAAGGTGTTCTTTTTTGGAAAAAAGAACCAAAAAACTTTTGTCGGTTTGATCTCGGCCCCATGGATAGAAAGTCTTTTTGCTTCTTTTTCTTCAGAAAAAGAAGATTCTTGCTACCCTGGCATGCGGAAGCCCTGTGCGATCACGGGGGCCGGATCGAGCTTGACGCGTACGGCGCCAGGCATCATTGACAGCAATCCGGTGCGTGCGAGGATTTGGGCGATCACGCCGGTGCGGCGCGGGACTTCGAGCAGGATGGTGGCGCCCGGCGGGGCGGGCTGGCGGGTCCAGTCGGCGGGCAGCGGGCGGCGGGGGCGGGGGTTGGCATAGCAAAGGCCCCCTGGCACGCAAGGGCCGGCGGTGACGCGGTGGCGCAGGCCTTCGACTTGGAGCAGCCAGTCGGCGCCGCACAGGGTGGCGGGGTCAGTGCGGATCGGGCCTGCGGGGGCGGTGCGGGCGAAGGCGACCAGGCCGCGCTCGCCGAACAGCAGTTCGCGGTCGGCGACCATGGCCAGGGCGGCGCCAGAGCCGGCGATGGCGAGCAGCAGCAGGGCGGGCAGGCGCCAGGCGCCAGAGTCGATGCGCCCAGCGAGCCAGATCGAAAGCGGGACGCAGAGCGCGACCAAGGCGACCGTCTGGTAGCGGGGGACGATCCACATGAAGGTGAAGGCGTAGCTGAGCAGCAGGAACCAGACCAGCGCCAGGCCGGCGAAGTGGTTCGCGGCGGAGCGGCGGCGGCCGAGGACGGGGCTGCGAGCCAGGGCGATGGCGGCGGGCACGGCGACCCAGGGGAGCAGGCCCATCGACTGGTTGGCGAAGACGGCCAGCAGCGCCTGGATCGGGCGGGGCGCGACGATGACGCCATGGCGGTCAAGCCCGCCGGCGTTGACCTGGAAATGGGCCAGTGCCGGGTTGTCGCCGGCCACGCCGCGGCTGGAGACGGTGAAGCGCCAGAACGGGTCGCCGCTGGCGGCCCAGAGGAAAGCGGTGTCGAGGCCGACGACGACCAGGAAGCCGGCGCCCATGCGGACGAAATCCATGATCCGGCGCGGCGCCAGCAGGAACAGCACCAGGTAGAAGGCAAGCAGGGCGGCGGTGGTCTCGCGGGTGATAAACGCGCAGCCGGCGAGGGCGCCACTGGCCAGGAACAGGCCGGCACGGCCGGAGCGGGTGGCGAACCAGTAGGCCCAGAGCGAGGCGAGGACGAAGAAGGTCTCAATGGTGTCGGAATAGACCAGCGAGGCGCCGGTGACGACGACCGGCAGGGTGGCGACGAGGAGGGCGGCGACCAGGCCAGCGGTCGATCCCGCGACGCGGCGGACGCACAGGCCGGTCATGGCGACGATCGCGGCGGCGTAGAGCACGGTGGGCAGGAGCAGGGCGACCTCGCCGCGGCCGAGCAGGGCGAAACTGGCGGCGATCGGCAGCACGATCAGATGGCGCAGGCCCCAGTGCGAGGGGCCGAGATGGGGGAAGTCGTCGAGCCAGAGGGCTGCGCTGCGGGCGTATTCGAGGTCGTCGGATTCGATGAAGCCGACCCAGGTGGCGGCGAGCAGGGCGGCGAAGACCAGGGCGACGGCGGCGGCGCCGAGCAGGCCGGTGCTTGCCGGCCCGCTGGTGGAAGTGCCGGCCATGCCCGATCGTCTCCCGCTGGTGTGCCCCGGCAGCATCCGGGCGACGAGGGCGAGTGTGCCGCAGGCGGACGGGGCAGCGCAAATGTCAGGGGCGGAGGTCGGTATGGATGCGGGCCTGGCACGGCTGCCCGGATGCCATGGCCCTTGCCGCGCCGAGCCCCGCCCGCTAACGCTGCGCGGCCAGAGGGTTGGCCAAATGGTTGCTACGCGTTTGGAGGCAGGAATGGCCTACAGGGTTGCGGTCGTGGGTGCCACCGGCGCGGTGGGGCGCGAGATGATCAAGACGCTGGTGGAGCGGGAGTTTCCGGTCAGCGAAGTGGTGGCGCTGGCCTCCGCGCGGTCGGTGGGGCAGGAGATCTCGTTCGGTGCCAAGAAGGTGCTGAAGGTCAAGAACCTCGAGACCTTCGACTTCACCGGATGGGATATCGCGCTGTTCAGCCCCGGTGCGGCGATTTCGGCGGTGCATGCGCCGCGTGCGGCGGCGGCAGGGTGTTTGGTGATCGACAACACCAGCCATTTCCGCATGGAGCCGGACGTGCCCTTGGTGGTGCCAGAGGTGAACCCGCAGGCGCTGTTGAAAATCAAGCGGGGCATCATCGCCAACCCGAACTGCTCGACCATCCAGATGGTGGTGGCGCTGAAGCCGCTGCACGACAAGTACCGGATCAAGCGGGTGGTAGTCTCGACCTACCAGTCGGTGTCTGGCGCCGGCAAGGAAGGGATGGACGAATTGTTGCTGCAGTCTCGCCGCTCGCTGGTGCACGACCAGATCGTGCCGCAGAACTTCACCAAGCAGATCGCCTTCAACGTGATCCCGCAAATCGACCGGTTCATGGACGACGGCTCCACCAAGGAAGAGTGGAAGATGGTGGCAGAGACGCGCAAGATCCTCGATCCCGACATCAAGGTCTTCGCCACCTGCGTGCGGGTGCCGGTGTTCATCGGGCATTCGGAGGCGATCAACGTGGAATTCGAGAACCCCGTCACGGTCGAGGGCGCGCGCGCCGCGTTCCGCCACGCCGCCGGGGTGCGGGTGATGGATACGCGCGAGGACGGCGGCTACATGACGCCGCTGGAATGTGCGGGCGAAGACGAAACCTATGTCAGCCGCATCCGCATCGACCCGACGGTGGCACACGGGCTGGCGTTCTGGTGCGTGAGCGACAACCTGCGCAAGGGTGCGGCGCTGAATGCGGTGCAGATCGCGGAGACGGTGGTGGCGCAGGGACTGTTGAAAAAGGCGGCCTGACAGCGCGCAGCCAAGCGGGCGCGTTGACCGGGGGGCGGGGCAAGAGTAACTGGTCGCGCTCGTATTCCGGACGCAGAATGGAGAGCTCATGACAGATGTGCGCGACGCGCTGATGGTGGGCCGAACCTCGGACGGCAAGCTGGTGCGCCGGCCGCTGTCCCCGCATCTGCAGGTGTACAAGCCACAAATCACTTCGACCCTGTCGATCCTGCACCGCGTCACCGGCATCGCGCTGTCCGTCGGCACACTGGTGCTGGTGTGGTGGCTGGTGGCGGCGGCGACG
>Ga0209702_10008679_pt1 | contig 11695 bp, 12 predicted proteins | sample FRY01_FD_187210 | JGI IMG/M metagenome (GOLD analysis project Ga0209702, IMG submission 187210) | Freshwater microbial communities from Lake Fryxell liftoff mats and glacier meltwater in Antarctica - FRY-01 (SPAdes) (version 2) | ecosystem: Environmental > Aquatic > Freshwater > Ice > Glacier... | reverse complement strand
AATTTAACGGCATAAAACCGGAGAATTTTCATTGGTTTCTGAAGGAGTGCGAATGGCGCTTCAATGGAGGCAATCACCAACAGTTGCTAAAGCAGCTTAAATACTGGTATAAACACACTAAACATTAGACGCTAAGTGGTATAGCCCCTAATTTTAATTGCTTAAATCGGTTTATAAAGCTTAGCAGCGGGGTAAGAAAATAAATCAGTAAAACCAGAAAGACCAAATCATTTGTTTTAAAACATAAAAGAAAGCAATTAAAAAGCCCTAGGGGAGAATATCCGCTAGGGCTATCAATCGCTAAATATAAAAAGAAGAGTTTTGAAAACTAGCAAGGTGTAAGAATCTGCAACTGAATAGACTTAACAAAATCTTTAACCTTAGGGCGAAAATTAATCATATGCATAGCGTTTCGATGATCGTTAAGGGCGTTTAAGCTGGCCCATTTTTCAACCACAAGCAAGGTGTTTTCCCGAAGTGGTTGCTGATCGAAAATGCCACTAGCAAGGTCTATAGCAGGGCCATATTCGATGCAACCTTGCTCAGCTAAAACCAAAGGGACAATTTTATTCATTTCAGCAATAAAATTAGCACGGGTTCCGGGATTTAAATCGATAATCGCAATCACATAAATCATTTTCAATCCTTTTAAAAAGGTAACATTAAGAATAAACCTTGGAAGCAAAGTAGATTTTATTAAAGCAGAATAAGAATAGGAGAACAAACAAAAAAATGTGATAAAAAAGTTACCTAAAGTAAGTTTGCAACTTCCCAAGTATGCAAAGAAAATGGACTACTTTTTAAACTTAGGAATATCAATATCGAAAGTTTTATTTCCAGTTAATTCGATGTTAATAGGCGTTTTATTGGGGCCATACTTCCCTTTAAGCTTATCATTACTTGGATAGGGATCTAAAAAAAGAACAGAAACCTTATATTTGCCTATTGGAATAGCATTAATTTTATATGTAAATGATGAACTATCAAAATCAGCAGGAAAAGAAGTAACATTTTTTAAATCAGAGGAATCGGGATAAAAAATTATTTGTATTACAGAAGTCTTTTTTAACTCAACGGTTTCACCCGCAACACTAAATTTACCCTCAACTTTAACAACCTTATTACCACCACATCCTAAAAATAAAATACTTAAAAAGAATAGATAAGAAGAAAACGAAAACTTCATAATGCTCCACCTAAATTAATAATCAAAAACTTGACCATCGTTCCGGCTTTGAAGATAGCCCCAAACATTCTGTTGGATGTTGTTTGTAATAAACTTAACGCTACCATCCGAAAAGCAAGTATTAACGCCACCTGTATGTTTACTACGGGCTTGTGCTTGCCAATTTGGCCAATTGGATGGAGCATTATCAGCAGAACAACCCATTCGCAACGGCCCTAAGCTAGGCGATCCCGCTGCAGTTTTTAATGCGGTACAATCCTCAATGTCATCAGAATACTCAAGAGTATCATTTGGCAAGATACAATCGCCCCGATTATTAGCGCCTGTAACGCTAGCACCAGCTAACCCCATAGCCCAGACACCTCTACGATCAAGAGAATTAATACCGATTCTAACTTCATTAAGTAAAATATTATTGGATGTACCATCGGTAATTTCTAAGAGTTTAGCGCCCCAATTAATTGCCATCGGGCCACCAGTTAAACCATCACCAATGGTGGTGTTTCCAACATTTAAGTTAGAACTTCCGCCAAGGGTGTCAATCATAAGACCCGGGCCACCATTAGCAGCATAATTACCACGGGCCCAATTACCCCCGTTTAAAGAAAAAGGAATCTCACGCCCATCATCAGAAGGGCAAAGTAACAAGTTAATACTACTACTGCGAAGGCCACGCCAAGAAAGATCAGCACCCGCACTAGGAACGAAATTATTAATCCCAGCAGAATATTGATTATACAATGCGGTTTGTTCAATAAAAGGCAAAACAAATACAATCCAATTAGGGCCAAACCCAGGAGTACGATAAGAGCTTAATGTATCGCCAGGCCCAGAACCAGTTGCAGGAACATTCGCAATTCGAACATAAGGCGGTAAAGCATTATTAGTATCAATATATCCGTGGCAAGCTAGGCCTAATTGTTTAAAATTATTAGCACATTTCATACGAGAACTTGCTTCTCGTACCTTTTGAACCGCGGGCAACAACAAACCAATTAAAATTGCAATAATTGCAATCACAACAAGAAGTTCAATCAGAGTAAATGCTTTTTTAGTATTCATATACTTCCTAAATATTAGATTTACTCATACACTGTACAAAGGCAAATAAGAATAATGCAATAGAATAAGTGTCTAATTTTAAGAAATATTAATTACTTAAGTCCCAACTATTGGATTGATTACCAATTATAAGGATGGCAAGCTGAATTGCCGACTTTCCAACAGATTCAGGCTGATTATTTTTCAATTGAAGATCAAATTCCGAAGTAGAAAATGGGGCAGATTCAGTATTAAGCCTTAGTCTTATAGAATAACGAATCTTCAATTTATTATTCAAATCAGGAAAACTATAAACCACTTCAATGGGCGAGTTAGCATCATCACTGGAAGTAAGGATAAAGAATTTATCACCAAAGGTTTTGAAAAAAGTTTCAATCAAGTTATTAGTGATTGCAGTTTTAAAAGCAGAATCGGTAGGGTTTTCTGGATTTAAAGAATTCACCGATATGTTGATAAAGGGCATTTTAAGTTCTTTACCCATAGGCAAAAGAATCGTCTTAAAACCTTGAAAAAGATTTTGGACAGGAACCTCTGTTTTTATTTGCTGATTGGGTTTGTCAGGAATACTAACATCTTGGACTACTATTTGACTTAAACCAACTTCGTTAAATTTTTGTTCGTAGATTGCAGAAAGTTCAGATTGGGCTTTATCACGAAAAATAACATTATTTGAATCAAGCAAGTAAATACGAAGCCAATAAATTTTCTCTGAACTAGGTTTGATCTCGGTAATTGAAGACCAAACTAATTCGTCTTTTTGATCCTTACTAGTTTTAAAAAAGATTAAAAAAAGAAATGACATAGTAGCTATTAAACAAAAAATAAAACCTAAAGAAATAAAGTTGGAATTAGAAACTTTGGTTGGGGTCGGGGAAATAAAATCATCCACCCTAGAAGATAATGACGGAGCCACTTCGAAATCAGGGGAAATCGTTTTAGCTTTAAGAAATAACTCCATTTCTTCTGCTTTTTCATAATTATCAACATCAAACGAATACGAAATATCATTGCTAACAACAGAAAAATCTCGTTTCCAAGATTTGGTATCTTCTTCACTGGTAGTCTCGGTATCTTTAGTGACGATGGTTACACTTTTTGAAATGTCGAAAACAGAAACTGTAAAGTTCGTGCAGTGCCAAATAAAGTTTGAGTCTGCAAAGATAAAACAACCGATATAAGAGCGGCTTGAAAAATAATTTTTATAACGAATGGCAGACCATAAGAAGAATAAAGGTAATATAAAAAAGGCGGTTCTCAACAAAGCTTGAGCAAAAAAATCAGCAAAAGGATCGATATCAAATAAATAAAAAAAGAATAAAATAGTTAAACCAACACTTAAAATAAAATATAGAATTGGTTGCGGGTTAGTTTTTTGTACATACACACCTAAAAGACCTTCACCCTGGTTTTTCTTTACAATTCGAAGATAATTTTTTGATTTCTCATCCATCTCTTCGAATAAAAAGTTCTTAATTTTACTCATATAAAAGTACCCTTATTGAAACTTAATTGCCAATTTGATGGGGCACAAAACGGCTCGTGTTACTTGTGATAATCGATTCATCTTCGCGAATACCAATGCCAGCAGATTCGCCCGCGATGACCCAACTACCAATAATGGGATAAAAATTATCAAATTTCTTTAAGGGGGCTAGTTGCTGAAAGATAAAAGGCCCCTGCCCATAAGGCCCTTCTGATTCACTTACTTGGTTGCCCCCCAGGAACAACTGAATATTAGAGCCTTCTCTGCCAAACACTGGTTTTCTTACTTGATCGGGAACCTCGAGAGATTCAAAACTAGCGGGCAATAAGAAGGGACTATCCGGGTAGCGCTCATAAAGCAAAGGCAAGATAGATTTACAAGAAAGGAGTATTTTCCAAAAAGGCTCGGTCCAACAGGTTTTACCTTTGGGGATATTGCGGGAAAATTCTTCGCGCATCATCCATTCCCAGGGGTAAAGTTTGAAGCAAGTGGGGATAGGCGCCAAAGCAAGATCTACAAAATTATTACGCAGAGAATCCCATCCAATTTTTTGAATATCAAGGTATGAAGTTTGCAACCCTGCCTGCATTGCAGTATCACGCATATATTCAGCGGTTACATAATCTTCAACGACTCCTTGGGTTGCAGAAAAGCAAACAAGACCATTGTGTTTTTCTAAAAGAACTTTCCAAGCTGCGATTAACTTTTCGTGAATGCTATTAAACTGATCGCCATTTTCTTCAACATCTTTAAGCCAATACCATTGAATTACAGCAGTTTCAAGAAGTGCTGTAGGAGTATCAGCGTTGTATTCAAGAAGTTTAGGAGGGTTAAAACCATCGTAAGCAAGGTCGAACCTACCATAAATAGAAAAATGATCTTCATTCCAAGAACGAATCAAATATTCTTCAAACTGTTGGGGGATCAAGAATAATTTAAAAAGCCTTTCATCGATAATGTATTGAACGGTATCTAAACACATCTGGTGGAGGGCATTGGTCGCGAATTCGAGGGTATCGACTTGAAAAGAGGAGAGATGATAAGAGACAGATTCATCCCAATAAATTTGGTTATCTTGGGTATGAAAATGCAAGCCATATTTTTCGACATCGGTTTGCCAATTTTTGCGTGGAGGATGGGTCCTGCGATGCATAACTAACTTCCAGAAGAAGTATGAGATGCAACTGTAGAGCCAAACCCCCCGCGAGAAATACTTCCAGAAGAACGATTCGTTGAGCCATTACTTCCGCCGGATGCATAACCAGAACGCATCATCATAGGAAAGAAAATAGGATGAAAATGACTATGAGGACTTTTATTAGCGGAAGCTTGATTTTCAGAATCGTAAGTATCAACAGCGGGGTCGTTATCCCGATAATAGAAATAACCTGCGGTAAGTAGGGAAGAACTAACAAGCACTAGGGCTAATTCGCCACTCATTCTTGCCATTTTAAACCTCATTTAAAAAAAATTAAGACAACTATAGTTTAACATTGATATGAGAAATCGCAATAGTAAAACCGTCGATTGCGTATTTAAGCATGCATAACAAAGCCGCCATCCACATTTACAGTTTGGCCTGTAATATGAGATGCCCTAATGGAAGACAGAAAAGTGATAGTATCAGCGATAGATTCAAGGGTTTGCCATCGGCCTAATGGAACAAGAGCCTTAATTTTTCGAGCAGACCATTCTTCATAACTAAATTGTTCAGAAGGTGAAGCTTGATCAAACCAAGCTTTCCAAACCGCTTTATTAAGGGGAGTTTGAACCATTCCCGGACAAACGGAATTAACCCGAATTTGATGAGGTGCCAAATCTTTAGCAAGGACTTGAGCAAAGTTGATGTTCGCAGCTTTCGAGGCACTGTAGGGCGGATCAGTCTGCGACCCCATCTGGCCTGCAACCGATGCGACAAAAACCATTGTGCCCTCGTTTCGCAAAATCATAACAGGGGCAACCGTATGAGCTATATTAACCATCCCCATAATATTAGTATTAAGAACACGGGGCCAATCGCTAGGGTCTAAATTTGTAAAAGGAAACCCAAATTTCCCTGACCCTACTGCAGCAGCGTGAACAAGGTGATCAATTTCACCAAAAAGATCAAGGGTTTTATTAAGTGCGGCTTGCACAGATGTTAAAAGGGTAACATCAAGAGAAACACCAATAGCTTTACCTTTAAAATCGTGTTGAATATTTTGGGCAACCTCCGAAACTGATTCAGAGCGATCCCAAATCGCAACCTTTGCACCTTCGATAGCAAAGGCTTTACAAGTTGCTAGCCCGATGCCACTAGCCCCACCAGTAACCACAACAACTTTATCTTGAAGAAACAAATCCATAGTTAAATCCAAAAAGGTAACGGAAGATATTCATGTAGGAACTAATTAACCGGAGTGATTTTAGGAAATACTGCCTTAGCAACGCGAAGGACATTGCCACCGATAATCTTCTGAATATCAGTATCGTTATAACCTCGTTGCACAAGTCCGACAGTAAACAAAGGCCAATTAGTCCAGGCCAAGCTTTCGCGAGCAGCTTCAGTAGTGGTTTGAATTTCCTTTGGCCAAAGGGAAGCAAAGCGAGTACGCGACTTTTTTTTAGGGGGCAACTTCTTGCGCTCGACGCCATCTTGCCTAGAAGAATAAGCAACATCAGTCCCGATAGCAATGTGATCGATGCCAATTTTTTTGACGACATAATCAATATGATCAAGAAACCTAGAGATATCGCAAGCGCCGCCTAAAAATTGTGGAATACAGCAAATACCAGCATAGCCGCCAGAATCTGCAAGAGCTTTTAAAACCTCATCAGGCTTACTACGAATATGCCGATGCAACTGGGTGGCTGTGGTATGACTTGCAACCACCGGCTTGGTGCTAACCTTAGCGGCTTCCAAACTAGTCTGCCAACCAGAATGAGCAATATCAACCAAAACCCCCTGATGGTTCATTTCAGCGATAGCCTGCCTGCCGAAGTCGCTAAGTCCGCCATTAGCAGTTTCAGCACAGCCATCGCCTAGCATATTCCTACGCTGGTAAGTTACATGCATCATTCGAATACCTAATTGGAAAAAAATCCGAATGGATCGAAGTTCTTCTTCAACGGAAATCCAATCTTGAGGTAAAGGCACGCCGTTACCTGTAAGGTAAAGGCAATGATTGCCATTCTTTTTTACATCTTCGATATCACGAGGTGAGATAGCTTTAGACAGGAGGGGCTTTAAAATATCGGTAAGAAAAGTAAAACGGGCTAATCGCTTGATTAATCGCTGAGGATGCTGGCATTCTTCGCCTGCGTTTTGAAAAATACAAGTGACCCCACTAGCACGAAAGCCAACGAACAGTTCTTCCCTTTCGTGTAAATTGGTAACTGCGAGTGTCATTGCCATATCTTCGGTCAAATCTTGCAATTCGTTATCAGAGGCGCCAGCATCTACAGCATTCGCTATAATATTGGTATTGGAATTTGCCCGAGGAGAAAAAGCATAACCATCAAAAACGAGGGATTGACTATGTAGAGATAATCCATGTTCAAGTTGTTTAGGGGAAGGTTTAAGAATATCTAAAGCGAATTGACGAGAACGCTGAATCGACTGATTGTTTTTGATTAAACCATCTAATCTTTCAGCATTAGCAAGATCAGTTTTAATTTCAGAAGTCTGAGAAAACCCTTTTTCTGCAAAAGTTAAAACAGCAGCTCCAAGAAGGGTAGATTGCAAAACTGTTCGTCTTGAATTTTGAAGCTTGGTAGGTTTTGTAAAATTTTCAGACATCGAGTTATTTCCTTTACAAAATGGAATGAAAAAGTAGTTTAATGTAACTAATTTGTTTAATCAATGAACACAATTGATAGAAGTAAGTTTTTTCAAAAGTATTTTATGATATAATGTTAAAATCAAACAAAGGAAATAAATAATGCTCATTACTACGATGATTTTTACTTTAATAACTGGAACTTCATTAAATATGACCGAAGATAAGTCACAAATTTTATTTGATTTTAAAAAACCCGAAACAGCTCGTGCTTGGATCAGCGTTAATGACAATGTGATGGGTGGGGTTTCTGAAGGCAAATTCAAAATAACCGAAAATAAAACTTTGCAATTCTATGGCAACCTATCGCTCGCTAATAACGGAGGTTTTGCTTCGGTTCGATCAACTCCTTCTAAACTACTTATGCAAAAAGGCGATAGTATTATGCTTCGGATTAAAGGAGATGGCAGAGAATACACCCTTAACCTATATACATCAAAGCGCTTGACTGCTTTTGCATACCGTCATAGTTTTGCGACAATAAAAGACGAATGGATTGAAGTTTCTATACCGTTAGAAAAATTTAGTGCAACTTCATTTGGCAGAATCATCTCCAATGCCCCATCAATTAATCCAGAAGAAATTGAATCGATTGGATTATTGCTAGGCGACAAAAAGCAAGGTCCATTTCAAGCAGAATTAGAATGGATTAAAACCAAAACAAAATAGTTAAACAGTAAGCTTAGGGAATCGACCTTACTATTCTAAAGCCACGACCATCCGATGAGTTATCTGGGTTAGCACTATTACGGGCAGGAATTCGATGGGCAGCATTAGAATTATAAAAACACCCTCCACGGAGAGAACGAGATTTCCCTCGAAGAATAGCTCCATTTTGATCTTTTAACACAGCATCATCATTAATCTTGTCAAACCAAGGAAATAATTCGACCCGATTTATTCCCCATTCCATAACATTTCCCATCGTATCAAAAAGCCCATAAGCATTCGGCCTTAAAGACCCAAGTTGAATTTGTTTCTTTTATCCCTTTGTATTTCATAGGTTGGGGCTTACATTTAATTCATTACTTTTTTGTTACAGGGCAAATTCGATGTTTAATTACAAAGCATTGTTTAGCGGTTTTATTTGCTTATTCGCACTTGCACCATTTTTACACAGCCAAGACCTACGCCCTGCCCTGTTACAAACCATCGTAGAAAAAGAAGAACCGGCGTGGGAAATGGCACAGAAAATCTGGCAATTCGCAGAACCTGGCTATCTTGAAAAACAATCCGCTTCTCTCCTTGCTTCTTCCCTAGAAAAGGAAGGGTTTAAAATCGATCGAGGTATTGCTAATATTCCCACCGCTTTTACCGCATCTTTTGGATCGGGAAAACCCGTTATTGCAATCTTGGGCGAATACGATGCACTTCCTGAACTCTCGCAAGAAGCCGTCCCTTTTCGAAAACCTCGCGAAATCGGAAATGGATATGGCCATGCTTGTGGTCATCATCTTTTTGGGGTTGCTTCCGCAAATGCCGCTTTGGCAATTGGTGAACTAATCAAATTAGGAAAAATCAAAGGAACTATTCGATTTTATGGTTGCCCTGCTGAAGAAGGTGGCGCTGCGAAGGCTTTTATGGTTCGAGATGGATTATTTAATGATGTGGATGTGGCATTGCATTGGCACCCGGGAAGTCGCAACTCTGCAGGGGATTCTTCCTGCCTTGCTCGAATTGCAGTGAAATTTCGTTTTCACGGTCAGGCCGCCCACGCTGCTGGTTCCCCAGAAAAAGGTCGCTCTGCTCTTGATGGGCTTTTGCTTGCAATGCACGCTGTTGAACTTTTAAGAGAACATACGCCCGAAGGCACTCGCTTACATCACACCATTACATCAGGTGGTGGCGCTGCTAATGTGGTTCCAGAATTTGCAGAAGGTTTTTTTTATGTGAGGCACCCTAAAGCAGAGGTCGTTGCAAAACTTTGGCCCAGACTTTTAAAATGCGCACAAGGAGCTGCTCTTGCTACTGAAACCAGACTTGAAGTGGTTCCTCTTGGTGGCACTATGCAAATTCTCCCTAATGATACTTTAGCTAATGTTACTCGAAAAAATCTTACCTCTCTTAATGACCTTGAATATTCAAAAGAGGAAACTGCTTTTGCTCTGCGTATACGAGAAACCTTTCCGGATAAAGCTCCGCCACTTGAATCACTTAAGGAAGTTTTAGATCAAGCAGGCAAGGTAACGATGGGTTCTACCGATGTGGGGGATGTTTCTTGGGTTGTTCCCACGACAGGTTTTAATGTTGCAACTTGGGTTCCCGGAACACCAGGGCATTCTTGGCAAGCCGTAGCGTGTGGCGGAACTACGATAGGAAAAAAAGGCATGATGCTTGCATCTAAAGTTCTGGCTGTAACAGCGCTAGACCTATTTCAATCACCCGAGTTGGTAAAAAAAGCTCGGGCAGAGTTGAATAAAAAACTGGAAGGGGCAAAGTTTGAACCGCTACTTGAAAAGAGCCAGAAACCCCCGCTGGATTTCCGCTTGCCAAGTAAAAGAAATGTAACCGAATAAGAAAGCACCTGACCTTGCCCAGCCATCTGAAGCTTGCAAAAGCTAGTGGCGCTATTGGTTATGTTTTTAACACCCAGCCCGTCAATTCTTCCCAGATGGTTCCTATCGCTGCTTCCGTTGTCCAAAACCAATTCCCCTATGGGTTTCGCTACAACCAAGGCAACTTCTGGACTGGTTTTGCTCATGTGATTTCTCTACTTACTACACGAATTACTTTGCTAAAACTGCTAATAAGAATTACACTTTTATTAGATTCTTTTTAAAGCAACACTTTTCTTATTTGAGGTGAATTATGTTGTCACAATTTATTCGAGTATTTTCACTTGCAACTATAATCACATGCGTTTGTTTTTCCTCTTCGTTCGCATTTGACAATCAAAACGGGCAACAAGGCCAGCAAGGCGAGAACCAAAACGGGCAGCAAGGCCAACAAGGCCAAAATCAAAACGGACAGCAAGGCCAACAAGGCCAAAATCAAAACGGACAGCAAGGCCAGCAAGGCCAAAATCAAAACGGACAGCAAGGTAATAACAAAAACGGCGTAAATATTAATCAAAAGCAAAAGCTTAACGGGCCGGTTTTAAATCTATTACGAAAGCAAAACCGCAAGAATTAGTTTTCTTGGTTACCAACTTAATCAATCACCTTGTGAAAATCCTAATGTTTCACAAGTTGCACCATCACCTCAGGCAATGCAAAGTTTGGGGATATTAGCATTTTCATTTCAGATCGCGGTATTCAAGCCTTTTCTTTTGGAAAACTCAAACTCAAGTAGTTCGACCCAAGCTATAGCATTCGATCAGTTAGGGCTAATTCCTTCGATAGCATTTTTTGCATCCGCCTTGTACACAATGCCGTTCATGCAGCGATGGCAGACTATACCGCTTTTGTCGTCTGCCGCTGCTTCCACGCCGTCATTCCCGCGAAGGCGGGAAGGCGAATTCACACTTGAAGTGCAACGGTTGAAGATGTTTACAAAATACCTCAGCAGGCGTTCTAAAGCCAAGACATTTCCTTGGAGTTGTATTGAGTTTGCTAGCGAGTGCTTGGAGGTCTTGGTTATCGAAACTGTTTGGTTCTGTCCCCCTGGGAATATATCGCCTGATGCGTCCGTTCATATTTTCGACTGATCCTTTTTGCCAGGGGCTGTGAGGTTTACAAAAGTAGGTTTTTATACCGCTAGCATGAAGTTGATGATGCAGGAAGAACTCGGGCCCGTTATCCATAGCAAGGGTTCGCCTCATTTTTGTAGGTATGCCATCAAACCATTGTTGCAGTTGCCCGATAACGGGTGCTGAATGTTTACTTTTTTGCTTAGCAAGCATGACGAAGCGTGAACTTCGCTCAACATTAACAAGTACGACTGCTCCAGATTTAGACAATTGCAATAGATCTGCCTCCCAATGGCCCACTTGCCGTCGGTGTTCGATATACCGTGCTCTTTCAGTGATAGACACTCGTTTTTTGATATGTTCAATGGGTTTGTAAGTGCGCCATGTATAACCGCGCTGGCCTTTGCCCCGTGGCAGATAATGTCGCCAAGAATAGTCTTTATGTCGCCGGATTTGTCGATGAATAAATCGATAGATGGACTCATAACTGATGCGAATAGCTGCTTTGTTATGCGCCT
>Ga0209702_10008677_pt1 | contig 11699 bp, 12 predicted proteins | sample FRY01_FD_187210 | JGI IMG/M metagenome (GOLD analysis project Ga0209702, IMG submission 187210) | Freshwater microbial communities from Lake Fryxell liftoff mats and glacier meltwater in Antarctica - FRY-01 (SPAdes) (version 2) | ecosystem: Environmental > Aquatic > Freshwater > Ice > Glacier... | reverse complement strand
GCACCGTGACCACATCAGCCCGGTGCACATGCTCTTTCACATACTCCGCATTCAGAGTTTTTATGATGGTTGGTTTATCTGCCCGATGCACACGCATCCCACCATCAGGATTGATTTCATTAATGATCCAGCGTTGCCGGTTAATCACCCCGATCTGGTTGTCGTTACGCCGGGTTTGGATCACATCCCCCACACCCATGGGTTCATTGAACCGACCGAACGAACCAACTTTCGATTCGACGATCCCAGCGTGCTCTTTCTCATGTCTCGTGAGTGTGTTGATGGTTTTCGCGCTCGCGTTATCAGCTGCCATCACGATCGTGTTGCGTGATGTTACCGCGATTTCCGCTAGGGCAACGTGCGCATCAGATTCGGTGGCGTGCACTCGGATAACACCCGAGGCCATCACCGCATCAACTATCGCGTCAATGTCATCACTACTGCGCCACGCATCCGCCAATCTCGCATGATCGGGGTCAGTGAAACGTTTCGCCTCCGTTAAGCGCACCGGATCGGTGTCCTGTGCAGCAAGGGTGAAGCCACCCGCAACACCGATTGCCCCTAGTTGCCGGTCATCTCCCACCAAGATCATGCGCCCACCATGACGGGTGGCATGCCTGGCGAGTGCACTCATCGTGTGCATGTCCATCATCGCCGCTTCATCCACAATCATCGCCGCATCAATTAACAACTCGTCACGAGTGGGATCCTGAGGTTCATTCCACAATCCTGAATCCGGATTCCATGTCCAGCCACCATCGAGTAGCAGCGAATGCGCCGTTGACGCCTTGGTCCACCCTTCCCCGAGTTGTTGCACTGCCGCGGCACTGGGCGCCACCGCAACCGTGCGCAACCCGGCAGTGTTGCGCGCATCAAGTGCCCGGCGCAGAGCGTGCGTTTTACCCGTGCCTGCGGCCCCTTCGATTACCACCGGCAAACCGGCAGCAACCGCTTCGGCGGCGCTGCGCTGCCCTGGGGTGAGACCGGATACATCGAGCGTCCGTAGTGCTGCCGCCTGTGCTGCCGCGCCGGCGCGGGCGCCAGCAAGATGGTCCCTAATACTCATGGCACTGGTGAGAACTTCTTTTGTCACCCATGCATTCTCACCACCTTGCACCTCCACCTGGATGCATTGTTTTTTGATGGATGCCAGTACACGCGCTATCGCCGCACTCAGGTCATCACATGCACCCCCAGTGATGTTTATTCCCTCCGTGGCAATGACGTGTAGCTGCTTCTCAGTGAGAACCTCCCGGGCCACCGCCAAAGTGAACACTTCCCGCGTTGCCATATTGATATCGAGTTCTTTCCCGCGTGCGCGGGTGGGTTTACTGGTGAGCTGATCGACCAGGGCGCCCGCGCCGGCGGCGCGCAATGTGCGAGTGATGTCCGCGGTTCCTAGGAGTTCACGTTCCCCTTTTTTTGGCCTTGTCAGGTTCCAGGCTTTTTGATCCAGAAAGACCGACTCTTTCGCACTGGGAACCCGGCCATTGGTAGTGATAAATTCTGCTCGTAGCTCCTCCAGTTTTGCTTCAATCGCAATATTGCGGCGCGAAAATAATCGCTCCACATCCTCAGAGACTTCCTCTACTCCCCCATCCACACCCACCCGTAGACCGTATTTCGCGCACGCGTTCACCCACTGGGGATCGGTGGCAATTGATGCACTGACGGTGGCTTGCCACTCCCGAATAACACCCACCATCTGGCGCCCAGCTAGGGCTCGCCACTTCCCATCAACAAAAACTTTGCTACCTACTTGCACGTGCAAGTGATGGTGGGGGTCCCCTTCACGCGAGCCATCATGGGCGAACACCGCGACCTCTAAAGAATCCACGGCCGCATAGGACTGGGATGACTCCCCCGGTTGCACTACTCGCACCCTTGCCGCCCGGCGCACAATTTCGATCCCAGCGATCGCGGCGCGTTCCTGTGCGCGAATCAACGCGCGTCCTAGTTCAGGATTGAGGGCGGCAACAATGGACGCACTTTTCGGGACATTCACCCCGTACTCATAAGCCCGAACGCCCGTTCGCAACTCACCTTCGGTGACCTTGCCCCCGCGTAACTCTCCCGTGTTGGGGTCAACACCGGCAAGCCAACGGGCATAGGACACCGGTGTCAAAACATTTTCTTGAAGTAATCCCGCTCCCTCGCATTCCACAATGAACCCGACCCGTAATACCCATGATCAGAACAGCCTTTACCGTCCGCATCCAGGAAGTACGTGACGTAATCAGCGACCGAGCCGCGCATAAATTTAAGGCCACCACGCGCCACGATGATCACCTCCTTGATGCTTTTTAGGTCCACTATTTTGGCCGCCAGGACAAAATAGTATATGTGCTGTTACTTATTGTCTATGTCTGAAGGAACTATTGGAATTGAGCAATGGATGGCGTAGGGGAATGTGTGAGGGAAAGAGTCGATCAATGAGACTGGATGTTTGTCGCGGAAGAAAAAGTAGTGGGTTTTGGACAGGAAAACGAAAATGAAGCTCACGAGCCACTACGGGTGCGGCGCGAGGCACGGGGGCGAGGCTTGGGCTCGGTGTGGGTTCGGAGGCTTCGCGCCATCGCGCCGACCCAGGTTAAAGTTCGCGTTCGCGCTCGGGCACGTGAGCAAGTCCAGGTGCGTGAACAAGTGCGGATGCAGCTGCGAGTGCGGATGCAAACCGTGATTCTGGCGTGCAGCTCTGCCCTAGTCTTGTGCAATCTGGCACTTATGCGGTACACTTTGCAGTACGGGGCGCAGATCGCGACCGCGGTGAAACACAAGATTCACCCGCAAAGAAAGTAGCAACCCGTGGCCAAGCAACGCTGGCATGAACACCCCAAACTCACACCACTAATCCTGGCCATCCCTGCGATCGGCGTACTTGCCGGTGTCTGGCTTGCGCTCAGTGTCACCACCGGGCCACAAGAAGTCATCAACGCCTTCGGTGGCAGTAACGATCTACTGCCAGCAATGATCACGCGGTTGGTTATCCCGGTCGCGATCGGTGTTGGCATCGCGGCGGTGATCGTGATCGCGCACCGGCGCGGCACCCGCAGTCAAAGCTCCCTACGTAAACGCTTCCTACACGCGGAAGGCTGGACCCGCCGGCGGCGCGATAACCCCAACTCCCCCAAAGGCATCCGCACCCGACTGCACTTCCTGCTGCCCAACACACCTGGCGCATGCATTGACGACGCATCCGTCCTACTGGGAACCGATGCTTCCGGTAAACCACTACTACTGACCTGTGATGAATCCATGCTGATCATCGGGCCACCAGGATCAGGCAAAGACCGGCGCGTCGCAGCCCCCCTGGCGGCGGCGTGGCCAGGGCCAGCGCTGATTACCTCAACAAAAGCCGACCTCGCGCACGCGGTGTACGAGGCACGGGCCGCCCGTGGACCCATCGCAATCTTTGACCCGGCATCATTCGGGTTCGCGAACGCATCCGCGATGAGATGGAACCCGGTCACCGGGTGCGAAGATAAAGATGTTGCCGCTCGGCGGGCCGCAGCCATCATCGCGGGCGGTTCACCGTCGATGAGTGAACAATTCTGGAGTGTTGCCGCCTCCCGGATTTTGCGCGGAACCCTGCACGCAGCGGCGCTCTCGGGCAACAATGTCCTTGACGCCGGCCAATGGGCGATGAGTGTTTCCGGGTGGATCGCCGCCAGCGAAATCCTGGCAAGCTTTGGTGAAACCGAATGGGCGAATTCACTGCGAGAAGATGCTGACCTAGACCCGCGCACATCATCATCAATTACCGCAACCCTCACCGGCACACTCATGGGTTTATCCAACGCCCGCCTACGCGCAGCACTCACACCCGTACCCGGTGAAGTAGTCGTTGACATTGAACAATTACTGCGCGCATCAGGAACAATTTTTGCTGTCGCTCCCGCCGAGGCTGATTCGCATTTGATTTACCGCCCCTGGACGACACTGCTGGCAAGTGAAGTCGCCGCAGTGTTGCGCGAAATGGCGCGCGGACAACGACTAGAACCACCAGCACTGCTACTCCTCAACGAACTGGTGCACGTGTGCCCACTACCGGAACTACCTGGCTTGTTAGCTGATGGTCGCGGACACAACATCGCCACGCTGGTGATAGTGCAAGACCCCGCACAACTCGCCGCCCGGTACACACCCGACGAAGCACGAGCCATCACCGCAGCCGCCCAACACCGGTTGTTGCTCTCCGCCGGAAGTGATGACACCGCTCGGGAATGGAGTGAACTCATCGGCACATATCGATCCACGCAACGATCCCGCACCCACACACCCATGGGTGTCACCGCTACCAGTGCGAACACATCCCTTGAAGATCGCCCCATCATGCCCCCAGAAGAACTACGGTTCATCCCCTACGGATGCGCAGTACTACTCCCCCGCGGGCAAGCACCCTTGCCACTACAGCTCCAAGGAACGTAAATTAAGCATTGATTAGCACGGAAACGGTAAGTAACCCAACAAGCAAAGGAACACGCAATGTCGATCAGCCCACATAATGACCCTGGCCAACCAAAGTCGCTTCGCGCCCTTGGAGCCAGCGTTACCCACGTTATTACCAAGTTCAATACTGATAGCGCTCGGGCCTATCTGGATTGGTACCGCGCTAATCACCCAGAGGCCTCACCGCAAGAAGTCCTCGATGCGCTTGAAAAACGCTTTTGGATACTTTCTAGTACTGCCGGTGGATCGGTGGGAGCGATTGCTGCCATCCCCGTGGTCGGCACATTGACGGCAATCGGGCTATCGACCGTCGAATCAGTCGGATTCTTAGAAGCAAGCATCTTTTACATCATCGCTCGCGCCGAATTGCACGGGCTACCTACAGACGACCTTATGCGACGGCAGACCCTCGTGATGACGATTCTCCTCGGTGGTAGTGGACAAGCGACACTCACTAAGGCTGTCGGTCGCACCAGCAATCACTGGGCCAAAGAGGTCCTCACACGCATCCCCGCCCAGTCCCTGCGAGCGGTGAACTCAGTCTTGGGCCACAACATGATCACCAAGTACGGGACCAAGCAAGGGATAATCGTGCTGGGTCGGGTCATCCCATTCGGCATTGGTGCCGCGTTAGGAGGGACCTTTGGGGCCCTGTCAGCTCGCGCCGTCATGTCGGCAACTGACAAAGCTTTCGGTCCGCTACCCGAAGATTTTCCCCCCGCAGTCGCAGATTCCACCCCCAGCAACAACCCAAGCCCAGCGGGGTCAAATTCTCGAACACTTCCGGAAGCCTTGTGAACACTGCATCGCGACACGAAGTTAAGTGGAAAATTCTCAATAATCATCTCCAGTCGGCCCAGTCCTGCAAAAGGTTTAACGCTGTGGACCTGTCTCCTTCAAAGACATCCCAACTTGGCGCGAGTATAAAAGAGGCTTCCGATATAAGGCGTGTACTAAAGAACTCTGTATCTAAAAGCGCATTGCATGTGGCTGAAAGCTGTAGTCATTATTCCTGAGAAGTTCGCACCTTGGTCGCGCGATTCCATGACGAGCAACGAGTGAGAAGCGCTGGCTATGTAAGACGCAATCACAACTTAGTCCGAACTACAACAACGGAAAGGAATGCCATGAATACATCAACCACAACACTTGGTAGCGCGAAGAGGAGCAGGCCCGCGGGACTTGACTCGGTACTTGATAAACGCTGGAATGCCGACACACAATTAGTGATCTCCCGGGAATTCCCACCGGATCCATCCCAACTCACCGCAAGCGCGAAATTCGCGCAAGCGGTACTAGGCGCGGCCCCCCAGTGGGTAATGCTCCGGCTGCCACCACAAACACGCGAAGCCGCCAAACGACTCGTCGCAGCGCTACGCCGACGCGACCTCAACGCCGTGATGCGCTGCCACCCCGACGCTACGACAAGCTGGTCGATCTGGGACAGCGCAAAAAAAACCAGCACAAACGCTTGCGGGGACCTAACCGAGAGTTCGGCGTCAAAGAATGCATCCCAGGACGCCGCATAACCATGGAACTCGTCAACCCCGACCAGTTGCAGACTTGGATCACCGAGTGTGGCCCCGGTCTCGGGTTAGGGATAAACCCCCGGTCCCTAGCGCCATGTTGGGCGCAACACCCACCGGTCATTCACGAACTCACCGGGCTGTACTTGGCCTGGACAGCATTACATGACGCATTCGAACCAGCCGATGCCGATGATGAACTCGCCCAATACGCCATCCCTGCCCCCAGAGACTGGCTTGACCTCACGAATGCATCGGTGCCAGCAGTTGAACGGGCCATTAAAAGTACAACGACATGCGCGCGGGCCGGGCATCACATTGGTGGAACGCGCAGTGAATAGTGCCCGACGTCGACCTGTTTTCGCGCAACCCGTTTGCTCAACACCGGGTTTGTTCTAAAATTTGTTTGTACCCCGCGTCGTTGAACCCCTCCCCCGGTGTTCCGGCGCGGGGTACCCACATGCGTTGTCGGGATCAACACTGTCAGGGGTCGGGGATACGGTGTGATTACAACGCCTCTTAGCTAAGGAACCCACCATGAAACTGTTGCTGAAAATTGTTCTCGCACTCACCGTTGTGTCCGTGATTTCCAATGTGATCCCCTCCCCGTTCGCCTCCTGGGCGCAAGATGTCGCCTACGAGAACTGCACGGACCTACGCCTCGATTGGCCAAGTGGCGTCGCGCGCAATGAGAAAGCAGCGCAGAAAATATCTGTCGCAGGTACAGCGGCGCCACGCGTACACGCGGGGACGTACGCGCTCAATACACGACTCGATGCCGATGACAACGGGGTCGGATGTGAAAACAAGAAAACTGGGGCGCAACTCCTGGGTGAAGCGATTCGGGAAAGTACGCGGTCCTAGCGTCGGGGAGCCACTTAGGGAACCGCAAAGAATATAACCTAAACAAGCAGATACTCGAGCATCTGACTCACTCGCTGGCGTCATAGCGCGCCCACGCCCAACACAGAGTCAGGTGTGAGCTGCTCCCGCACGCTCCAGGTGTGTCAACGATCAGGTGGTTCCAAGAGGTCATTGCAATGGCGGATGATCGTTGACAAGGTGCAGGTGCACGGGGGTCCGAAAGAGTAGCCATTTGGCGTACCCATCTGCTACTTTAAATTACAAGTTCACGGACGGAGGAGCCAAAATGTGGCTGAGCTTTCCTTATAAGTGGCATCTGAAATCCTCCGTCTTGTACATCCATATTCACCTCATTGGTGACTAAAATCGGGGGCAAAGATGGCAAGCTTGTCGCAGCGAGAAGCGCGAGTTTCGCAATTGATCGGCAACTATGTAGTTCACACGGCAGGTGGGATCATGGTCCCCCATGCCCGTATGGTGCTTGACGGTTGGCTGTATGCAAATAATCGCAGCCTCCTGTTCCTGGCTGACTCGCCCCTTTCTTCATTGGGATCTGGGTACCCAGGGCTGATTGATGCATACACGGTCCTCATGCCGATTGCAGAACGACCATCGTGGAAGCTCTCTGCACCATTTTTAGTTCCGAACGCCATTCTTTCTTTCTCGGACGGCGTGGAACTCGTTGGCGGGAAAGGTCGAATGAAGAAAATCGCGCAACTACTGGGGGGAAGTAGTAATGAATAGGTCACACGCAGCAACATTGTTAGGGATCAGTGAAACGGCAACACCTAGTGAAGTGCGCAAGGCCTATCTAACGCGAGCGCGGCTCCTGCACCCTGATCGATTGGTAGGTGGCACGCAAGAAGATATTGCGGCTGCCAACAGTGCTATGGCTCAACTCAATCAGGCTTACGAAGTAATGCAGAGTCCCCCCTCAACGTCCCCACTCACAGAGGACAAAAACTCGGGAAATCGGACAGAGGACTTCGGATTTCCCGCTTGGTCAGATGCTTCAACTTCTTGCGATCTGTGTGGTTGGGGTCCCGCAATCCCAGTCAAGTTCAACTCCGTTAGCGGGTTCGTGATCTTCTGGCGCTGGTACACATTAAACGCTCGACTGTGTAAAGCCTGCGCCAGAGCCATGTACGACGAAAACCAACGCAACACGTTGGTCAAAGGTTGGTGGGGACTTCTTTCCTTCTTCGCAACTATCTTCGTTTTCTTCTCTAACATGACGGCCTTTAGGCGAACAAGAACTCTTTCCGCTCCTCAAGGTCGCTACCCAGGTGCCTACACAATTTCACCAATCCCACTCGTCATGTCTACTCCATGGTGGAAGCGCCCGAGCGCGATCATCGCGAGCCTTGTCGCTATCGTCGTCTCTCTTGGAATCCTGGGTGTTAATGCGGAATCAGGTGGTACGAGTGGATCTGGGGGGACCTCGCCTCAACAATCATCGGTATACGACTCCATTGGAGTTTGCCTGTCAGAGGACTCTGCGGGAAATATGTCTGAAGAACCTTGCGACTCATCGCGTGCCAATTTCATTATTGTCAGCATAGACATTTATTCGACTTCGAAGGGTGACCCGTGCGGTGGAGGTGAATACGTCACGACGGAATCAAATCAAAACTTGGCATATTGCATTGAACCGTACTAAGGACATGAGTCTTGGCGTTAGTCCAAAGACTTGTCGACGTGAAGGTTCAAGCGCAGCCTTTTCGAGAACTCAAGGAGGCGTGGGCCACGCATCAAGTGTTGACGGTTCTAGTTTGCATCTAGCAATTCGAATTCAACTCCGACAAGTGAATGCACTGACATTGCTCCCCGATCAGCCGTGATTAACCGTGCGCCAGCCGTTCGTGCAGCCGCACCGATGAGCCCGTCGTAGATCCGCCCACCGGCAATTCCCTCTCGCGATAACTGGCCACCCGCCACATACCGCCATCCACCTCAAACTGGGAGTCTCGAAGGATTGCGCCGTCTTGACTTACTGTGTCTAATCACTTGTCCCAGATAAATTCTGGATCATCCGAGCAGTCAAGGACTACTCGACACAGGGCCGGGATACCCATGGCAACATTCCAATCTTGGGCGTCATCACCCACCAACACGTACGTGTTCGTGCCCATGACTTCACCGTAGGTATTCACTAGCGGGCCACCACTGTTACCGCTGTTCAGTGGCGTTGTTGAAATGACTTCATCACCGTCAGTATTCATCACGTTACCGACCGACACTGATCCTTCAAGGCCATAGGGCGTACCCACTGCCATGGCCCACCAACCTGGTTGTGGTCGCTTACTCACTTCCAGTGGAGGTACCGATTGGGAGATGGCGACAAGCGCCAAATCATTTTTCTTATCCCAGTTATACAGGTAGGCGTCAAAAACCTCAGCACCTGCTTGCGCTTCGACCTTGCGTGGAGTGTCAATGCAATCCTCGATCACATGATGATTAGTAATCACTTCATACGGGAACTTCTCATTGAGTTCGACAGAGAGATCATCAGTCACGTCAACACTGAGCTCAAGATCAATGACCCAACCTGTGCCTTGCGAGTCTTTACAATAAATAGTGACCGTACTGGCCTGAACCGTGTCGATAAGTTCCTTGAGCCCAACGGGGCCACTGAAAAGATCATCCAGGCCATCGACAATCTGCACCTGCGGGATCTGCCGCGGCGCTTCACCTTGCTGTGACCCCGACGTAAAGAATTGATAACCGCTCAGGGCCAACGCGCCCGCAGCAATCACCACTGCAACAAGAGACAACGGATTTAATGCGCTTCGCTGCGATCGAACTATGCCACTCACCGGCGGATCACCTGATGCACCCTGCCCCCCAGGTCGCATTCCTTCATGACTCGTACTCATGTCACTCCCCTGAATTCTCTTATAGACATGATCTGCAAGATCAGACCCAACCTATCTCAACATCACAACAAGTCTGCGCTCGCAGCCACCAGAAGAATTCAACGAAAACTACCTGTTCGAACGTTTATTGATCCTAGGATTCAGTCATGCAACACGACCACTTATGCATGACACCGGAACCTTTCGGACCCATCTGTGTTTCCTGCGCCGCAATCGAGAATGTCCGCGAAGATGAGCATTATCGAATCCTCGAGAAGCTCGAAGTACTCCCTGTAGACACCCCCTCGCTGCAGTCATCGAACTCATCACGCCGTAACCAGCTCCTCAGCACGTGAAAATACCTGCCTCCCCTCATGAGCATGTAGCAATGTCGTAACGCAGCAATGAGGCGTGGTAGCACACCATGTAGCAATGTCATGTGGTAGCACGGTAGTAGGTAAACACGCCTGTTCGCTTACTGGTAGGGCTGGCCGTGGGGAAGGGCTGGTGCGGACGGAAGCGCCCGCGCGCCCATATAAACGTCTGATTGCGCGCATGCCTGCCGGCAAGGTGGCGTGTCGCACCACGGGTAACACGCGTCACTGGGGCATCATGAGGTCATGACTACTTCCCCCGTGGTCGCTTTTGCGGCCAATAAAGGCGGCGTGGGTAAAACCACGATCAGCGCCACCACAGCTCACGCCTTCGTTCTTGAAGGACTCACCGTCCTAGCGATCGACATGGATCCGCAAGGAAACCTCACCAGCGCCCTGGGCGCCGACGCGATGGGGGAGGGGTTCGCCGACCTCGTGCACAGCGAGCGCACTCTGGCTGATGTGATCACCCCCACCGAATGCGGTGTTGACCTGGTGCCACCCGGGCGGGAACTCTCCGCAGTCGGCCAAGCACTCACCACTCAACCCGGGGGAGAACGGGTCCTTGCCCGCGCCCTCGCGGCACTGGACGCGAACACTGACTACGACTACGACGTGATCATCATTGACACGCCACCGGACCTGGGACGATTAACCCTTAATGGAATCGCCGCAGCAAGCCACGTCATTGCAGTGATTAACCCGGCGCGTTGGGCAGCAGAAGGTGGCGCAACCATTAGCGCACTGGTGAACCAAGTCAACGCACTTGAACTCGGGCGACCAGTTTTCCTTGGCGCCGTCGTGAACAAAGTCCCTAGTGGCAAACGACTAGTGCGTGACATGGTGATGGAATCCTTAGAAGAAACAGACTTCCCACTGCTGGACACGCGTATCCCCCAACGCACATCACTGGAGCAAGCAGAATTCGTTGCAGCACCCGTGTCTTTTATTGAACCCAAAGGTAAAGAAGCAAAACTCTTCCGCGCACTCGCGCGGGAAATTACGCAACGGATGACAAGCGAGCAGGCGGTGGCGATATGAGTAACGCAATGAAAAACCGTTTAACCGCAGCGAAAACCGGTGCGGGGGAGTCCGTCAAAGCAAAAAGCACCCGCGCACCACTCATTGACATCACCCCACCACTGCAAGTTGTCGCCAACACACCGGATGAACTCGAACCCAACCACGAGAACACGGTCAGTAATGACAACGCAACTACTGAACCAAGTTTGAAGCAGCGCATGGCCTCAGCACGCACAACCACACTGGCCGGATCAAGTGCGCCAACAGCACTGGCGATTGCTGTTGACCTACTACAACCTGAACCAGAAACACCAGGAACGAAAACACCAATCGACGTTGCGCCCGTTGCGATCGCCTTTGACGAGAAAAAACCATCACGCAGTGCCACACCGAAAACGTCACTGCTCGATGAGTTATGCGCACCACCAGCACCCATGGGGTCCGTGGGGGAGTCGCGCCTCATGACCGTGCCACTCACTGAAGATGCATACGCCCTCATGCAACGCCTCGACCGAGACGCCGCCATGCACCTCGGTCGACCCATCAACCGGACGCGCTTAATTACGAAAGCACTAGAAACTGTGCTGGCGGAGCCCGACCGGTACGCC
>Ga0209702_10008676_pt1 | contig 11700 bp, 9 predicted proteins | sample FRY01_FD_187210 | JGI IMG/M metagenome (GOLD analysis project Ga0209702, IMG submission 187210) | Freshwater microbial communities from Lake Fryxell liftoff mats and glacier meltwater in Antarctica - FRY-01 (SPAdes) (version 2) | ecosystem: Environmental > Aquatic > Freshwater > Ice > Glacier... | reverse complement strand
TTGTGGGCCGTATCGGCGTCGGCCGCATCAGCCAGGGCACGATCAAACCGATGATGGACGTGGTTGTCATGGAAGGCCCGGACGGCAAGCCCGTCAAAGGGCGTATCAATCAGGTGTTGACCTTCCAGGGCCTGGAGCGCATGCAGGCAACTGAGGCCGGCCCCGGTGAGATTGTGCTGGTCAACGGACTGACCGACATCGGTATCGGCGTGACGATCACCGACCCCATCACCCCCATGCCCCTGCCGATGCTGAAAGTCGATGAGCCGACGCTGACGATGAACTTTTGCGTCAACACCAGCCCGCTGGCTGGCCGCGAAGGCAAATACGTTACCAGCCGCCAAATTTGGGACCGCCTGCAAAAAGAATTGCAACACAACGTCGCGCTTCGCGTCAGCGAGACCGGTGAAGAAGGTATTTTTGAAGTCATGGGCCGGGGCGAGCTGCACCTGACCATCTTGCTGGAAAACATGCGCCGCGAAGGCTTTGAGATGGCCGTTAGCAAGCCGCGCGTGGTGATGAAAGAAGTCAACGGTGAAAAGCACGAGCCGATTGAGCTGGTCACCGTTGACATCGAAGAAGGCCACCAGGGCGGCGTGATGCAAGCCTTGGGCGAGCGCAAGGGCGACTTGGTCAACATGGAATCTGACGGCCGCGGCCGTGTGCGCCTTGAATATCGCATCCCAGCCCGTGGCCTGATCGGCTTTACCAACGAATTCCTGAACCTGACACGCGGCTCGGGCCTCATCAGCAATATTTTTGACAGCTATGAGGCCCACCGTGGCGACATCGGCAGCCGTAAAAACGGCGTCCTGATCTCGATGGACGCCGGCGAAATTTTCACCTACGCCCTGGGCAAGCTGGACGACCGTGGCCGCATGTTTGTGAAAGCGAACGACCCGGTATATGAAGGCATGATCGTCGGTATTCATAGCCGTGACAACGATCTGGTGGTGAATGCCACCCGCACCAAGCAGCTCACCAACTTCCGCGTATCCGGTAAAGAAGACGCCATCAAAATCACCCCACCGATCGAGCTGACGCTGGAATACGGGGTAGAGTTCATTGAAGAAGACGAGCTGGTAGAAATCACCCCCAAGTCAGTGCGCCTGCGCAAGCGGCATTTGACCGAGAGCGAGCGCAAGCGGGCTGGAAGGTAATTGTTGCCCCCACGGTCGCTCACTTCGTGTAGCTTCCTGCACCTTGCAGGCCGCCGCTCGCCTGAGGCTTCGCTTCTGTCACCTGTCCAAACCTGCTCAAGCAGGTTTGGAGCCGCAGGTTCCAGCCCCGAGGGGGCTGGCCTTGTTCGGGGCGGCCCTTCGCGGCGGCCGTTGCCCCCACGGTCGCTCACTTCGTGTAGCTTCCTGCCCTCTCTGGTTTTAAGCCCCCGGTGTGTTGGCTGAAAGTCGGCTGAATCTACTTCAATCACCTATGAAACTCACGCATTCCAAAGCCGTTGTCCTGATGATCGCGGTTGCCCTGATGTGGTCTACCGCGGGCGTGGTCACACGGCATCTTGATTCAGCCCGCAGCTTTGAGATCACCTTCTGGCGCAGCTTTTTCACAGTGTTGTCGTTGTTGGTGATCTTGCCTTTATTTCGAGGGCGGGCGGTTTTTACGCAGATTCTTCGGGGCGGCACATCGCTTTGGCTGTCTGGCCTGTGCTGGAGCGTGATGTTTACCGCTTTCATGGTGGCGCTGACGCTCACAACGGTTGCCAACGTGCTGATTACCATGGCGCTGGGGCCTTTATTCACGGCGCTGCTGGCGCGTATTTTTACCAACTACCGCATTCCCGCCCGCACCTGGCTGGCGATTGCATTGGCCGGCGTGGGTATTGTCTGGATGTATGGAGGGCAGGCGGACTTGTCGACTCAGCTGACCGGAACCGCGGTGGCGCTGCTGGTACCGATAGCAGCGGCCGGCAACTGGACGGTGGTGCAGCACAGCCAGACACATGGGCAAAAAATTGACCTGGTGCCGGCAGTGCTGCTGGGCGCTCTGATCTCGTGCCTGGTGACATTGCCGCTGGCTTGGCCCTTGGCTGCCACGCCGCATGACATTGGCCTGTTGGGCTTTCTGGGTTTGACGCAATTAGCCATTCCGTGTGCGCTGTCGGTGTGGTGCGCATCGGTACTCAAAGCGCCTGAAATCTCGTTACTGGCGCTGCTGGAGATTATTTTTGGTATTTTGCTGGTCTGGGCAGGTGCGGGCGAAGTGCCTGGCAGCAGCGTACTGTATGGGGGCGCGCTGGTGATAGGCGCACTGGTGATCAATGAACTGATGGCCTGGAGAGAAAAAGGATGACAACAGATATTTTGGCAAATGAGATTTTGATACAGCGGCGCGGTAACGCCGGGCTGATCACACTCAACCGCCCCAAAGCGCTGAATGCGCTGAGCTTGCAAATGGTGCGGGACATCAGCGCTGCTTTGACAGCCTGGCGGGATGACCCGCAGGTGGTGCTGGTGGCAATTCGCGGCAGTAACAAGGTGGGCAAGCCGGGCACGCCAGAGGCGCTATTTGGAGGGTTTTGTGCAGGCGGTGATATTCGGTTTTTTCATGCCGCTGCACTGGCTGGGGACACGGCACTTGATGACTTTTTTACCGAAGAGTACATGCTGAACCACCTGATTCACAACTACCCCAAGCCGTACATTGCCTTCATGGACGGCGTGGTGATGGGCGGCGGCATGGGGCTTTCCCAAGGTTCAAAAACCCGAATCGTCACCGAGCACAGCAAGATGGCGATGCCTGAAACCAACATTGGTTTGTTCCCCGACGTAGGGGGTGGCTACTTCTTAAGCCGCTGCCCCGGCCATGTGGGTGAGTACCTGGCGCTGACAGGTGAGGTTATTGGTGCTGATGAGGCGATTGACTATGGCCTGGCGGATGTAAAAGTCGAAGCGGCTGGCCTGCCTGCGTTGTGGGACGCACTGGGAGTTACCTCATTCAATGATTGGAATGCTACGTATTTAGGAGCTTCTAGAGCCCGTAAACAGGGTATTTCAACCGTAAAATATCCCAAAATTGATATTCATTTTAGTCTTTTACGCGTTAAACACATTGTTGACAGCCTGGAAAAGGCCAAAGACGACGTCTGGGCTCAAAAAACCGCCGCCGTGCTGCGCAAACGCTCCCCGTTGATGCTGCACGTCACGCTGGAGCAGGTCCGCAAAGCACGCAGCATGAGCCTGGCCGACGAGCTGCGCATGGAGCGCGACATGGTTTACCACTGCTTTAATTTGCGGCCCGGTGCGACCAGCGAAACCGTGGAAGGCATACGCGCCGTGGCTATTGACAAAGACTATGCGCCGAAGTGGAACCCAGCGCGGATTGAAGACGTCAAGCCGGGTATGGCCGATGCGTTTTTTGTCAGCCCGTGGGCGGCAGATGCGCACCCGCTGCGCGACCTCCGTAGCTGAGTAGCCGAAAGCCGGGATTTTTTCCGTTCAAGCAGGGGCCACGGATCTGGCTCTGCCAGTCCGTAGGCGCAGCGGCCCCCTAGGGGGGGCAGCGTCCACACGAAGTGGGAAAGCGTGGGGGCCACCGCCTTAGCGGCTTCGTGACTTCATGGCGCGCTCAACCTCGCGTTTGCCTTCACGGTCCTTGATGGTGTCGCGCTTGTCATGCTCACCTTTGCCCTTGGCCAGGCCGATCTCGCACTTTACCTTGCCGGCCTTCCAGTGCATGTTCAGCGGTACCAGTGTGAAGCCCTTCTGCTCGACCTTGCCCATCAGCCGTTTGATCTCGGCCTTGTGCATCAACAGCTTTTTGGTGCGCACCTTGTCAGGCGTGACGTGGCTGGATGCCGTACCCAGCGGGTTGATCTGGCAGCCGATGATGAAGACCTCGCCATTGCGGATCACCACATAGCCGTCGGTCAGCTGTACTTTGCCTTCGCGCACCGACTTGACCTCCCAGCCTTCCAGCACCATACCTGCCTCGAAGCGTTCTTCAATGTGGTAGTTGAACATCGCCTTTTTATTATCAGCAATGCGCACGGCAGCCGCGGCGGCTTTGGGCGACACGCTGGTGAGCCGGTTGTCCTTGGATTTTCCTGACGACACAGCGTCGGACTTTTTGGATTGTGATGCGTCTTTGGTGGCCATGGCGTTATGTAGGGTTGCCATCGACCAATACAATCGTGCGCAACTCCCGATTGTATGAAAACCGTTCACAAGTCCGTTTTGATTTGGTACAGCGCTGCTGAAATGTTTGCCTTGGTCACCGACGTTGCCAGTTATCCGCAGTTTTTGCCGTGGTGTGACGAATCGGCCGTTTTAGCCGAAAGCAAACATGGGATGACTGCAAAAGTCGGTTTGTCCATGGCCGGCTTGAAGCAAAGTTTTACCACACAGAACACCCACGTAGAGGGCCGCAAAGTCAGCTTGAAGCTGGTTGAGGGACCGTTTTCAAAACTCGACGGTACCTGGCAATTTACACCGATAGGTAAGAATAATGAGCGGGCCTGCAAGATCGAGTTTGAATTGAACTACGACTTCGACAACGCAGCACTGGCTGCACTGGTCGGCCCCGTGTTTGACAAAATTGCGGGCAGTCTTGTGGATGCCTTCGTCAAACGCGCATGTGCTGTTTACGAGGTGGCTTGAGCCGCAAGGATATGAATATCACGGTCATTTACTCCCCATCTGCGCGGCTGGTACGGCAATGGCCTCTGGTATTGCCCACAGGCTATAGCGTGAAACAGGCGTTGGCCAAAAGTCTGCTGTTTCATGAGTTCCCGGAGCTACTGCAAACTGTATTGAGGGTGGGCATCTGGGGTCAGCGCTGCAATTTGAGCCAGCTGCTCAAAGAAAACGATCGGATAGAAATCTACCGATCTCTCCGGGTGGACCCCAAAACCGCCCGCCGTGAGCGCTTTGCCCGCCAAGGTGCCAAGCGTGCAGGTTTGTTTGCCAACAAAAGAATTGGCGCTAAAGCAGGCTACGGCGGCTGAAGCTTATTTGCAGCTAGCGTCAATCATTTCCTGAACCCGCTTGGTCTCAAGCGCGCGCTTGGCATCATCAAGAATTTCACGCTCGCCTTTGGCATTCACCGACCCCACGCGCACGCCCGATTGCAGCGTGGCCAGGCCAGTTTTTGCGCGTACGCAGTTATCAGCCTTGGTTTTGGCGACTTTTTCTTCTTCCACTTTCTTCTTGGCGGCTTCTTCTTCCTCAGCTTTCTTTTTCTTGGCTTGGAGTTCAGCATCTTTGCCCGACAGCTTGGGCGCGCTGGCTTTTGAAGCGGGTGCAGCGGGCGCTGCGACTGGCTTGGCGCCCGCTACAGCTTCAGTGCCGGGGGTGGTGATGGGGGGCGCTGGGGCTGCTTTGGCTGCGCTTGATGGACGTTTCAAAATGTCTTTTTCGGCAATCTCAGCCGGTGGCGGACGGTCGCTGAAGATTTTTCGTCCGTCTTTTTCTACCCATTGCCATTGCGCGCTGGCCGGGATGGCGGTGAGTGTCAACAGGCTGAAGCCAACAGCCCAGGCCAAAGTCTTTGATGTAAATTTTGATGTCATTTTTGCAGTGTATCGCCGCCAGCGGCGACCAGGTAAGTTACAAATTGCAAAGTCAAGCGTTTTTTGGCCAAGCGTGCGGTTTTACCGATGTTTGGTGTGTTTAACGCACCAGGCCAGCCTCTGGCAGACAGACACACCGCGGGTACAATCCTATTTTTGGAGCTTTACCTATGCGCCTACTCGGCAAAGCGCTCACCTTCGACGACGTATTGTTGCTGCCAGCGTACTCCCAGGTTCTTCCCAAGGACGCCTCACTTTCCACCTTCTTTTCACGCAACATTCGCCTGAATTTGCCACTTGTGTCCGCCGCGATGGACACTGTGACTGAAGCCCGGCTGGCCATTGCCATTGCCCAAGAAGGCGGTATCGGCATCGTGCATAAAAACCTCACGCCACAGCAGCAGGCCGCGCAGGTTGGCAAGGTCAAACGCTACGAATCAGGCGTGGTGCGTGACCCGGTTGTGATCACCCCCGAGCACACGGTTTTGCAGGTACTAGAGCTGTCTGAACAACTCGGTATCTCGGGCTTTCCTGTATGCGATGGCGGCAAGGTTGTCGGCATTGTGACCAGCCGCGATTTGCGTTTTGAAACCCGTTACGACGTCAAAGCCCACCAGATCATGACGCCGCGTGAAAAGCTCATCACGGTCAAAGAGGGTGCTTCAGCACTTGAAGCCAAAGCGCTGCTGAACAAATACAAACTCGAGCGGCTGCTGGTCGTCAACGACGACTTTGAGCTCAAAGGCTTGATCACCGTCAAAGACATTACCAAGCAAACCAACTTCCCCAACGCAGCGCGCGACTCATCGGGCCGCTTGCGCGTGGGCGCGGCCGTGGGTGTGGGCGAGGGCACCGAAGAACGGGTTGAAGCGCTTGTAAAAGCCGGCGTTGACGCCATCGTGGTCGACACCGCCCACGGCCACAGCAAAGGCGTGATTGAGCGGGTACGCTGGGTCAAACAAAACTATCCGCATATCGACGTGATTGGCGGCAACATTGCCACCGGCGCTGCGGCGCTGGCATTGGTTGAGGCCGGTGCTGACGGCGTCAAGGTCGGCATTGGCCCCGGCAGCATTTGCACCACCCGTATTGTTGCGGGTGTGGGCGTGCCGCAAATCATGGCGATCGACAGCGTGGCTATAGCCTTGCGCGGCACGGGTGTGCCTTTGATCGGCGACGGCGGTATTCGCTACAGCGGTGACATTGCCAAAGCCATAGCGGCAGGTGCCAGCAGTGTGATGATGGGCGGCATGTTTGCTGGCACCGAAGAAGCGCCCGGCGAAGTCATCTTGTACCAGGGCCGCAGCTACAAAAGCTACCGGGGTATGGGCAGCATTGGTGCCATGCAACAGGGCAGTGCCGACCGCTACTTTCAAGAATCCAGCACCGGCAACCCGAATGCCGACAAGCTCGTGCCCGAAGGCATTGAAGGCCGCGTTCCCTACAAAGGCTCCATGGTCTCCATCATCTTTCAAATGGCGGGCGGCCTGCGCGCCAGCATGGGCTACTGCGGCTGCGCCACGATTGATGAGATGCAAACCAAGGCCGAGTTCGTCGAAATCACCTCAGCCGGCATACGCGAGAGCCATGTGCATGATGTGCAGATCACCAAGGAAGCGCCAAATTACCGGGCAGACTAGTCTGTAACACCTTGATCTGGGCAGCGTTTTCGCTGCCCTTTTTTACTTTTCGACCATGTCCCATCAAAAAATCCTCATCCTAGACTTCGGCTCGCAAGTCACCCAGCTGATTGCCCGTCGCGTGCGCGAGGCGCATGTTTTTTGTGAAGTCCACCCCTGCGATGTGACCAGCGACTGGGTGCGTGACTACGCCAAAGACGGCAACCTGAAGGGCATCATTTTGTCGGGGAGCCATGCCAGCGTGACTGAAGACACGACGGATCGCGCACCGCAAGCGGTGTTTGAACTGGGTCTGCCCGTGCTGGGTATTTGCTACGGTATGCAAACCATGGCGCAGCAGCTTGGCGGCAAGGTAGAAACCGGCTTGACGCGTGAGTTTGGCTCGGCTGATGTGCGGGCACGCGGCCATACTGCATTGCTCAAAGACATTGCCGACTACACCACGCCCGAAGGGCAGGGCATGCTTGATGTGTGGATGAGCCACGGCGACAAGGTCACTGAAATGCCGCCCGGCTTCAAGCTCATGGCATCAACCGACTCATGCCCCATTGCCGGTATGGCAGACGAAGCGCGCTGCTTTTACGCTGTGCAATTTCATCCAGAAGTCACCCACACCAGGCAGGGCCACGCCATTCTCAAGCGTTTCGTGTTGGGCATATGCGGTACCCGGCAAGACTGGATCATGGGCGACTACATCAGCGAAGCGGTTGAGAAAATCCGCCAGCAGGTGGGCGATGAAGAGGTCATTCTGGGGCTGTCCGGCGGCGTTGATTCGTCGGTTGCGGCGGCGTTGATACACCGCGCCATTGGTGATCAGCTCACCTGCGTGTTTGTTGACCACGGCCTGCTGAGGTTGAATGAAGGCGACATGGTGATGGACATGTTTGTTGGAAAGCTGCATGCGAAGGTTATTCGCGTGGATGCCGTTGACCAGTTTTTAGGTCATCTGGCAGGCATCAGCGAGCCTGAAGCCAAGCGCAAAATCATAGGTCGCGAATTCGTTGAGGTCTTCAAGGCAGAAGCGGCCAAACTGAAAGCTACCAATGCGTCCTCAACTGGCGCGAAGTGGTTGGCCCAGGGAACGATTTACCCAGACGTGATCGAGTCTGGCGGTGGCAAAAACAAAAAAGCAGTCACCATCAAAAGCCATCACAACGTTGGCGGCCTGCCCGAGCAACTGGGTTTGAAGCTGCTGGAGCCACTGCGTGAATTGTTCAAAGACGAAGTGCGAGAACTCGGCGTGGCCCTCGGCCTGCCGCACAGCATGGTTTACCGGCACCCGTTCCCCGGCCCTGGACTGGGCGTGCGCATTCTGGGCGAAGTCAAAAAAGAATATGCGGATTTACTGCGCCAGGCCGATGCGATTTTCATCGAAGAACTGCACAACTTCAAAGACCACACAGGCAAAAGCTGGTACGAATTGACGAGCCAGGCCTTCACGGTATTCTTGCCGGTCAAAAGCGTCGGCGTGATGGGTGATGGCCGCACCTACGACTACGTGGTGGCTCTGCGCGCCGTGCAAACCAGCGACTTCATGACGGCGGACTGGGCGGAACTGCCCTACGCGCTGCTGAAAAAAGTATCAGGCCGCATCATCAACGAAGTGCGCGGCATCAACCGCGTGACTTACGATGTCAGCAGCAAGCCGCCTGCGACGATTGAGTGGGAGTAACGCATGGTCGCTACGACCGGGATGGTTCGTTCCGGTGACCGTAGTTTTAGGACCCAACCTTTCCCTGATGCGGGTATTGCAGCGATTGGATGACCCAAAGTTGGAGATATTCGTCTTTTTGCCACCAAGGACGCCTTGCTGGCGGCCGTAGCGCTTCATTATCCGGAGGCTTCACGAGGTAACTGACAATCATCTGCAAGCCAGCCTATCCGTTTTCACAAAGAGCCAAAAGCAGGCGATTTCATTGTGACTTTTGAGTCGGATACGCGCACCGTGACAAGTTGATAACGTATTTGAAAGTGCACAGGGTAGTGGAAAACTAGCTGGATGAGCTTATCAAATGACTCATCTGGTTTGGGTTTCCCGGATTTTCTGTAAGCGATCAATAAACCACGTCCTTGCCGGCGGGTCCTAACTCAGACAAGCTAGGCGTCCATGTACCTTCAAGGTGGACACCTATGACAGAGATAAATACAGAGTTGAAAGCTCGACTGGTTACAGCGCACAAGAGCGATGGTCGTTGCATATATAACCGCCAGGCGAAACGCCAGTTGGTTCAAGAATGTTTGAGGCCAGGTGTTTCGGTATCGCGCATGGCCATGCTGTACGGGGTCAACGCCAATTTGCTTCGTAAATGGATTGATAGTGCAGCCCGGCAAGATAGCTTGGTTGGGCCGCTGGGATTACCTCGTCCAAATCCAAGTGAAAGTTTGACCCCAGCGTTTGTGCAATTACAAGTTGCAAAGCAAAAAATGCTGCCAGAAATGAACTTGGGGCCGCTGCGCATGCAAGCGCGCCTGCCCAACGGAGTTGGCCTTGAGTTTGACGAGGCAACGCCACAGGCTTTAAGCGCCATCTTGCGCATGCTTATTGCTCTGCCATGTTCGAGTTAAACGCAACCCGCACGGTCTACCTGCACCACAGCGCCATAGATTTCCGCAAGAGTATCAATGGCCTGGCGGGTTTGGTCGAGCATGGCCTGGGCTTGAATGCCTTTGCCAATACCGTCTTTGTGTTCGCCAACCGCCGCCGTGACCGCATCAAGATATTGGGCTGGGATATCAATGGGTTCTGGCTCCTTCACAAGAGGCTTGAAACAGAACGCTTTGTCTGGCCAGACGGTGGTCAAGCAGTGATGGTGCTGAGTATCGAGCAACTGCACTGGCTGTTAAAAGGGGTAGACATCAGGGCCGTACAGGGTCACCGATCCGTGAGTTACCAACGCGCAGCGTGAGGGATAAATTCAGTTTGAAATGACGACCGTCAGATGCGGTTTTAAGGGAACTTTATTTGATCTAAAAAAGTCGAAATTAGCAATGAATCTACCGCTTGTTGCCGACGAATTGAACGCCCTGAAAGAGGCTCTGGCGGTAGCGACCGGGCAGACCCTTCAGGCCAAGCGCCAAACCGACAAACTCGCTGGCGAATTACGAATGGTACGCACCGAGCGTGACTTGCTCAAAGAGCGCTTGAACAAATTCCTGCGCAAGATCTTTGACGCCAAGAGCGAAGCCAGCGACCAGAGCCAAAAGGACATGTTCTTCAACGAGGCCGAAGCTTTGGGTGCTACCAGTGAGCCTGCCGCACAGGAAGATGCTGAAGTCGCCAGTGTTGATGTTCCAGCCCACAAACGTCTCAAGCGCGGGCGCAAACCCCTGGACCCCAACTTGCCCCGCGAGGTGGTACGTCACGAGTTACCCGAGTCCGAGCGGGTGTGCCCGCATGATGGTGCCGTGCTGGTGGAAATCGGCGTTGAGGCCAGCGAGCAACTCGATATCGTTCCCCAGCAGGTGCGCGTGATCCGCCACGAGCGCATCAAGTACGCCTGCCCATGCTGCGACAAACACATTGCCCTGGCGGCCAAACCAGCGCAGATTATTCCCAAGGGCCTGCTCAGCGAAGGCTTGCTGGCCTGGGTGATCACGTCCAAATACTGCGATGGCCTGCCGCTGTATCGCCAGGCCGCGTTATTGGCGCGCTTTGGCGGCAGTGACCTCTCGCGCAACACCATGGCTGCCAGCATCGTGCGGGTTGGCCAAGCAGTGCAGCCCATCATCAACCTGATGCGCGACTACTTACTCGACTCGCCCGTGATCTATGGCGACGAGACCACCGTGCAGGTGCTCAAAGAGGCCGGTAAAAGCGCTCAGTCCAAGAGCTACATGTGGGTGCAGATGACGCAGGGCTCGGGGGTAGGCGGCACTGGCCCGCCTATCCGACTGTTTGCTTATTCGCCATCGCGCAGTACGGCAGCGGCGCAGATCTTGTATGCCGGTGTGAGAAAGGCCAGCGTGCTGATGAGCGACGGCTACGCCGTTTATGGCCAGATCGCGCAGGCGCACGGGTTGGTGCATCTGGGATGCTGGGCGCATTGCAGGCGGGGCTTTAACGATGCGCTACAGGCGCTGCCCAAGAACGCCAGGGGACCTGAACAATTGGCATCAAAATTCATGGCGCTGATTGCCCAGTTGTATGCCGTGGAGGCGCGTGCACGTGAACGTCAACTTGATGCGCAGGCATTGGTAGTTCAGAGACAAATACTCAGCGTGCCTGTACTCGAGCAGATTGAGGCCTTGCTACTGGCCAACATTCACATCGTGTTGCCGGGCAGCTTGCTGGGCCAGGCGCTGCATTACCTGAGCTCGCAGTGGCACAAGCTCAAACTGTTCGTCACCCATGGCGCCTATCCGATTGACAACAATGCTTGCGAGAATTCGATTCGCCCGTTTGTCATCGGCAGGAAGGGCTGGCTGTTCAGCGATACGGTGGCTGGAGCCAACGCAAGCGCCAATCTTTATTCCCTGCTTCAGACCTGCCAAGCCAATGGCATTGACGGCTACTGGTATCTGCGTACGCTGCTCACT
>Ga0209702_10008675_pt1 | contig 11700 bp, 13 predicted proteins | sample FRY01_FD_187210 | JGI IMG/M metagenome (GOLD analysis project Ga0209702, IMG submission 187210) | Freshwater microbial communities from Lake Fryxell liftoff mats and glacier meltwater in Antarctica - FRY-01 (SPAdes) (version 2) | ecosystem: Environmental > Aquatic > Freshwater > Ice > Glacier... | reverse complement strand
TCCGTTGTCCGTTGTCCGTTGTCCGTTGTCCGTTGTCCGTTGTCCGTTGTCCGTTGTCCGTTGTCCGTTGTCCGTTGTCCGTTGTCTGAAAGTCGAAGTTCCGAAAATATCCCTAAAGCTCAGAGAATCCAAAATTCAAAATCCAGAATTCAAAATCTCTCAAAAATCCTTCGACATCCCCCCCCCCCGACCACCGGCCAAGCGCCTTTTGCGGCATGTCCGACGAACCCATCCACCAACCTCATGACAAGCTTTTTAAAGCTGGCTTCAGTGATCCCACAAATGCGGCGGGTCTCCTGCGGCATGAACTCCCGGCATCCATTTCCGCTCACATTGCTTGGGATCAACTTCGGCTTGAACCTGGCTCCTTCGTCGATTCCCATTACCGCCACACCGAAAGCGACCTGCTCTTCTCAGCTCCTTTGGCCGACGGCCATTGCCTGATCTACATTCTTTTCGAGCACCAGCTCGTCCTTGAGCCCCTGCTCGCCCTGCGCCTATTGCGTTACATGACGCGGATCTGGGAGAAACACCTAAAAACCAAGCCTTCGCCCCAGTCCCTGCCAGTCATTCTGCCCGTAGTGCTCGCCCAAAACGCCGACACTTGGAATCTCTCGCCACAATTCGCCGCCCTTTTCCATCTACCACCAGCCATCGAGGGAGAGCTCCAAGCCTTCATTCCTGATTTCACCTTCCACCTGCTCCAGCTCGCCGCCCTACCCTTCAATGCCATCCGCGGCACGCCATCCGGCATCATGATCCTGCGCACCATGAAGGCCGAGCGGATCGACAAGCTCCTTGATGCGCCGGTGTGGGATGAAGCCTTGATCGTTCAGATGCCTCGGGAGTTATTCGAATGTCTAGTCCGTTACATGCTCAACACCGACCTTGACAAGGACGCCTTCGATGCCAGAGTTAATCAGATAAAACATTCACAAACAAAGACTACCGCCATGACACTTGCAGATCAGCTCCGCCAGGAAGGCATTCAGAAAGGCCGTCAGGAAGGCATCATCAAGAGCCTGCAAGATGGAATTCTTGACGCGCTCCAAATCCGCTTCGTCTCCGTTCCTGCGGGACTTCGAGAGTCCATCTCTGCCATTCACGACGAAGCCCGTCTCCGCCACCTCCACCGCACTTCGATCTTGGCCGCTTCTATCGAGGAATTCACCACAAGCATGTGAAACCTGAGACCTGAGACCTGAGACCTGAGACCTGAGACCTGAGACCTGAGACCTGAGACCTGAGACCTGAGACCTGAGCCTTGGGGAGACGGTAAAACATTTGCCCTCACCGCCAACGAAGCCAGCGATCTCATCGGCTTCCGCACGGCTGACGAGATCCGAAATCGACTCATTAAGGCAAGGGAAGAAGAGGGGAGGAGATTTTAAATGTTAGATTTTAGATTTTGAATGGGAGATTCCCCCCGCTCTGCGACCCATCTAGAATCCCTTTATCCTTCATCCTTCAGCATTCATCCTTCCCCGCCCCGCGCGGAAGAAGATGTCGTCCGTTGTCCGTTGTCTGAACTCCGAAAGTCCGAAAGTCCAGAATTCAGAATCTCTCCCAAGCCTTCAAGAACCAGTTAAACGTTCCTCGTTCATCGTTCATCGTTCTTCGTTCAAGAACCAAGAACCAAGAACCAAAAACCAAGAACCAATCTCTCAAAAAATCCTTCGACATTCCCCCCCCGACCACTCAGAACGGCCCCGGCCCCGGACAACGGTCCAAGGACCAGTTAAACGTTCCTAGTTCTTTGTTCCTCGTTCTTTGTTCTTTGTTCCTCGTTCCTCGTTCCTCGTTCCTCGTTCCTCGTTCTTCGTTCTTCGTTCTTCGTTCAAGAACCAAGAACCAAGAACCAAGAACCAAGAACCAAGAACCAAGAACCAAGAACCAAGAACCAAGAACCAAGAACCAAGAACCAAGAACCAAGAACCAAGAACCAAGAACCAGAATCCAAAATCTCTAAAAAGTCCTTCGACCACGGCGCGCAGCGCCCTCTGCCAATTCATTCTTTCATTCTGCGGTAGCCATCTTATCTTCAGCCATGGGCAATTACCGTCAGCGCATCACGATCGAACCTGGAAAGCGGGGGGGCAAACCCTGTATCCGTCACATGCGGATCACCGTTTATGATATCCTCGGCTGGCTGGCATCCGGGATGAGTGGCGCAGAAATCGTTGCGGATTTCCCGGAACTGACCTCTGAAGACCTCCAAGCGGCCCTGGCCTTCGCTGCCGATCGTGACCACCATCTTGTGAGCGTCTCGGCATGAGATTACTTTTTGATCAAAATCTCAGCCATCGCCTGCTCACTGCCCTGGAGGATCTTTTTCCGGATTCACTCCATGTCCGTTTGCAAGGACAAGCCGAGGCGGATGATCTCACCATCTGGAATTATGCCAAAGAGGACAATCTCGTCATTGTCACCCAAGACTCCGATTACTCGGACTGGAACAAACTGCGGGGAGCGCCTCCCAAAATCATTTGGCTGCGTTGCGGCAATGCCTCAGTGGATCTAGTCCACACTAAAATCCGCAACGCTGCCGGGCGTATCCAAATGTTGGAATCCGACCCTGACGTAGAGGTCGTGGAGATCTGGTAAAGACATCCGGCGGGACGCCGTTGTTTGAAAGCCCAAAACTCAGACAACAGACCACAGGCAACGGTGATCGGTTGTCCGTTGTCTGAACTCCGAAAATCCAAAATCCAAAATCCAAAATCCAAACTCCGAAAATCCAAAATCCAAAATCCAAAATCCAGAATCCAAAATCTCTCAAAAGTCCCTCGACATTCCCCCCCCGACCACACAGAACGTCCCCGGACAACGGTCCAAGGACCAGTTAAACGTTCCTAGTTCTTTGTTCCTCGTTCCTCGTTCTTCGTTCAAGAACCAAGAACCAAGAACCAAGAACCAAGAACCAGTTAAACGTTCCTAGTTCTTTGTTCCTCGTTCTTTGTTCTTTGTTCTTTGTTCCTCGTTCCTCGTTCCTCGTTCAAGAACCAAGAACCAAGAACCAAGAACCAAGAACCAAGAACCAATCTCTCAAAAACCACACGGTTTTCTCTCCCCCCAAGAGACGCGACCAAGGGCGGCAGCGTGAGACCAGAACGGGGAAGGGGAGAGGGAAGAAGATCTTGTTCGAAAATCCAGAATCCAGAATCCAGAATTCAGAATCCAAAATCTCTCAAAAATCCCAATGCGTATCCTAGTCACCGGCGGAGCCGGCTTCATCGGCTCCAACCTTGTCCAATTGCTCATCAAGCGTGGACACCAGGTCCTCAACATTGATGTCCTCACCTATGCGGGCAACCTCTCGTCGCTCTCCAACTGCGAAGGGCATCCCAGTTACCAGTTCCTAAAAGCCGATATCTGCGACGCCTCCGCAATACAGGCCGCCTTTTCCGACTTCCGCCCGAATGCCGTCATGCACCTCGCGGCCGAGTCCCATGTCGATCGTTCCATCGACGGCCCAGGAGCCTTCATCCAAACCAACATCCTAGGCACCTACACCCTCCTCCAGGCGGCTCGCGATTACTGGCAGGACCTGCCGGAGGCAGGAGGTGAAGTGAACAGTTCAAGTTCGAACACAGCCGACTTAAACTTAAACTCAACAACTTCAACTGCGCGAAGCGCCTTCCGCTTCCTCCACGTCTCCACCGATGAAGTCTACGGTTCCCTCGGAGAAACCGGAGCCTTCACCGAGACCACCCCTTACAACCCCCACTCGCCCTACTCCGCCAGCAAGGCCTCCTCCGATCACCTCGCCCGCGCCTGGCACGATACCTACGGGCTCCCCGTCATCGTCACGAACTGCTCGAACAACTACGGTCCTTACCAGTTCCCCGAAAAACTCATTCCGGTCGTGTTGCTTAAAGCCCTCCGCGGCGAACCCATCCCAGTTTACGGTAAAGGCGAGAACATCCGCGACTGGCTCTACGTCGAAGACCACGCCGAAGCCCTCCTAGCGGCCCTCGAAAAGGGGACTCCCGGAGAAACCTACAACATCGGCGGAAACAACGAGATGAGAAACATCGATCTCGTCAAAACCCTCTGCGATATCCTAGACGAACGCGTCCCTCTTAATAGTCCGTCATCAGCCATCAGCCATCAGCCATCAATCAAGTCGTATCGCGACTTGATTACCTTCGTCACCGACCGCCCCGGCCACGATCTCCGCTACGCCATCGATGCCACCAAGATCAAGAACGACCTAGGCTGGACGCCAAAACACGACAACCAATCCGGCTTCCGCAAAACAGTGCAATGGTATCTCGACAATGAAAAATGGTGGCAATCGATCTTGTCAGGAGACTATCGCTTAGAGCGATTGGGGCAAGATCGATGATGGTTGATGCTCGATAATTGATATGAGTGAACTGAAAGATTTTGAGGAGATGGAAGTGTGGCAGGATGCACGTCAGTTGGCAGTGGATGTCTACCGCGATTTCTCAACGGTTAAGGATTTCTCATTTTGTGACCAAATCAAGCGGGCAGTCGTCTCTGTTTCTAACAATATTGCCGAAGGTTGTGGGCTAACAACGAAACCAGATTTTGCCCGGTTTCTAGACATTGCGAAAGGTTCTAGCGCAGAAGTTCGCAGTATGTATCGAATCGCCACAAGCTTAGGTCTTATCACTGAAGCAGTTGCCAAAGCGCGTTGTGAACAATGTGTATCTATATCTAAGCAGATTAGTGGGTTTGCTAAGTATCTTCGTAAATAGCGCCGTTCTTCAGTTGTCTTATTTTAGCATCAAGCATCAAGCATCAAGCATCAAGCATCAAGCATCCCTCATCCGAGCGAAGCGAAGCGAATCCAGCATCGCGCGTAGCGCACATCAACAATCAAAAATCTACGATTTTTATGAAAGGCATCATCCTAGCCGGCGGAGCTGGCTCCCGTCTCCACCCCATCACCCTTGCCGTATCGAAGCAGCTTATGCCGATTTACGACAAGCCGATGATCTATTATCCGCTTTCGGTCCTGATGTTGGCTGGGATCAACGAAATCCTGATTATTACCACTCCGGAGGATCAGGCAGCCTTTAAGCGGCTCCTCGGCGATGGCTCCGAGCTTGGTTGCCGCTTTGATTATGTTGTGCAAAAAGTCCCCAACGGCCTCGCGCAAGCCTTTGTCTTGGGCAAAGAGTTCATTGGCGACGACAAAGTCGCGCTGATCTTAGGCGATAATATCTTTTATGGCTCCGGCTTTGGGGAACTGGTTCGTGAGCATCATGATCCTGATGGTGCTGTGATTTTTGCGGCGCCCGTGCGTGATCCTGAGCGCTATGGCGTGGTCGAGTTCGACGACGAGATGAACGCCATCTCGATCGAAGAGAAGCCCACCGACCCGAGATCCAACTTTGCGGTGCCGGGTCTCTATTTTTACGATAATGATGTCGTCGAAATTGCTGAGACCATTGAGCCTTCTGCTCGTGGAGAGTATGAGATCACGACAGTCAACCAAGTCTATCTTGAACGTAAAAAACTCAAAGTCGGCGTGCTGAATCGTGGCATCGCATGGCTCGATACCGGCACCTTCGCTTCGTTGAATGAGGCGTCGACGTTTGTCCGTGTCATCGAAGAACGCCAAGATTTAAAAATCGGGTGTATCGAAGAAGTGGCCTATCGGTCAGGCTTTATCGATCGGAAGCACTTGTTGGTTTTAGCGGGAAAATTAGAGAAATCCGGCTACGGTGCTTATCTGAAGCGAATCGCAGCATTATGAGTGAAGGAGTGATAATTCATCCCATGTCAGATGTGCAATCTGAAAATATCGGATCTGGCACCTCAATTTGGCAATTTTGTGTTGTTTTACCGCAGGCTCAAATTGGTGCCGACTGTAACATTTGTTCGCACTGTTTTATCGAGAACGACGTGATAGTCGGGGATCGTGTCACGATTAAATGTGGGGTTCAGTTTTGGGACGGATTGCGCGTCGAAGACGACGTATTTATCGGACCCAATGTCACCTTTACGAACGATTTACATCCTCGTTCTAAGCAATATCCTGCAGAGTTTCCACAGACTATAGTCCGAAGAGGGGCCTCCATTGGCGCGAATGCCACGATCCTGCCGGGAATTGAAATTGGAGAAGGTGCGATGGTGGGAGCTGGTGCCGTTGTGACTCAGAGTGTCGCACCTCATGTAACAGTCATTGGAAACCCGGCGAGAGAGCTTAAGAAATGAAACCAACCCTCATTAATTTCAAACCGCTAGGAGACGAGCGCGGTAGCTTAATTGCCATCGAAGCCGAAAAGTCGGTGCCATTTCCTGTCCGTCGGGTTTACTATATTTTTGGCACGAAAGCAGGTGTTGAGCGCGGGTTCCATGCGCATAAGGCTTTAAACCAAGCCGCAGTGGCGGTGACAGGATCCTGCGAGATCGTTCTCGATAATGGCGAAACCAAGACGACGGTCCTTCTGGATTCTGCGGAAAAGGGTCTCTTAATTGGCCCTGGGATGTGGCGTGTCATGAAGAATTTCTCGCAAGATTGTGTGCTTCTGCTTCTAGCGGATCAGCATTATGATGAAGCCGACTACATCCGCGATTACGATGCCTTTAGAAAATGGGTAGCTCAGCATGATTAAGTTTCTAGATCTCAAAAAAGTAAACGATGCCCACGGAGAGGAAATTTCCGCGGCGATTCAACGAGTCCTCGATTCGGGTTGGTATCTCCTCGGTGAGGAAGTTTCGAGCTTCGAGCGGGAGTTTGCCGACTATTGCGGCACGAAGCACTGCCTCGGTGTCGCGAATGGTTTGGATGCCTTGATCCTCATCCTCATGGCGTATCGCGAGCTGGGTGTGATGGAAGAAGGCGACGGGGTGATCGTGCCTGCCAATACCTATATTGCTTCGATTCTAGCGATCAGCCGCGCGGGACTGAAGCCAATTCTCGTTGAGCCCGATGAGCGCACCTATAATATCGACCCGAATTTAGTTGAGGCGGCGATCACTGAAAAGACCAAGGCCATCATGGCGGTGCACCTGTATGGTCAGTGTGCCGATATGGATCGGATCTGTGCGATTGCCAAAAAGCATGGCCTCAAAGTGATCGAAGATGCCGCCCAGGCCCACGGCGCGACTTATCGTGGTGTCAAAACTGGCGCTTTGGGGGATGCCGCAGGCTTCAGCTTTTATCCTGGCAAAAACTTAGGAGCACTCGGTGACGGTGGAGCAGTGACCACCCATGACGGGCAGTTAGCCGAGGTTATTACGGCTTTACGAAATTACGGATCCCACGAGAAATATCATAACAAATATAAAGGGATGAACAGCCGCTTGGATGAGATTCAGGCCGCAGTGCTTCGGGTTAAACTCAAGACTCTCGACGAGGACACCGAGAAGCGCCGAAAAGTTGCGGAAGCCTATCTCTCAGGTCTTGATTATGCCCTTGGGTGCAAGTCTCAGTCCTCAGGTCTCATCCTTCCCTACGTCGCAGACTATGGCACACCCGCCTGGCATCTCTTTGTAGTGCGCACGTCAAAACGAGACGAACTTGCGGAGCACCTGAAAGAGGAGGGAATTCAAACGGTGATCCATTATCCGGTTCCACCCCACCGCCAGCCCGCGTATCCAGAGCTTGGCGGGCAGTCTTTCCCACTAACGGAGGCGATTCATCGTGAAGTGCTGAGTCTGCCGATCAGTCCATGTCTTGATCAGAAATGTTGCCACTCTGTATCAGAAGCAGTCTTAAAGTTTTCTTTGTGATGTTTAAATTTATCTATTGTTTTTTGAGAAGAAGATTAAGTAAGATTACGGGAAATGATGATGTTGCGACAACTCGAGGTTTCTTTAATTATGTATACACTAAACGTAGAAATTTAGATGATGCGTTTCCTGAGATGGAGGTCGTAGCGATGAGGGGATCGCTTTCTGATTATGCTTTTCATTCACCTACTTGGAGTAAGTCCTTTAACTTCGGATTAACATCCAGTGATTTAAACGTTTCACTACAACTCTATGAAAAGGTTTTACGTCGTGCCCCTAATTTAAAAACAGTGTTACTGTATTCTGGTGTTTTTGTTCCTGGTTTTAATCTTGCCTACACATCAGAGCGTAATCGCCTTGTTTTATATAAATATTTCTTTGGGATTGATTATAATCCAGTAAATCGGATTGAGAAAAAGACAGAGCGGCGAATTTTAAGAAAGCTGAATAGCTTTTCGTTTGAATTAGGGGATTCTGATCAAGGATATATTTATGGAAAACCTCACTTCCCAGGGCTCGATGTCGGCGCAAGAGTTAAGACGCACTTGAGAGAAAATTTAAGAGAGCCAGACCAAATGGAGTATTTTCGGAGGTTAAAAGACTTAGTTGAGTCAGATGGACGGGTTCTATACGTGATTATTCCCCCCGTGAGATTGGATTATAGAGAAGATTTAAAAAACATGTGGAATGGGGACGTGTTTCAAAAGTTTAAATCAATGATACAGAAGGAGCGGGTATTAGATTTTTATGATAATAAAAACTTCTCTTACAGCGACTTTGGAGATTGTGATCATATGAATGAATTGGGATCTAAAAAATTAACCGAAATGATTAGGTCTCGAATTGAGGTATGAAATCAAAAAACCTTCATCCCTGATGAGCCATGAGTAAGCATTCCTACAGCCGTATCATAAAATCCTCCTCCATTGTCGGCGGCGCAGAATTCATTAACATGCTGGTTGGCATGGTGCGCGTTAAAGCCGTGGCGATTTTGATTGGCCCGGCAGGCTTTGGATTGCTGAGTCTATATCAGACTATCATTCAGATGGTGAGCACTATTGCAGGGCTAGGCCTAAAAACTAGTGCGGTTCGTGAGATTGCTCAGGCCTATGTTGACCAAGATCAAGCTACGGTAGCTCGCATCGTTATGAGCTTACGTCGTATGTGCTGGTTGAGTGGTGTATTAGGTGCGCTTGCTATTGTGCTGCTTTCGCGTCATCTCAGTCAATTTACCTTCGGTGATCTGAGCCATACTTTGAGTATTAGCTTCGCAGGTGTGGCCGTATTGCTTATGAATTTGTTGGCAGGGGAAATGGCGGTGATCCAAGGCGCAAGGCGTATCGGTGACCTCGCTAAAGTAAATATTATTGGGGCCACTGTCGGTTCTGGTTTCACGGTCGGGCTGTATTATTATTTGGGGATCGATGGCATTGTCCCAGCAATTATTGCATTAGTCGCCATACAACTCGTGGTCAGTTACTTCTTTGTTCGAAAAGTGGTGCTGCCTAAAGTCCACATGACTTGGCTCGAATCCTTCCAACAGGCCGGGGGGATGCTGCGCCTCGGTTTAGTCTTCATGTGGAATGGCTTGTTGATCGCCGCGGCCACTTATTTCATCCGCATCATCATTGGGCATGAATTTGATCTGCAGGCGGTGGGTATTTATGCCGCCGCGTTTGCGATGTCGGCCATGATTGTCAACTTTGTGTTGAGTGCAATGGCAGCCGATTATTTACCAGCACTCTCGGCGGTTGCTGCTGATAACTCAAGAATACGCGAACTAGCCAATCAACAGACCGAGATTGGCCTTCTTTTGGCGCTTCCAGGTCTGCTCGCTACCGTCGCCTTGGCTCCTTGGCTAATCCAGCTTTTTTACTCAGCCGAATTTGCGCTGGCGGGTGATTTATTGCGATGGTTTGTGCTCGGGTGCTTCGGCCGTGTTATTAGCTGGCCGATGGGCTTTATTTTTGTCGCGAAGGGGATGGGCAAAACCTTTGCGGCGATTCAAACGTGGGCGAACGGACTACATATAGCTTTAGTCGTTTTAGGCTTGCACCTCTACGGATTAGTCGGGGCTGCTATTGCTTTTTTTGTTCTATGCAGTTCTCAGCTATTCCTAGTTCTAATCCTTTCTCGCGTATGCGCCGATTTTTATTGGAGCCGAACGGTGGTGCGTCTGTTGGCTTTTGCGCTACCCTTACTAGCTGCTACGTTTTCGTTACAACTATGGCTACCTGCGATACCAGCACTAGTAGTCGGCGTGATTGTTTCCGTTTTTTCTGGACTTGCCTGTGTTAGGGGTTTGGTAATACGCCTTGGCTCACAGCATCGTATAAGTCTAATGTTGAAGAAATTTCCACTTGTGGGCTATCTATTGCCTGTAACAACCTAATTTTTATATCTGATAATCCCTGTTTTATGAAATTGTGAAAGATCGCCCAATAGTCTCATATTGCCTCTTTACTTATAATCAGGAACTCTACGTTCGAGAGTCTTTGGAGGCAGCGCTTCATCAAACATATTCACCTCTCGAGATTATAATTTCTGACGATTGCTCTTCGGATCACACAGTTAGGATTCTTAAAGAAATAATAAACCCTTATTCTGGACCGCATGAAATTATATTAAACGTAAACGACCAAAACCTCGGTATTGGTGCGCACGTTTCTAAAGTAATGATGGAACTATGTTCCGGTGACTATATTGTTATGGTCGGTGGCGACGATGTATCTTTCGTCGACCATGTAGAAACGGGCTTCGCGAGCCTGATCGAGTTCAGTTCCGATCCTCGGCACATCTCACGGGATCTGCGAACACGTCAAGCCCCCATAGAACGGGGCATCAACGCCTTAGCCTGCCTAGAATGCCAAACTACCAACTCCTTTTACCTGCTCACCCGTCATGAATAAAAACAATCCAAAGGTTTCGGTCTATATCCCAGCTTACAATCACGAGGAATATGTTGAGCAGGCGGTCCTTTCAATTATAAATCAGACATTCCAAGACTTCGAGCTCCTGGTGATCGACGACGGTTCGACAGATCGAACTCCGCTAATCCTAGAACAGTTAAGTAAACAGTATGGGTTTTATTATGGACGTCAGGAGAATAGGGGGGTTTGCCGGACTTTAAATACGCTCGCTGGAATGGCTAAAGGAGCCTATCTCACCTTGTGCGCTTCCGATGATTTTTGGCCTGCGACTCGCCTTGAGGAGCAAATTTCCATTCTTAATAACGAGCCAACAGTCGATATGGTGCATTCGAAAGTGTCTTTCGTTGACTCTACAGGTGTTGTAATCAAGTCCCCAGCGGACTCACGGCCATTTGTGAATGGGAATGATCAGTTTCTTAAGTTTGTAATGCATAGATTAAACTATTCAGCGGGAACCGTAATGATTCGGAAGACTGCATTTGATCGAGTCGGAGATTATCACGAAGGCATCTTAGTTGAGGATTTTGAATGGTGGATGCGTGCCTGTCGTAAATTAAATATAAAATTCGTGGATGCAAAATGGCTATTTTACAGGAGACATCCAACTAATTTTGTGCAAACACCCGCAGGAGCATTGAAGGCTGTTAAATCACACTATACCGTAGCGAAGGAATTAGGCTTTTTATACGGTTCTCTTTTTTTAATAACTTCTATATCAAACTTAGTGTTGTGGGAATCTACCGCAGGTCGCAAAAGAAGGTATTGGTTTATATTGTTAATTCCTGTATTATTCTGGAATGTTAGATTTATTAAAGGGGTTTTGATTTCGTTATTCGGGTATTCAAAAATGGCAACATTAAAAAATAGTCTGCGCCGACATCGGAAATCCTAGTGCATCGTCCTGTTAATGAGTGTGCGTTTCGTTTTGGAATGATTTCGTAAGATCTATAATCTTGCGGAGTTTCTCCGGCCCCTTCGTCCACACATAGGGTCCACAGCTCTGATTATAGGTTTTGATAAAGGACTTCAGGAACTTCACCAGCTCGTTATTTGACTTGTG
>Ga0209702_10008673_pt1 | contig 11702 bp, 11 predicted proteins | sample FRY01_FD_187210 | JGI IMG/M metagenome (GOLD analysis project Ga0209702, IMG submission 187210) | Freshwater microbial communities from Lake Fryxell liftoff mats and glacier meltwater in Antarctica - FRY-01 (SPAdes) (version 2) | ecosystem: Environmental > Aquatic > Freshwater > Ice > Glacier... | reverse complement strand
CGCTCAACACATGTTTCTTTCTTTAATTATAGAAGTATTATTAAGTGCGAAGCACTTTAAATATTATCTAGATTCGTTAGTCACAATTGCCCGTTTGCACGGGCAAAAATATATAGGAACATTATCTGAGTTCTTATAGTCACTAGCGTTATAGCATTACCTAGGCGGTTGTCCTGTACCTATAGCTACGTTCTTGGTGCTTGCGCACGACAGCGGCAGTTAATATCTTATACGCTAACATATGATACTAACGCGGAGTATTTCTCTCCTCATTGGGCTCTAATTTAAATTATTTTCAAACAGCAAAACCGCGGCACTTGCGATCTTCGTCCTGTAAAGGATAGTTGCTGAGTACTCTTAACGGCGAGAGATTTACGTCCGAGTGACCCAAGGTCCTCTTTTCATGTGCGCTTGAAATTAGCCAGCGCCAGCTATAACCGTTTAAATTGCCTTGTAGTGTTCTAATAGAGCTTGTCGTAACTTTTCTGATCCACCGCATCTGATATTGATAATACCATTATAGTATTCATCTGTTTCTAATACTCTGCGATCAAATTGCTCTTTTGCCTCGATGTAAGACATTTCTGCCTTACTGGTACAGTAATATAATATTTCTCTTGTGAATTTTTCCGGGCCTAATGTTGTGATGTCTGCGTTGAGTCTATCGGATGAACCCCAATAATCACGCCAATCACTTTCGACTACGCTTCTGCGTTTGAGTTTTTTGCCTTTGAGAGGTGGTTTAGTACGTTTAAATTGTGCTAGTTTCTTGCCTATGTACTTTTGCCCGGTAGTGAGATTTGTAATTAGATACACAAAGCCAAGTTTGCCTTCGGGTATTTCGGTTACGAGTTGGTTTTGATATATCCATGTCACACTTTAGTTATCTTAGGGGGCCTGCCTAGTATGCCTTTCTTGGCTTTTTTACGTGCCTGTCTTTTTTCTTGTATCTCTATTCGCCTGGTTGATGCCTCGTTGCGTATCTCTGATAGCCAATATCGTGCCCTTACGCCTGCCTCGTTTGAATTTTTATATTCAAAATTAGTTTGACACTTAAAATATTCTTGAAAAGCGGCAATTAACCTATCGTGACTATCTGTTGACATTACTATATGATCTCAACGTCTGTAGAATAGCTGGTAAATCCATTTTCTTTAATAACTTTTAACACATGATTTACTCGACTAGTCAAATCATCTCGATGTGAGATTAAGAATACATTCTTATCACGTTCTCGAGTCATGCGTTTTAGCACACCGATACTTGATTCAACGCCACTGGCATCCATTCCTGAATCAACTAGCTCATCAATAAACAATAAATTAATTGCTTGATACAAGTTTTCCCATACATCACGGAACGCCCAGCTCATACTTAGAATTAAACGATTGCGCTCACCGCGTGATAGGTTATCAAAGTCTAAGTCCTGACCCAGCTGAGTGATGATGACAGTTAGGTCGTTTTGAAATTCTACTGTATGAGGAAGCCCAATCTTATCAAGATAGTAAGTCAGTCGTTGATTTAAGAACGCTAAGTTTTGATCAATAATGCGCTTACGTACAAAACTATCTTTGTTTGTTAGCAATTTGTGTAGGAATTCTTGGTGATCCTTAACACGCACCAGTTCGTTTAATCCTTCCCAGTTAATTTCTTGAAGTGCAGTTGCTTTTAATTCAGTAATTTGATCATCGTATGGATTCTCTTCTCCAGCTTTGATAGTAACATCACGCTCTAGGCCTTCCAATGTGTTCTTATGATTAAGTGCTTCTTCTAAATTATCATATATTACTTTAGGGCATGCGCCTACCTCGCCTAACAAACTCAATGCTTCATTAAGTGTTGCAAGTTCTTCAAGATATTCTGTGATAAATTCGTTGCTTTCTGTCACCTGCGTAGCCTTAGCAGCTAGCATTTCGTCATGTTTAGCATCATGTAATTCATGCCCGCAACTATGACACTTGTGATCAGCAAGACTTGTTAGGTCTTTTTCTAGTTTTTCTAAAGATCGTTGTTCTTTTTCAAGTGCAGACGTCTGCTTGGCAATCATTGATGTAAGACCGTCGTGATCTTTCTTATTCTTATTCCATTCAACTAGCGCACGTTGATCTGCAATTTCTACATCGACACTGATGTCGCTGAGCCTATCAATACTTTTAAGCAAATTTTCTAACGAGGACTCGTGTTGGTCGCCCCACATCTTTTGTTTACGCTCTAACGATTCAATGCTTTGTTGAATACGTTCATTGCTAGTTTTGACTGTTTCAATGCGAGTATTTTCCGTAGTAATAGAATCCTTAGAAATTTTAATAGATTCTTTAAGAGCTTCTGCCTTTTCAGACAGGATAGTAATGCCCAATAACTGTTCGATGATGGCTCGTTGCTCCGCCGCCTTCATAGACAGAAACGGTTCTGTATAGGTGTTCAGAGCAACTAGATGTTTGAACATGTCGTGAGTCATGCCAAACACTTCTTCAATAGCTTTCTGTGTTTCTCTGCTATCGCCCTGTGATTCGTCTTGTTCTTTCAACTGCTGTTCTTGCCCGTTAACGCTGAATTTAAGCACGTTAGGCTTACGACCACGTTCGATATGATAGTTTACACCACCTTTTTCAAAGTCAACAGTACACAGCATGCCTTTGTTATTAATCTTGTTAACTAGATTATCTTTTTTAATATTAGTCAGCGCATTGCCATAGATAGCATAGCTAAGTCCGTTAACAATAGTAGTTTTACCTGTGCCGTTACGAGCACCACTATCGTCCCCACCAAGATCTAAGTTCTCTCCAAGTACTAATGTCAACTGACCACGATCAAAATCAATAGCCTGTGTTTGTGCGCCCACGCTCATAAAGTTGCGAACGGTTAAATTCTTTATTTTAATTGTCATATTGCCTCATTAAATTTTCTTTCCATGGTAACATTCTTAAGTTGGTAAGAGTTGATGCATCTTCTGCCGAGACTTCTTTTTCAAAACATTCTTTTATAGTAATAATATGGTCAAGCTGCCATCCTCCCTCGACTCCGCACAATGTTCTAGGATAGTTGTTAGGATTAATTATTTCTTTATTTTGTTCATAAACTTTATGACTTAGTGCATGAACTTTTCTTGCATATTGTGTGTATTCTTTTATATTAGGATTTCTAATTCCTCTTGATCCTATACCTTTTGGTGCAATATTGTCAGTTCTTAGTTGACATGAATGAGAACAATATTTCTTTTTCATTGCAGGTTTAACAGTAAATGAATTAGAACAGTCTTTTCCAATACACTGCCTTGTTTCGTTTTTAATACGTTGTGGCCTAGGCCTAGACATAACGCTAGACTGCGATGGAACTACATCTAATTTTATACGTAAATTACGAATCGTGCCTGCCCGTGCACTTAACATAACACTTAATTCTCTAGCACTATACGATACATCTTTAATCAAACTTAATTCTTCCTCAGTCCATTCTCTAAATTTTACCCTAGTCATAGCAACACTCCTTTAGAGTATTTACCTATTAACTGTTAAATTTTTAATTTTTATCATAGGTTATTGTAAATTTCCAATAGAACTTTCTTGTCATATGTATCGCTTTCGATAGCATTAATTTGATTCATTACAATTGTATCAACACTTTCAAAGCTGATATCGATAGGTACATGATTGCTTTCTATCTCTACTTTTTCCGGAATAAGCATCAGTTCGCGTAGCTTGTACTCGGGAATAAATTGTTCTTTAATAAAATTAGCTTCTTCAAAAGTAATAGGCAAATCAATAGTTACACGGCAGTGCATATTCTTACGAAGCAGGCCAGCTGGATTGTCAATAATTTGACTTAGTTTGTAGGTACGATAGGTAGGCTGACCCGGCCAAGTTTTAAATTCAGGCTTAGTACCCCACTCTAACAGCATCATACCACGGTCATCGTCTCCAGCATCTGCATAGTTGTGTGGGAACGCATTGCCGATATACCAAATATTTTTATTATTTTGCCGTTTATGGAAGTGTCCAGTAAACACATACTCTTGATTAACAAAATGTGTGCTTTGAATAGTTCCGTGATCGGGCATCTGTACCATGGCATTCATATAGAATGACGGTAGCTCTAAATGTCCAAACAGATATTTGCTTTTAATATCAGGAATAGTCTTCCATTCATCACCTATCAGCCAAGGTATGATAGTTACATCGCCTTGTGTAAAGCGTTCTCTGATAGGAATGATGTTAGGAAACAAGCGCATAAACTCGATGGAGTTAATTTCTCGCTTGTCTTTATAGAATAGGTCGTGATTGCCTAGAATAAAATACACTTTCTCAAATGTCTTACTCAACAGTTCTAAGTTAGACAATGTGTAATTCATTGTACTAACATCAGTAGTTGAGCGATTGTGATGCCAGTCGCCTAGAAAGACACAGGTCTCTGCACCTTCCTCGATGGCAGTAGTACAGAACCACTTGACGAATTCCTCACAGTCAATGTTATGAGTCCTACTGCCGCTCTTAAGCCCAAAATGTATATCAGTGAAGCATGCTGCTTTTTTAAATAAGTTCATAGATTAATAATACACTCTCTAATGATAAAGGTCAATCTTCTTCAGTTATTTCAACAGTATCTTCTGGAGGATCAATGATATAAGTAGTAATGGTAACTTCGCCCGGAGCAGTAGCTGGATTAGCACTATTCTGCCTAGTCCAACTAGGATTCATTCCGTTCATTTCTAAAATATCATCTCGAATATTTTGATTACGTTTTTCAATGTTGATAATTCTTACAAAACTGTTGGTAACAGCCGCAGTGTAATAGGCAAACGGATTGTCTGATTTTGATTCATCAAACTGTAGACCAATTTGAGTCAGTTGTAGAATTGCCTGCCCACGCATTTCGTCATTGTACGTATATCCACGAACATTTCCACGAGTAGCATATCTTTCACACAGTTTAATCCACATGCGAGCCAGATCACTGGTAGTCTGTCCATGCGCCTTGCTGAAATGCCCAGTATTGAGATCGCCTTTCCAATGGCTTTTTCCTACGCATATCAGATTGTTATTATCATCAAATTTCCAATGTTGATAAGGAGGAAAGTTTACTTTCTCGTGACTGTCAGCAGTATTTTTGATAGTTTTCTTACGTCCTGGCGCAAGCGGAATATGTTCAAATGATATAACACGAAAAACTAAATCTAATTTTTTTATCTTTTTATAATCAACATCAAACTCTTTAGCAGGCATTTTTTTCCCAGCAGCGTGCATTGCAGCTTCATGCGCCCTCTTTGCCAATCTAGATGCTTGATTTCTCTTGGCTTCTGCAATAGTACGGATGTTAATTTTATCTAAATTAGGAACAATTAAGTCGTACTCGCTGTATTCTGGTTTAGTATATGAACTAAATGTGACCTTACTTAGATGTATTTCTCTTAATAAATCTTTGTTTGTTAGGTATTTTACCTTCGGTATGGTTGGTATCATTAATATAGAGTCTCCGTTAATACTAATATAATAGCACATTTTTACAAGAATAAATAGACTATATGACAAGGAAATTTGCCCAAAATGCCATTATCTATTAACCCGATCGCCCAATTGGTAGCAAGTGTATCACAAAGCATCACACAGGCCACAAACGAAGCACAGGCTGCATTACCTTCTGCAATTTCTGCACTGTCTAAACTAAATTTGGACAGTAAGATATCTGCGCTGTCCGGAGAATTAGGTTCAGGACTCAACGGGTTAACTGGCGATCTTAAAAATTTAGCTGGCCAAGCCACTGGTGCATTAGGCGGCATATCCGGTATGGGAAACATTGCCTCCACTATACAAAGTACTGTAGGCGGTGCATTAAATTCGTTGCAGACCGTAGCTGGATCTACTAGTAACATTGCAGCAGACATTCAAGGCGGACTTAATAAATTAACTGGTGGTAACCTTGCCGGCGGTCTTCAAAATTTAGCCGGAACTGTTAGTTCAGCCGCCGGCATGCTAAACAACATACTTAGTTTAAAACGCGGTGCAAATATACCTGCAGGAGCTGCTGCATTTATCAAACAAGGGCAGGCAATCAAACTGCAACCCAGTGATGGAAACGATTGGCGTGTCAGGATCAACTGCCAATGGAATAATTTTAATTCTCCGTTGTTTGCACTATTACAAAACACCGGTGGCGTGGTTTGGCCTTACATGCCTAACATAACTGTCAGCACCAAAGCAGAATATAATTCTCAATCACTAACTCACAGTAATTACCAAGTGCATGCATACAAAAACAGCGTAGTTGATGATATTCAAATCAGCGGAGAATTTACCTGCGAAACAGAAACAGATGCTGCCTACTGGATTGCAGCAACTACATTTTTTAAAACAGCAACTAAGATGTTCTTTGGCCAGGGAGAGTTTGCCGGCAATCCTCCAATAGTATGCAACCTAACTGGATACGGCGCAAGCATCTTTGACAATGTACCCGTTGTTATTAAATCTTTTAGTGTAGACTTAAAAGATGATGTTAATTATATCAACTGCAATTCTTTTGGAACAAATACATGGGTTCCTATAGTGAGCACTGTGTCTGTAACAGTATCACCGATGTACAACAGACAGCGTCTACGACAGTTTAATTTACAAGACTACGCCAAAGGTAGAATGTCAGGCTCAGGCAGCGTAGGATACATTTAATATGGCAACTTATAACAATGCAAGCCCTTGGTTAAACACAATACAAAATTCTTTATATTTAGAATTACTTAATATTCGACCAGTGCCCGCTGAAGCAGACGATTATCAATATATTATTGAAAATCAATACCGTCATAGACCGGACTTGTTAGCATACGATGTGTATGGCAATGCCAAGTTATGGTGGGTATTTGTTCAACGTAATTTAAGCGTTCTTAAAGATCCTATCTATGATTTTGAGCCGGGAACTCGGATCTATCTTCCTAAAAAAAGTAATCTAGAAAAGTTCTTAGGAGTATAACGTGGCAACAATTATAGAATATCTTGGTAAAGCACTTGATCTTAAAAAGCCTGACGGCACGCCAATTATTGCCAACCCTACTAATTCTACAATTAATGTTGGATCAGTTGCCAACATAACAAATTTAGTAACTTCCAAAGCAACCGACGTATTAAAGAACGGTGCATCTTCAGTCCTTACTGATACTAAAACTACCGCGGGCACCGCAGTTAAAAACACGCCGTTGACTGTGCCGAATGCAATGGAGCAGTTTGCATCAGTTAATATTTTATGGACAATGTCCTGCTTGACTCCAGCCCAATTTAATAATCCCGCATCATACAGAAACAGTCCTCAAGATTTAAAAAATATAGTTTTTGCGAGCGGCGGAAGATTTGATAGTCAACGAGTAGCAACCGCATACGGTGTTCCAGAATACCATATTAATAATTTTCAGATGAACTGTATTATCGGAGCAAGTGCTAAAACAGGTAACAGCAACGCTATCAAATTTAGTTTTGATATATATGAACCTTATTCAATGGGATTACTATTGCAGAGTATGCAAGTTGCTGCTGTGCAAGCAGGGTATCTAAGTTATCTCGATAACGCACCATATGTGTTGAGAATGGATATACAGGGATACGACGAGTTAGGTCAAGTAATTAAAACAGTCAAGCCTAAATTCTTTACATTAAAATTAACTTCGATGAAGTTTAATGTTACAGAAGGCGGAAGTAATTATAAAGTAGAAGCTATTCCTTATAATCATCAAGGATTTTCTGATTCGACCAACGTATCCTACAGTGATTTAAAAATAACTGGAGACACCGGAGGCCTCGGCAATGTATCTGAACTTCTTAGTACAGGAAAGTCTAGTTTGGCCAGCGTGTTAAATGCAAACGAAGAAAAATTAAAAAAGGAAGGTCGAATAGGTGTTGCCGATCAATACTATATAGAATTTCCAAAAATTTCTGGAATTATGTATTCGTCTACAGGGTCGCCTAACACCGTAAAAACAGCAACAGTTGATCTAGCTGATGCTGTAGCTCCTAAAAAGATTGTCGGCTCTGCCGCAACAAAAGAAGACATAACATCGAAACCCGTGAATAGTATAGGAACAGCAAGTTTAGGATTTGATCAATCTACTGGTGGAAATAATGCATTTAAACGTTCTCAAGATCAGATAGATCAAAAAACAGGAATCATTAAACGTGACGGAATGACTATTGATCCAAAGTTAAGAGCATTTCAGTTTGGCCAAGGCCAAACACTAACATCGATGATCAATCAACTCATTCTCAGTTCAAAATATGCAAGTGATGCAATCAAAACTGACAATGTAACGCCTGAAGGTTATATAAAATGGTTTAAACTTGATGTGCAGATACAACTGTTAGACTATGATCCTATCGTAGGTGATTACGCTAAAAAGGTAATTTACAGAGTAGTTCCGTATTACATCCATCAAAGTATTTTTGCTAATCCTAGCTCCGCTCCTATTGGTTATGCAGAATTGCAAAAGAAAATAGCCAAAGAATATCAATACATATACACTGGACAGAATGTAGACATATTAAAATTTGATATTGATATTAACAACTTATTTTATTCTGGAGTAGCACCTAAGGCGGAAAAAGATGCAGCAACTACAGGAACTCAAGACCAAGGCGGCACAACAGAAAAAATTAATAAAAAAACAGAAACTGGCAAAGGGCAAGCTCAAGAAGCACAAGCTGCGCAATTAGGGCGACCAAGACCAAAGCGCAATCCTAAATTACTAGCAGGTTATAAAGGTGGTTCCGGCGATAAGTCAGTTGAACAAAATGTTGCAGAAAACTTTCAACAGTCGTTCCTTAGTGGAGGCAGCGCCGATTTAATTTCAGTAAATCTAGAAATACTAGGCGATCCGTATTGGCTAATCGACAGTGGCATGGGAAATTATTTTGCCGAAGTATCTTCACAGAGTGCGCAAATAACAAACGATGGCACAATGAATTATGAAAGTGGTAATGTGTACATCTACTTAACTTTTAAAACGCCTACTGATGTCAACGAAACTACAGGGTTATATGATTTTGCAGTAGCAGGAAAAGAAAGTCCGTTTGGCGGAATATACCGAGTGGTACAGTGCGAAAACAATTTTCAAGATGGCACTTGGAAACAAAAATTAAAATGTTTAAGAATGCCAGGACCACAAGGACCAGAAGCAAGCAAAACTTCTCAAGGAAGCAGTCCTAGTGTTATTAGTAAAACAGATGCTAGTGCTATTGAAATTAAAGAAGTTGCGCCCCCTAAGACTTCAAACATTGATAACGCCAGTGGATCAACTCCAATAAAGACACCAAACACAGCATCGAATACAACCGCGCAATCATCCGCTAAAACAACTACTACCTCTAATAAAGCTCGTCCTGTTACAGGTTTTAGATATTACAGAGATCTAGGAAACTAATTAATGGCAGAGTTACAAAGACCGTCGGCAGAAAACGAAGGTAAAAAAAATAATCTAAGCAATGGTCCATTTTTGGCCAGAGTAATAAGTCACCTTGACCCTACTTTTATGGGCGGCCTCGAAGTGCAGTTGTTAAAAAGTCAATCTAATACAGCTGGAGAAGATGCCGAAACATACATTGCAAAGTATGCAAGTCCGTTCTTTGGATATACACCGTTTGAATTTATGGGGCAGAACGATGGATCTAAATCTACTTTAGAAGGATTTAATGATACACAAAAAAGCTATGGCATGTGCAAGTCCGTTCTTTGGATATACACCGTTTGAATTTATGGGGCAGAACGATGGATCTAAATCTACTTTAGAAGGATTTAATGATACACAAAAAAGCTATGGCATGTGGTTTGTACCACCCGATGTTGGAGTTAACGTGCTGGTTATATTTGCTGATTCCGACGAAAGTCAATGTTTTTGGATTGCATGCGTACCCGGAAATTACATTAACAACATGGTGCCTGCGATTGCAGGCACGACTGAAAATACATTAGATCCCACTGACAAGGCAAGATACGGAAATACTAAATTTCCTCTGCCTGTTGCTGAAATTAACAAAAGATTTAATGCGTTTGGAGATAGCGGCCAAGGTGGCAAGCAAGAAATCAACCCTGAAAAAATTAAAAAAGTTGTTCATCCTATTGCAGATAGGTTCTTAGAACAAGGCCTATTAGAAGATGATGTTAGAGGTGTATCAACGTCGTCACCTAGACGAGAAGCGCCTAGTTCGGTATTTGGAATTTCAACCCCAGGTCCTCTTGATCGTAGAACTAATGCTAAAAAAGCTAAGAAAGGAAAAATTGGTGATACCACAGAGCCAGTGCCAGTTAGTAGACTGGGTGGAACACAGTTTGTAATGGATGACGGTGATGATAGATATCATCGAACTACATCAGCCGCCGACGGCCCAGTGAGCTACGTAGACCTACTAGAAGGTAAAGGAACTGGGCAAGCAGAAATTCCCTACGGAGAATATTTTAGAGTTAGAACAAGAACCGGTCACCAGTTGTTGATGCACAACAGTGAAGACTTGATCTACATTGGAAATGCTCGAGGAACTACTTGGATAGAAATGACCAGCAATGGCAAGATAGACATCTACGCTGAAGACAGTATTAGCATTCATACTAAACAAGATTTTAACTTCCGTGCTGATAGAGATATTAACTTTGAAGCTGGCCGTAACATGAACTTTAGAACAGAGACAGGCAAGTGGCATGCCGAAATAGGCAGCGATATGGAGTTTTTAATCAACGGAAATTCTTTATTAACAGTGGGTGCAGACCTTGACATACTTGTAGGTGCTGCCGGAAAAATATCAACCAATAATAATTTAGACATTGCATCGAGCGGTGAGTTACGAGTTAGCTCTACAGGCGATCTAAGTTTAGGAAGTTCTGCACAGATTATAGAAACCGCTCCTACAATACATTTAAATGATACAACAAATGCAACTCCTGCTGAAGTATCTGACTTTGTAAGACCTTACAAATTAAGAGATAATCCAGCGACTAGTACAGGCGCAGGCTGGCAGACAAAGCGATATCAGTCCGGAATTGTACAGAGTTTTATGAAACGTGTTCCGATGCATGAACCGTGGCCGCTACATGAGAATCAGGCTCCGACACAATTAACACCTGATAACACTGATAGGGATATAGATTAATATGGCAACCAAACTGTACAATCAAAAAACGGTAGCAACTTCAAATGCACAAGTTACCAACAACTTAGGAGTGCTTACCTACAAAGGATTTAGCTCTGTCGAATCTGCCAATAACTATAAACTCTATGATATTGACCTCGTTAAACGAGACATTATAAATCATTTCTATATCCGTAAAGGTGAGAAATTAGAAAATCCAGAATTTGGGACAGTTATCTGGGACATGCTTTTCGAACAATTTACTGACGAAGTTAAGAAAATAATTGCCAAGGATGTTGAAGATATTATCAACTACGATCCTAGAATTGCAGTAAATGAAATACAAATAGACACAACGGATCAAGGTATTAGGATACAAGCAGACATTGTTTATATCCCTTTTAACGTTACTGAACGCATGTCTTTTAATTTTGATAAAACTAATTCCGTCATAATGTGACCACTTAATTTTGTTAGATAAATATTGGTATAGGGATAGGAAATGACTACAACAAGCAGACAAAATAATTTAATTCTGAACCAAGATTGGACCAGAATTTACCAAACATTCAAAAACGCAGACTTTAAAAGTTACGATTTTGAAAATCTACG
>Ga0209702_10008665_pt1 | contig 11711 bp, 19 predicted proteins | sample FRY01_FD_187210 | JGI IMG/M metagenome (GOLD analysis project Ga0209702, IMG submission 187210) | Freshwater microbial communities from Lake Fryxell liftoff mats and glacier meltwater in Antarctica - FRY-01 (SPAdes) (version 2) | ecosystem: Environmental > Aquatic > Freshwater > Ice > Glacier... | reverse complement strand
GCAAAACCATCGAACAAAGGCGCTTGCATCACCGCAAGATCGCCGCATAATATCAACCAACCGGATGAGCCCAAACACTCGCCTGTTTTAAACTGCCAGCAGTCTCAAATTATCTGACGACGGACAGTTAGGCCTAGGTCAATGTCCATGTCAGGCAGCGATAGATCGGCAAGCTCGAGCTTGAGCACTTCTACGTCCCAACCTGCATTGAGCGCGATCTTGTTGTCAGCAAGCCGCAATGCACGCTTTTGCGGTTCAGTTAAATCAGCGAGCTCGATCACCGGTACTTCGGCGAGCCCCAGTTCCTTCGCAGCGCGCAAGCGGCCATGGCCGGCAATGATATTGCCATCTGGGTCCGCTAGTATCGGATTGGTGAAGCCGAACGCGCGGATGGATGCAGCGATCTGCTCAACCTGCTTCTTCGAATGCGTCCGGGCGTTGCGCGGATCTGGCGTGAGAGCGGTAAGTGGCTTGTAAGCCACCTCGAGACGGTGAATGGCAAATACGTCTGCCTGCGGTTTCTGTATGTTCATATAGGGAACATATCACGACCATTTGTTCCTCGAAAGGGAGGCTATCCGTTATCCACCGCGATAGGGTAACGCAAAAATAGTTTTACCCTGTTCCGCCAAAAAACAGGATCTGTTCGGCAGATATAATGCCCTGTTCTGGGTGAATTAACTCCCTGTTACGACGAATAACAGGGAAACGGTCATTTCGCCGTGCAATCCTATGAAATTAAGTATTATCTTTCCAGCCAAATTGCTCGTCTCACGCAAAATTGACCTGATAAAGGCCTTAAATGCGATGTTTTCCCTGTTAATTCCCTACATAACAGGGAAATTGCTCGGGAGACGAGTTCGCTCGAGACTGCGCCGCGCGCCAGATTTTCCTACATCCGATATTACCGCTACAACGGCCACGGTTCTTTGACATGGTGAATGGCCCGGCACGCGACTGCGAAGTTTCGCGCTGGAGAATTTGTGTCCATTTGCCGAAATCGGGTGCAAGGTACAGAAAATAAACATAAATCATGCCCAGACACCAAATGATGGATGTGTCACTTGTGTCACCTTTTTGTAGGGTTTGGACTATCCGCGCAGCACATCCCCTAGGGGTTCGCGGGTTACTGGATAGCCTGCATCATCGGGGATACAGAGCCAGCGTTGGCCGTCCTGTTCGGCGATATGCGGAGTGATTGTCTGTACCGGGAAGCAGGCGCAGTCCTGCGCCGCAGCGGCGAAATTTGGGAATTGGGCCAGACGCTCGAGGTTCCGCCGGGTCGGGTAGATAATGCTTAAATCGCCGCGTTCGGCTGCGTCCAGCGCGCCTTGGGCGGTGATCCAATAGAGCTTGGTATTTTCCGTCTCGTCCACCGCAATATCAACTGCGCCGGTGCCTAAATCGGCCAGATAGAAGCGGGTGTCGAACAGGCGAGTGAGGCGCTCGTTCTTGGGGAACCAGCGGGCAAACGGCAGAACCGCGCCCAGATCGAGCTGCCAGCCCATTGCTGTCAGTACCGGGGCGAGAGTGCAGGTCTCCAGCAGCATCGCCCGAGCTGCCACCGCTATGGCTGCATCAACTGTGCCGGTGATCCCAATCGCTAGTCCGGTTTCCTCCAGAGTTTCGCGAACGGCGGCGATGCGGTGCGCGGCTTCGTCCAATGGCAGCAGCGTGTCGAGCGTGGCCGCGAGATCGTAATCCGCCGGATCAACCCGGCCTCCGGGAAACACTGCCGCACCGCCTGCAAAGGCCATGTTCCGCGATCGTGTGACCATTAGTAACTCAGGCGGATTGTCTCCCTTCGCATTTGTCCGAGCATTGCGAAAAACTACTACAGTCGCAGCGGGAATTTCATCTTGCGGGACAGGGGGCTGAGTGGTTGTTTGAGTTTCTGACATATGCAGCCTGTGTGGACAGATCGCCGGCAATTGCCAAGCCGCAATATTTCCGCAGCCTGACTGTCGGCAAACTTTACATTGAGGTGGGCGGTAACCTGGTCTTAACCATCAACACTCCAGCAATTCTGCGGTTGGGTAAAACTGGCACGGCCCCTGCATAGTAAGGGATACCCCGAATGTTCTTCGATAGAGGCGGGACCACTGGTCTCCCGGTCCCGCCTCCCCGAAGATTGTTTCTCCGAAAAAATCTTCGAATTAATTTTCTCTCGCGGCAAGTTGGCTACGCCAACGCCTCCGAGTGGGCGGGCTATCGCCCGACGCGCAGTCGCGGTTTGGCTACCGCGGCTGAGAACGTGGTCCATGACTACTGGCTTGGAATGGTCGGTCCGCGACCAGCGGACCGTAAGGCCGACCGAGCTTATGCGAGGAAAGCCAAGCCCACGGATGTGGGCGCCCGGAGCTTGAGGGCCAAACAAATGGCTCCGGCGTTTGAGGCTAAATCAAGAAGCAGGCTGGACCTTCTTTTCGTCCATCAGCTGCTTCAATTCGCCTGCTTCGAACATTTCCATCATGATGTCGCTGCCGCCAACGAACTCGCCTTTGACATAGAGCTGGGGGATGGTCGGCCAGTCGGAATAGGTCTTGATGCCCTGGCGGACTTCCATGTCCTGCAATACGTCAATGCTATCAAAGCCGACGCCGCAATGTTCGAGAATGGCGACTGCCTTGCTGGAAAAACCGCATTGGGGAAACAGTGGTGTGCCCTTCATAAATAGGACAACGTCATTGGCGCTGACGATTTCGGAGATGCGTTTATCTGTATCGGACATGGTTTTGGCCCTAAGTTTATCGGTTGATGCCGAGACGGCAATTATATCAACTCAGGTGGGAACGGCTGTGGTGAGTTGCAAGGCGTGGAGCACGCCGCCCATCTTGCCGTCCAGCGCATTATAGACCAGTTTGTGCTGCTGGACCCGGCTCTTACCGGCAAATCCTGCCGAAGTAACCTTGGCTGCCCAATGATCGCCGTCACCTGCCAGATCAGTCATTTCTACTGTGGCATCGGGCATGGCGGCTTTAATCATGCCTTCGATTTCAGGACCGGACATTGGCATAAGTTCAGGACTCGCTCATCAATTGGCGGCGGGCCTCGACAGCGCGGTCTTCCAGCGCTGCACGGATGCCTGCTTCGTCAATCTCGACGCCGCTGCTGGTCAGGTCGCCAAGGAGCTTGCGAATTACGTCTTCGTCGCCGGCTTCTTCGAAATCAGCTTGAACCACGGCCTTGGCATAGGCTTCGGTTTCTTCGGGGGTCAGGCCCATTTTTTCTGCTGCCCAATGGCCGAGTAGACGGTTGCGGCGTGCCGCAACCTTGAATGCGCTTTCTTCATCATGCGCGAATTTGGCTTCTTCCCCGCGTTCGCGGTCTTTGAAATTGGTCATGTATGCCTCCGAATTTGAGCCAGTAGATATATCTGCCCTTGAAATAGGCCTAGACAAGCGCAGCCGCAAGCACAGCGCGCTTTGTTGGAGAAATTAGGCGGGCCAGATTAATAGCAAACCCGGCCCGGAAAAATCACATGGTAACGACCAACTTGCCAATTGCGCCGCGGCTTTCCAGCTTGGCAATCGCCTCGCCAGCGCGTTCCAGCGGATAGATTTCGCTGACCAATGGAGCGATCTTGCCATCTTCCCACAGCTGGAACAGTTCAGCGATATTTTCGGCATTCTTCTTCGGTTCGCGCATTGTAAACGCGCCCCAGAATACACCGCGGATGTCGCAGCTTTTCAGCAATGTTAGGTTGAGCGGCATCTTGGCGATCCCGGCGGGGAAACCAACCACGAGGAAGCGGCCCTCCCAGGCAATAGAACGCAGCGCCGGTTCGGAATAATCGCCCCCGACAATGTCATAGACGATGTCTGCACCCTCAGGGCCGACGGCCGCCTTGAATGCGCTGGCCAGCGCCTTGGAGGTGTCCTTGTCGAACGGAGCGCGGGGGTAGATGACTACATCGTCCGCCCCGGCTTTGCGGCAAGCCTCAGCTTTTTCTTCGCTGGAAACCGCCGCGATAACCCGGGCGCCGTAAGCCTTGCCGAGTTCCACCGCAGACAGGCCAACCCCGCCAGCAGCACCAAGCACCAGCATGGTGTCGCCAGCTTTGATTTCGCCGCGATCTTTCAGCCCGTGGATGTTGGTGCCATAAGTCATCAGCAGCGCCGATGCCTCAGTCAGGGAGACGCCATCAGGCACGCGGAAAATCTTGGCGGCTGGCAGGACCACTTTTTCCTGCAATCCGCCAAATCCGGTTCCCGCCAGGATACGATCACCGATGTTCCAGCCTTCGACGCCTTCACCAAGCGCTTCGATAGTACCGGAAATTTCGCTGCCCGGCGAAAACGGACGGGCTGGCTTAACCTGATACATATCGCGAATGATCAGCGCATCGGGATAATTGATTGCGCAAGCGGCAACCTTCACCAGCACTTCGCCCTTGGCTGGTACCGGATCGGGCAAGGTTTCGAGGACTAGAGTTTCTGGGCCGCCAGTGGTTTTAGAAAGTAGTGCCTTCATGCTGCAATTCCCTTGGCCAGCCATGGCATTTGCGCCGACTGGCGAGCTTCGTATGAACCAATCGAGGCATCGCGTGCCAATGTCAGGCCGATCTCATCGAGCCCTTCGGACAGGCAGGTTTTGCGAAACGCATCGATTTCAAACGTAAAACGGTCCTGAAATGGTGTGGTGACAGTCTGGGTGTCCAGATCAACCGTAATAGGATCGCTCTGTGCGACTTCCATCAGACGGTCGATTTGTTCTTGCGGCAAGCTGACTGTCAGAATGCCATTCTTGAACGCATTGCTGGAGAATATGTCCGAGAAACTTGGTGCAATTACTGCGGTTACGCCCATGTCGAGCAACGCCCACGCTGCGTGTTCACGGCTGGAACCGCAGCCAAAATTGTCACCCGCAATCAGGATTGGTGCGCCGGAAAATGCGAGTTCATCAAAAACATTGCCGGCCTCTGCGCGCACGCTGGCGAAAGCGCCTTCGCCCAAACCTTCGCGGCTGATTGTCTTCAGCCATTCAGCCGCAATGATCACGTCAGTGTCGACATTCTTGCGTCCGAACGGAATCGCCCGGCCAGTGATGGTCGATACAGCTTTCATTAGTCAGTCTCCGGCGGGTCTATGGGCGGTGCCTTAGGCGTATTCGCCTTCTTTTCGCGCCGTTTGGACGCGTAAAGAAGCGCTGCAGCAATCGCAGCAGAACCGACTGCAGCCCCGGCCATGGCGGCTTTCCCGCCAAGCGACTTGGGGAGCGACGATGGAGTTTTCTTGGTCATGATCCACCTATGTGATCGGCCAGTTGGCCAGTTTTCTCAAATACCGCCTTCTATCCAATTTCATCAGGCGTGCTGGATCGGCGCTACCTAGCGGTGCAGGTTCTGTAAAGCGGCCTAAGCCGACAAGTCCCGCACATCGGTTAAATGTCCGGCCACTGCCGCTGCGGCTGCCATCGCCGGCGACATCAGATGTGTGCGCGCGCCGGGGCCTTGGCGGCCCACGAAATTGCGGTTGCTGGTGGAGGCGCAGCGTTCGCCCGGCGGGACCTTGTCAGGGTTCATACCCAAACAGGCCGAACAGCCGGGTTCACGCCATTCAAAGCCCGCATCGATGAATATCTTGTCGAGGCCTTCTTCCTCAGCCTGCATTTTTACGAGGCCGGAGCCGGGTACGACTATGGCCCATTTGACGCCCGCGGCTTTGTGTCGTCCGCGCAGAACGGCGGCGGCAGAGCGCAAGTCCTCGATCCGGCTGTTGGTGCAGCTGCCGATGAAGATGTTCTCTACCGCTACTTCGGACAGCAACTGGCCGGGTGTCAGGCCCATATAATCAAGGCTCTTCGCCGCTGCCGCCTGTTTGGAGGGATCGGCGAAGCTTGCCGGATCGGGGACCGCGCCGCCAATCGGGACGACGTCTTCCGGGCTGGTGCCCCATGTTACTGTTGGCTGGACCGTACTCGCGTCAATCCGCACACTCTTGTCGAATGTCGCGCCCGGATCAGTGGGAAGTGATTTCCACCATGCCAGCGCTGCGTCCCAATCCGCAGCCTTCGGAGCGAGCGGACGGCCCTTGAGATAGCTGAAGGTTTTTTCGTCCGGGGCAATCAAGCCAGCGCGTGCGCCCGCCTCGATCGACATGTTGCATACGGTAAGCCGGCCCTCAATGCTCATTTCTTCAAACACTTTGCCGCGATATTCGATTACGTGACCAGTGCCGCCGGCGGTTCCAACAACACCGATAATGTGCAGGATCAAATCCTTGGGTGTGACGCCCGCACCGAGCATCCCGTCGACCACAACTTCCATAGTCTTGGACCGTTTGAGCAGCAGGGTTTGGGTAGCGAGGACATGTTCAACCTCGCTGGTGCCCAGGCCGAAGGCTAAAGCGCCCAGGCCGCCATGCGACGATGTGTGGGAATCTCCGCACACGATGGTCGATCCAGGCAGGGAGAATCCCTGTTCCGGCCCGACAATATGGACGATACCCTGTTCCACCGCGCTGGCGTCGATGTATCGAATACCGAATGCAGGAGCGTTAGCCTCCAGCGCCGCCAGCTGCGCGGCGCTTTGCGAGTCGGCAATCGGAATGCGCTTGCCATCAGCATCGAGCCGGGCAGTAGTGGGTAAATTGTGATCGGGGACAGCCAGCGTCAGATCAGGGCGGCGGACCTTGCGGCCAGCCAACCGAAGTGATTCAAATGCCTGCGGGCTGGTCACTTCATGGACCAGATGCCGGTCGATAAATACCAGGCTGGTGCCGTCCTCCCGTGTTTCCACAACGTGGGCGTCCCAGATCTTTTCGTATAATGTGCGCGGTTTGTTTGCCATGGCTGCAGAATTAGCGACCAATGGGCCACAGTTGCAAGTAAAGTTGCGCGCAGGAATTGCCTAGTCATGGAAAGGAAAGCTTTGGATACCTATATCACTCTCATGCCAGCCAAACCATATACTCACCAAATCAATATCCTACCTGATGATATCGATTTTATGGGGCACGTGAACAACGCCCGGTATCTTGGCTGGGTGCAGGATGCGGTTCTGTCGCACTGGCGCAATATCGCCCCTGCAGATGCTGTGGCAAGTCGGGCATGGGTCGCACTAAAGCACGAGATAACTTATAGAAAACCGGCGTTTTTAGAAGATCAGGTGATCGCCCGAACCGTGCTGGAAAGTACCAAGGGCGCGCGCGCATTTTACCATACCGTAATTGAACGCGGCGAAGAGGTGTTGGCGGAAATCAGTTCCAGCTGGTGCTGCATAGACGCGAAGACCTTGCGACCCGCCAAAATCGGTGAAGAAATTGCAAAGATATTTTTCCCGCGGGATGAACCAAGCGAAATTTGATGCGCTTGGGGGCTTTTACTCGATTTCCCGAGCTGCAATTGCTTTTTCCGGCCGATCGAATGAGTCGCCTGACAATGCCATCAAGCCCTTCCGGAATCGGCAGCATTCCCCTATATAGTCTGCTATGATCTTGGCTTCTCCACCTTACAGACGTGGTTCGCAATCTGTTATCGGATTGGGCTTGGCGTTTGCGATTTTCGGATCGTGGGTAGCAATTCATTTCTACGCGATGTTTGCTTTTGAGCTAACTTGGACGAGTTTGCTGTTGGCACTGGGCCTTGCAGGGCTGCAGTGCTGGTTGTCGGTTGGCCTGTTCATCGTCAGCCATGACGCTATGCATGGATCGCTTGCGCCGGGCCGCCCTGCCTTAAATTCGGCAATCGGCGCGACCTTGTTATTTCTCTACGCTGGCTTCGGTTGGCGCAAGATGCGCGGTGCCCATTTCGACCATCACCGGAAACCTGGATCTTCCGAAGACCCTGATTTCGATGCGGATAATCCGCGCAGCTTTGGCCGTTGGTACATGACATTTCTGCGCCGCTATTTCGGGTGGAAGTCAGCCGTTTATGTATCGAGCATTGTGGCGCTATATTGGCTAGTTTTTGATGTCCCGGCAGAGAAAATCTTGCTGCTGTTCGGTTTGCCTGCAATCGCGTCATCCCTGCAGCTATTCTATTTCGGTACGTTTCGTCCGCACCGGCATATGGGGCAACAGGAAGCCGGGAATTTTGCCGACCATCACAATGCGCGCAGTGAAACCTTGGGGGCTCTGGCCAGTCTCGCCAGCTGCTTCCATTTTGGGTACCATCATGAACACCATACTCGCCCGGATTTGCCGTGGTGGGCACTGCCCCAAGCCCGCCGGGCAACATTGACACAGGACGCAGCATCATGAGCGTGTGGGCCATCATCGCCATAGTTTTCGCCGCCGTTGCGGGGATGGAACTGTTTGCGTGGTGGGCGCATAAATACATCATGCATGGTTGGGGCTGGGCATGGCACCGCGATCACCACGAACCGCATGACAATATGTTGGAAAAGAACGATCTGTTTGCAGCCGTGTTCGGCACGATCGTTTTTTTCATGTTTCTGGTAGGGTATTACGTTTCAGCCGCGCTGTGGTGGACTGCTTTCGGGATCACTCTTTACGGTCTGATCTATACCGTCGTGCATGATGGGCTAGTGCATCAGCGCTATTTCAAATGGGTTCCAAAGCGCGGCTATGCCAAGCGCTTGGTTCAAGCCCACAAATTGCACCACGCGACGATTGGCAAGGAAGGCGGGGTCAGTTTCGGCTTCGTGATCGCCCGCGACCCGGCCGCGCTGAAGGCTGAATTGAAGCAGCAGCGCGAAGCCGGGATCGCAATTGTCAGGGATAGTGCCGGGGCTTAACCCTCATTCGTTGCGGGTCGCGATCCAGCTGCCGGAGATGATCAGGATGGCCAGCGAAACATACACCCACGGCGCGCCCAGTGTGAACCACGTGAATCCAACCCCCACGCTCATGGCGCCAATTGCGCCAATCTTGGCCGGACGGCGGATGGCGCGTTTTTCCCGCCAGTCGCGCAACTGCGAACCCCACTGAGGGTGATTGAGCAGCCTGGCCTCCCACGCCGGATTGCTCCGCGCGAAACAGAATGCGGCAAGCAGCAGGAAGGGGACTGTCGGCAATAGCGGCAGAAATGCCCCAATCGCGCCCAGTCCAACGGCAAGTAATCCGCCCGCAAGGTATAGCGGGCGCATCTTACGCTACGGCCAGACGGGAAGCGTGTTCTTGCACCAGCGCGATCATATTGGGTACGCCTTGCGTGCGATTGGAACTGAGCTGGTTTTTCAGGTCAAACGGTTCGAGCGCCGCTGTCACATCCATTGATGCAACCTCTGCGGCTGGCTTGTCCTGAACGGCAGAAATAACCAAAGCGACAATGCCTTTGGTGATGGCCGCGTTGCTGTCTGCCAGAAAATGGAGTTTGCCGTTCTCGTCGGTGGGATAGACCCACACGCTGGCGGAGCAGCCGCGTACCAAAGTTGCATCGGTTTTGAGCGCATCTGGCATATCGTCCAGTTCGCGGCCGAGTTCGATCAGCAGACGGTAACGTTCGTCACCTTCGAGGAAGGTATATTCTTCGGAAATGTCATCGAGTGTTCGCATGGCCTTGCATGTAGTGATCCGGGCCTACAAATCTACCCCGCTGGCGATTGCTTCCAATTTGCGGATGCGTTCCTTCAAATCGGCAATTTCGATCCGGGCAATGCTGATGCCCGCAGACCCGTCCGCGCTGCGGTCTTCGATTTCGCTCAGATTGCTGTGTGACCGGACGGTCAATCGCTCCAATTCGCGCTCCTTCAGCGACAGCCAGCCCTGCCATCCGTGCAATGCGACAAGCGCTACCAGTCCGAGGCCGGTCACCAGAGTTGTTGCAATGATAATCTGATCATTCATGTCCTGGTCCTCCTGCTGAACCTAGCTGCCAATTGAAGTCTATTTGTCGCGCAATTGTTCAATTTCGTCGGCAATTGCTTTTGCTTCGCGGCTGCCGGTGCTGTTCGCGTCGGTGGCGATTCGTTCGAGAACTTTGATCCGTTCCCGCAAATCAACCACTTCGCTCTGCAATTCCTGTTCGCGCTGCGAGACGGCAGGCCGCTCCGTACCATCACGCTCGCGGGTGATTTTATGCTCGGCCCGGCTGCGAGAGCGCATGACCCCGGCAATCGCGGAGATTAGCACGATCAGAACGGCTGCTGTCCAGAAACTCATGGCCGGCTCCCCTCCGCCTCACGCTGCCGCAGCGGGACGCCATTTGCCCGGTCATCGCGCAGCTTGTCGATCTCTTGCGTCAGCCCGTATCCGCCATCGGTCACGATTCGTTCGACCACCGCAAGGCGGTCTTTGATCGACCCCATTTCGGCATGTAGCTGGGCATTTTCCTTGGTCAAACGTCCGACCCGCTCCTGCGCCTCTGCATCGGATTTGGGATAGACTGCCTGCCCCCAGGCGCCGTCAAGCGGGTAACCGTTCTTGACCCTGATCCAAGTGGTTAGCACCCAGCCAGTCATTGCGGCAACGCCGAGGATGGCGATAAGTTGAGGGGTGAATTCAAAAGGCATCAGATGCGTTCCCTGTTTTTTGTTTCGAGCGGTATCCCGCTGTCCTTATGGTCGGCGGTGCGCTGGTCTCTCAGTGCTTCGATCTGTGTTGCGACATCATACCCGCGATCGGTGACGATTTTTTCCAGCACGATCAGCCGGTCAGTCATTTTGTCGATCTGGTCGTTGAGTGCCTGTTTCTCGTCGCGCAATTGCTTAACCTCTTGGGAGTTTGCGCTGCGTGCGCCTTGGTGATCGGTCTTGCCGCCCCATTCATCTGCCAGCGCATAGCCATGCTTGGCGCGGATCCAATTGTTGATGATCCACGCGCCGTAGCTGATTGCAATAATCGCGAGGACAAAGCTGGGACTACCCCAGTCCATCAGACATTCTCCCGCTTGGAAACATTCAGCGGCACGCCGGTATCTCCCTCGACGGCGCGGGTGTCGCGCAAAGCTTCGATCTGGGTGGCGATGTCATAGCCGCGGTCGGTGACGATCCGTTCGAGCACCTGAACCCGTTTTTCCAGTTCGGCGGTATGCGACACATATTGCGCGGCCTTCTCGGCGCTGCTTTCAGCCGTGGCGGCGATGCGCTTTTCTTCCAGCTTTTTCTGGCTGCCGATCCAGACAATGCCGAGCACCATCAGGAACGGGGCGGATACCGCGACCAGTCCAATCAAATCACCCATTTTTCAGTCCTCCCAAAATCAAGTTTTTAGCGCAGTCGGTCGATCTCAGCAGACAGGCGCGGATTGCTGGTGACGTAGTAGGTTTCCACATCGGCCAGGCGGCGGTCAATATCGCGGAAACGCGAGCGTACTTCGCGGGCGGTCCGGGTCGGTGACTGACGGACGCTCTGCCAGTATTTCTGCTCTTCCGGTCCGCTATAAAGATGCTGCGGCTTCTTGTTCAGCAGCAAGCCTGCAATGAAATAAAAGGGAATGGTCGATCCGCCGGTCATGAATGTCAGTGCGATTGCACTAAGCCGAACCCACAGTGCATTGACCCCGGTGTAATCGGCAATCCCGGCGCATACGCCCATCAGTTTAGCGTTCTGCTTGTCCTTGTACAGCGTGGTGCGTTCACCGGCTTACCACCCGTCATTTTTCTCATTCCCCCTGATGATGTGGCCAGACGGCCCATAGGGCTGGGATCGGCAGCGACATGGCTCTACATCGTCGCAGGTAGCGCAACCCGGCCTTGAACAGCGAGGTAAGCGAGCGGGCGAGTTTCTTCAGAGTCCCCCTTTTAAGCCGCTTTCGGCGGTTTCGTGTTCGTCAAAGGCCCCGCAAGAGACCGCCCAGTAAAGGGCGATG
>Ga0209702_10008663_pt1 | contig 11720 bp, 7 predicted proteins | sample FRY01_FD_187210 | JGI IMG/M metagenome (GOLD analysis project Ga0209702, IMG submission 187210) | Freshwater microbial communities from Lake Fryxell liftoff mats and glacier meltwater in Antarctica - FRY-01 (SPAdes) (version 2) | ecosystem: Environmental > Aquatic > Freshwater > Ice > Glacier... | reverse complement strand
CGTCATCGAGAATCAAGAACTTCTCGGAACAGTTGAAAAAATTGATATAATTGAGAAGTTTGACGGTAAGACTGGCAAACCATTCAATTTAGCATATGTCCATATGTCTACTTGGAATCATACCCAAAACGCTGTTGATACAATTAATGAGATTAAAAATAACGGTAAGAAAATCGTATATTACACTCAAAACCAAAAAGGACCATATTGGTCACTAGTTGAGAGCACTTATAAAAATAAAAAACATAATATGGCAAGCTCGGAATTTCCTCCTCCACTAAAATTGGTTCGTCAGAATGGAATTTCACAATTGATTCATGAATTTGATGATTTTGATTCATGCCCTTGCAACAGCCCTGTCTACGATGCAAATATCATGCCAACCGCAATTAATCTTACTTCGATATTTGATTCTGAATATGATTCCGAATTCGAGAATGAGTTTGAACCTGAACTTGAAACCGATGGACTTGTACATGAGAGTTATGTAGTAAAACTCGAAGCCGAGATTGAAACATTGCGTCATATCATTCATGACATGCATAATACTATGCTTGAAGAGACCTATGGGTGTGGCGTTTAACTGATGCAATATGAAATATGCAATATGAAATATGAAAATTAAAATTAAAAAAATAAGAAAAAAAAAATAAAACACTGAAGAGTGTGATGGATTTACTAAATTCATCTTTTTTTTCTTTGTTTATAACGAAACAACTTAAAGTTGTCTCATTTTACATATTCAAGGATAAATGAGTGAAGATGACTTACATAGTGTAGTTGATCGATTAAATATCAAATATACTAATGATCCATATATGTTAACTAGACTCACTAGTTTTATACACAATCAACTACCTAATATAATGGAATCTATTGATTTACAACGTCAACAGCGAGTGGTTCGTATAGAAACTCTGAATGTAGAATTTGATTCATTTATAAAATCATTTATGACAAATAATAAATATTTTTACGTTTCATCAACTGAGAAATTCTTTTACTATGATGGTTTGCATTACAAGTTATACAGTGAGGATGGTATTCTGTATCATATTTTAACATCCATTACAAATGACAGAAATCTCATGTCATGGAAATATAAGACCAAGGTATCTATAATGAAGCGCATTAAAGATAATCCTCTATTGTCGTCTGTTCCCGAATCTGATACGATCCAACATGTAATCATGTCATTATATCCAACGTTTTTTTCGAGCAAGACAGCAGTTAAGTATTTTTTAACCATATTAGGCGACAATATATTAAAAAAAAGGACAGATTTGATACATCTATTACCGGCATATGCAAAATCATTCATTAGAGAATTGAATAACTTTTGCCAGATACATATCGGAGTCAATTTAATGCAATCATTCCGTTTGAAATATCATGAACATGAATATACGAATTGTAGATTGGTATATATGCATGAAACTGTGAAGTATGAAAATATATGGAGAAATTTATTCGAAGAAATTGGCATTGACATTATTTCGGTTGCAGTACATTATTCAACACGATACGATTCATCAGATGAATATATTTTAAATAATCAAGATACTGTATTACAATCATACGTTTCGTATTTATCGACAAGAACAGTTACCGATTTAGTGAATGGATTTTTAGGGAAATACATAGTGCACGATAAGACCTATGGCGATACCATAACATGGAAGAATCTTCAATATTTATGGAAACATTTTTTGAATGCAAATAAACTTCCAATGGTATTATTTCAAACGCCACTTAAAAATGAAGTTATTAGATCTCTCGGAGAAAATTATATCGAATCGAGTGATACATTCCAATGTATTTTCAGTAAATATTTACCAGATATTCAACGATTTATAAAATTCTGGGACGAAACAATGGTTGAGGATGATTCTGAATCGGGTCTTGAATTAGAGGAAATTCGTTCCTTATATAATAAATGGGGATCGCATAGTATTAGTGACGAACAGATTATAGACTTAATACAGTATTTTTATCCGAATGTAAATATAGAAAATGAAAAATACATTCAGGATACAAGATGCTCGCTATGGAACAAAAAGAAACATCTTGCGTCGGTTTTCACATATATTCGTAAAGAATGGAGTGATAAAAGTTCAGATTTAACAGTATATGACGCATATTTGTTTTACTGTAAGCGCTATAAAAAACGTAAAATATCCGAATCTATATCTGGACTTATAGTTCACAAATCATATTTTGAGAATTATGTAAATCATAGTCTATCGGCATATATTATCGAACCTGGAGTCATATCAAAATCATGGTTTACTATAGTGCCTTTGGATATTTACACCCTTGAATAATTTACCTATACATGTATACTATTTTTTTTACAGATTCGCTATCGTTTGCGATTTACATATTCCAAATGTTTTTCTATGCCATTGTGTGATGCCATGTTCCTTTATACCATTCATATGTTTGACTGTGCCATAACCCATATTTTCATGAAGTGAATATCTGGTTTTTAACAGCGGAACTTCTTCACATAGATCTAGAATATATTCATCATGGGCATTTTTAGCCAAAATCGATGCGGCAGCGATGAACGAATATGTTCCATCGCCTTTTTCAATAGTAACGCTCGGGATTTCGCGGAGTGTTTCTGTTATATTATCAAATATGGTATAAGGTGGGAAATCATTGCCATCTATGACCAACTGAACGCCAATTCCATTTGAATTCATATCATTCAACACTTGGTGTATAGAGTTACGCATGCTTTTCAATACAGCTTGTCTGATATTGATTTCATCAATAACCGATGCTTCTATAAAATCAATGTGCCATGCTACGGCGTGTTCTTTAATATAATCGGATAATTCTCGCATTTTTATTCGCGATTTTATTTTTTTACTATCTTTCATCCAATCATGATGAAATGCTACATCTTTAGGTAGAATAACCGCGGCGGTATATACACGACCGAACATAGGACCGCGAGCACATTCGTCAACTCCGATTTCATATTCATTGGATGGGTCATATATCGGAATAAGAGACATTTTTTTTATTTACGTATAATATATACGTAATGTTTAATTTCAATTTTAAACTAAAATTAACACCTGTATGGTTGTTATTAATACTATTATCGGCTTTAGTGATTGCTGTAATTTATGGCGTAAACACATATAAAGAAGGAATGGTTACATTCAAACGAGACGACAATGTATTACGTAGTATCGTAGTAGAATGGTATCAAAATCCACTTTATAAATTATACGACAATAATTTTTTAGATATAGTAAATGGTAATTTAATTCGTGTATATGAAGATGATGCTGGTTCTATAATTAAATATACGATTACTGAGCGCAATGGGGTGACTACTGATTATAGTAGTGGTTATAAAGCTACGATTAAGAAAAATATGATAAATGCGGTGAAACCATGGACTGTATCTAATTACGACAACTATGGATATAATAATGTTACGAATAATACACTTGTATACATGCCTTGGGGGGATGATACATTTATTCGTTCTATTAGCAATACGAATACATCCTTTTATATTGGAGGATGTACAGCAGGTGATGATAATTGTAGCAGATACTCCAGTGAACATCCCGATATTTCTCTAACAACTCCAATAGTTGAACCGATTTTGAGTGAAGTTCCAGAAACACATAAGTCACTAGTTACCTATATAACTACGAAAACCAATAAAATAACCGATGGGGTATATTACGATCTTAGTGGTTGCATTTATGTGTTTACTCATGTAGATACACCAGTTGATATTGTTACGGAGCCTGATGCTGTCATTCCGAATACACCCGTTCCTGTTGCTGTCATTCCGAATACATCCGTTCCTGTTGCTGTCATTCCGAATACACCCGTTCCTGTTGCTGTCATTCCGAATACACCCGTTTCTGCTGCTGTCATTCCGAATACACCCGTTTCTGCTGCTGTTTCTGATATCATAGGAACACAATCCACAACTATGCTTAAAGACCCATTTTCTCTAATGGAGGGACTTGAGAATAAGGGTAAATCATTACAGGTAATGATGTATAAGAGAGACGGCGATGGTGTAGGAAGTGTAATTGATGTGAAACCGGTTCTAACATTAACTGATATTAGCACGTTCAAGCCATGGTCCCTTAGTGTAAATACAGCAAAGAGTATATTATTTTTTCCTAGAAAAACAAACACTTTTGTCGCTGTCATTAATAAATCTGGCACTAAATACACCGTAGAAGCAACTTCCATGTATACACCATCAGAAAAATTGACAGTTGCTCCGATTTCTAATGTGCCACCGATAACTGTTGAAGATAAAGTTCCAGATAAAGTTCCAGATAAAGTTCCAGATAAACATACTTCACAGTCATATGATGATTATATCTTGAAAACTCAAGTTGTGCCACCAGTTTGCCCTGCTTGCCCTGCTTACCCAGGAACATGTTCTTTTAGCGGCAGTTCAGGGGGACTGAACAGTTCAAATTCATCTGCAGTATCAAATTATGGTGCGACGGGATTAGGTAAGAATATAGTTTCAGGTGGTGTTGATATAGGTAAGGATGCGATTGCAGGCGGTGTTGGTCTAGGTAAGGATGTAATCGCCGGCGGTGTTGGTGTAGGTAAGGATGCGATTGCAGGCGGTGTTGGTCTAGGTAAGGATGTAATCGCCGGCGGTGTTGGTCTAAGTAAGGATGCGATTTCAGGTGGAATTGGTCTTGTAAAGAATGTAGTTTCAGGAGGTGTTGGATTGGCTAAGAATACAGTTACAGGAGGTGTTGGATTGGCTAAGGATACTGTTTCAGGAGGTGTTGGATTGGCTAAGGATACTGTTTCAGGAGGTGTTGGATTGGCTAAGGATACGGTTTCAGGAGGTGTTGGATTGGCTAGGGATACAGTTTCTGGAATTGGTGGGTTAGCGACTGGTTCAGGTAATGGAGCGACTGGTTCAGGTAATAGAGCTAATGGTTCAGGTAGTAGAAATAATAATTACAAAACTAAAAATGATGTATATACATACAATGGTGCATTAACAAATAAAGAATCCACAAATTACATTCCGTTGACTGCTGATTTCAGTGCGTTCAGTAGATAAGATAACTCATTCGTTCAAATTAATATAAAAATTAATGTTCTCTATATAGTATGGATAACATTAACACAATATTGGATAGAGAAGAAACTGCAGAAAAAATAAGAAATATATTAAATAATTTTGATGTGAATTGTAAAAATATAAACTTTGCTAAGGGCATATATGTATACGGTGCTCCAGGTTCAGGCAAGACGGAGTTTATTACTAAAATATTAGAAGGAATGAACTACGATATTATCCGTTATGATGCAGGTGACGTACGTAATACATCGTTAATTGATACAATTACAAGTAATAATATATCATCCCGCAATGTTCTCCATATGATGAAGAAAACAGTTAAAAAAATAATAATTGTAATGGATGAAATTGATGGTATGAATAGTGGTGACAAAGGTGGTATTACATCCCTGATTAAATTGATCCGTCAAAAGAAAACAAAAAAACAAAAATTAGAAGATGTAACTATGAATCCTATAATATGTATTGGTAATTATTTTATGGATAAAAAAATTAAGGAGTTGATGAAGGTATGCAACGTATTTGAACTGAAAACTCCAACGAAATGTCAAATATCAATCCTATTGAATGATGTAATCCCAAATAATGTCATGTTGAAAGATACAATTCTGGGATATATACAAGGAGATTTGAGAAAATTACAATTTATACAAAAATTAAAGACAACACATCCCGAGTTATTAACCGAAGACCTATGTAATAATATATTGCATATGAAGTCGTACAATGAAGATTCTAAAAAAATTACCAAACATTTGATAAACCAACCGATGTGTTTAGACGACCATGCCAAATTTATTAATGAGACTGATCGGACAACTGTTGCATTATTATGGCATGAGAATATAATTGACGCTATAATTAAAAACAAACCAGAGGAAACATATCCATTTTATCTGAAGATACTAGATAATATGTGTTTTTCTGATTATATAGACCGTATAACATTTCAAAATCAGATTTGGCAATTTAACGAGATGAGTTCATTGATCAAAACATTTTACAATAACAAAATATATCATGAGACATTTCCGGCAAACGTGAATACTTTCAATCCTAGTGAAGTTCGTTTCACAAAGGTTCTCACAAAGTATTCGACAGAGTATAATAACCAACAATTCATTTATTATATGTGTCAAGACCTAGATATGGATCGTAAAGATTTAATTTCATTTTTTCAGGAATTGCGAACATTTTATGGTAATGATTTCCAATCACATACAGATGTTTTAAATCAAGTGGAATGTTTATTTATGAATCACAATGTAACAAAACTTGATATAAAACGAATTTACAGGTATCTCGACAAAAATGTAAAAAAAATAATACAAGACGATGAAAGTGTAATAAATGAATAATTTTTTTATTTGTTAAATATCAAATAAAAAAAAACATTGTAGCAAATGTAAATTTAGCAAATGTAAATTTATCAAATGTGTATATGTATTTCCGGGTCAGATTTATTTTTTTCGTTGAATATTAACGGATAAACTGGCGTAGGTATAATTGTATTATTTTTACGTAACATATCTATTTCACTACGTAGTTCTAGTTCAATAATTGCACTTTGTTTCAATTTAAATTCCATTTCTGATATTGTCATATTTAGTTTTTGAATACTAATAGAAGGTTGAATAATCGGTTCTGAAAAAGTTACTATTTTTTCCTCCGATTTTACAATTGCTTCCAGTTCTATATTTCGGTCCGTTAATAGTTTCATATTACTACGAAGTCCATTTATAAGTTCTATAATCTGGGTTGCATCCAATACGACAGATTCTTTTCCAGATTGCTGCATGATAACTTGTAATGGAGGTTGTTGCACGTTTTTTCGATGATTTTCCATTTCCAATGTCTGTTTTATTACATCTGGTTTCATACTAGGTACGCCTGGACTGTATTTACTTATTTTGTCATCAATATCCTTTAGAAAAAAACGCTTAATTTTTGCCTCATCTGTAAACCGTATAAACATATCAACTGTTTTTTCGGACTCTTTCGCATATATATTATCATTGTTATCGAGTAGTTTGCGTTTATCAAATGTATTATGTTCGTGCGGAAAAACTAATATTGTCTTCATCGGATCTAACTGCACGAATGGTATTGTATATTCTTTTAGAAATTCACGTTCTTCTGCAAGACATGCAGTTTCATTATATCGTGTTTGATTTAATAATTCTCGCTTGAATGCAAATGTTCCAGCAGTAGCATGATTCGGACCATACGGACCAAACTGGTACATTTTTTGAATGTGTTTGAAATATAAATATATTTCACTGGAACCAGCACATAGCGCATTTGTATTTGAATTTAGAACTTCTACAGCATGTTCTACACGTTCGGGAGGATAATAGTCGTCATCATCCATATACACAATAATAGAACCTTTGCATTTTTCATGCATAAGATTACGTTTTGCACCCAGCGTAATCTTTTCAGGTAATTCATAATACCGAATTTGAGGTATTTTTGCACCATTTATTAAATCTTTCACTTTATCTGTTCCATCATCAATAATAATCCATTCCATGCGGTCTTTTGGATATGTCTGATTTCGAAAACACTCTAACATAATTGGTATGAATGGTCTGCGATTAAATGTGGGAGTACATACTGAAACAAATGGCAAATTATGCTTTCCCATATTATTATTACTATATCTATAATATTTTCTAAACTCTTTTTAGTCATATTTTATACTATTCATGAATTTTAAAAAGAACCATGTAACGGTTTCATTACCCGATAATAAAGTTACAATTAATAGAGAAAAAGATGAAATTGAAATTGTACGGGTTATTTCGCTAGATAAAGATAGCGATTGTATAATATTATATACAGATATAGGTATAAGTGTTACTAAATATAAATTTTTTACAATTACATTAACTATTAGGTTATTTATAATTTCTAAAATCAATTGCGATAAATTACCGTCTCCACATCTATATACTTGTTTATCTATTAGTTTTTTTTCTATATCATCCATTGTTTTGAATATATCCATTCCGTTTTCGTCACTTTGTGTCATACTTCCCATACACACGTAAAATACTATCAATGATATAGTCAATTTACCTATTGGTAACAGCATCAAGCATAATCCGAAAATAATAAACCATAATAACAATGCAATAATCTCTGTTGCAGGAAGAGTGTTTCTAAAATCTACACATATTTGTATAACACTCATAACTACAAATCCGAAAACAATCAATATCATTATAATATTATCTTCTGCATATTTTTTTACATTTGTTTTTTTTGATTTTTTCCCACTCACATATCTCGTGAGTGGATCTAGAACAGACATACCCATATCTATGAAATATCTTGCTATACCATATTGTATAAACCAATAAGATATAAATAAAGAAATCCCAAATAATAACGGTTGATATGGAATAGATCCTAATAATTTACTTACAATTGACATGAATCTTATAAATATATTTACTGGTGATACTGCACATTTCAACGGAAATGCAATAGTTGGTAAATTATTAATCCATTCGTTTATTCTTTCGAATAATGCTTTTGTGTTTGCTGTTGAAGTTGATGTTGAAGAGGTTGCAAATGAAAAATATAAATTATACGCAATAAATATTCCAATGGAAGATGTTATTATTTTATTGAACATTTCAGCTACACGTTTTTTATCTTCGTAGAGTTTTTTATTTGTGTCATATTTTTTTTTCGCATTTGCACTATTAGGTATTTGTCCCGGTAAATTCGGCTGTTTTCCGATAGATATTTGAAAAATAATATAAGCAAATATATCAAATGAAACATTATATGTAAAGTTTGATGTATATCGCAAAAATTTAGAATATTTATTATTGGGTTCAGTAGTCATACCCTCTATTATATCTTCATCTATGGTTTCATCTATGGTTTCAGGGATGGGTTCATCTATGGTTTCATCTATGGTTTCATCTATGGTTTCAGGGATAGAAACCTCCCGAGTTATAGAATCGTAAATACTTTCTAAAAATGGTAATTTAGTGAATCCTTTTTTCTTATTTTGTAAACATTTCATTTTATTTACCATTTCATCAACCTCTTCAAATCCTTCTTGGATAACTACATTTTCTGCTATAGTTTCTTTTTTTGGACTAAGATCTATTTTTTTGTTCCATTTTGTTTCATTCTCCATTTATTATATGATGTGATATTTTACTAGATTATCTAGCGAACATTAATCCACATTGTCCAGATATAAACGAGAGAACATTAAACCGTTCTTCAAATACAGTTAAATTGTAATTATATTCAAATAGTCTCCAATTCTGTTTATTGGTTCCGATTGCATTCCCATCGCCATCGCAAATAACATTAAAATTTGAATTCAATGTATCAAACGGAGGAACATATGTTGTGATTTCAAACTCTATAAGTTTGAATTTACTCGTATTTAGAGCACCAGATGGTTGGTATTCTAATGGATTCGTATTCAAACAAAAATTATAACAATATAGACCCTCTTTTGCATTACCATGAGTTCGTGTATATTTTTCTATATAATCAAAAACCCCATGAGTTAGTGAATTTTCTCTATATTCACCGTTCAGTAATATACCCATAGATACTAATATGTTTTTCTGGTTGTCTACTGCATAATCATTAGTATAAAACAAACCAGTATTCTGTTGTCCTTTTTGAGGTTGTTGATCAAATCGTGGTCCATAATCTATGTAATTTTCATGTCCTATTGTTTTTGCGAATGGGTCGTCTGACGGTAGTATTTCCGGGGCGTTATCAATATTCACTGGGGGGGTGCGATAAGGCCAGTTTGTATAATTGGACCATTCATTTCTCGTATTCACATCGTTCCTTTGTAAATAGAACATCCAACTAGATACCATACCATTTGATTGTAGTTTGACCCGTTTCGAACCAGTTACATTCTCGAAGTCATAACGAAAAACATCCTTTATTAAATATACCTGATCTTTAACTGCAAATAATTGTGCCTCGTCTTTTGATAAGAAGCAATATGTGCTCATTAAATGTATGTCCGCATTCCATATATTGGTTTTATTTAAATAATTTTCTGAGTCTAAATAAACCGATGGAGGAGTTTGTAAGAATCTATACATCTGATGTTCTTCTCGATTGAAATCAGGTTGGACATAAGGAAATGAATTTGGTGCATCATATACATCACGAATTTGCAATAATTCTTGTATAGGACGTATTGTTACTGATATTTCTAATTCAGCATATTGTAGTGAAACCAACGGGAATGCACATCTACTATCCAATGTAAACCATGAATTTATCGGTATATATATAGTTCTTCCGCGAATAGATGGTTCTGCCCCAGCTACATTATTTGTAAAAAATGCAGATGGATATGAATTCGACCTACCATGGGACATAGCAGGTTCATTTAATTCCTGCACATTTCCAGACATTTGATTAAATAAACTCTTTTTTTCGGCTGTGAAATCGCGCTCTACCATAGCAGCAATATATTCGCCACTATATTTCTGTAGAGTTACTGAACCGCATGTTATAACAACATCGCGAATCATATGTGTGCCTATATCATTAATCCATTTGAACTCATATGGTGCCCATTTATTACCAGTATCTTTAGTTGGATTATATATAGGACTCCAAATATCAGGTAATGTAAGCACCAAGTATGTATCCATTAGAAGTTCGGCATATCGCTTGATTTTAAACTTGAATGTAGATTCACTAGCTGTCCGGAGATCCCGAGAACCTTCATAATCAAGCCTAAATTTTTGTAATCCGAAATTTGTATATTTGGAATACGTCACATTGAAAAAGGTCTTTGTAGGAGAACCCGTAAGTATTACATTATTAGCGCCTTGTGATATAATATTTAGTAATCCGCCTGCCATTCCTATATCTATAGTATATCAGAACAATTTAAATGGATTTTAAATATGTAAATATATTAAAATGGAGTATTATAGATTTATACTAGTGATTGTAATATTAATGATTTTGTATCAAATAATTCATAAATTACTACAAAGAAAGGGTAATACTATTGAAGCATTATCATCCGAATTTACAGATGATATGAATGCAATGCGTATTTTACATGGGAACGATATAAAATTGCCGTCTTATAAAGTGTTGGATATAAGAAAAATGCCAAACAATATGTCGTCATCGAAAACCAGAAACTATAATAGTAATTTAGCTAAGCTATCACGATTTAACAAGATCACAACCAGACCGAATAGAAGAAAAATGAAATTTAATAAACCCGTTCGTCCGAAAAGTGATATCAAAGATAATGATAAATCTCGTAATCACCTATTAAAGGACTTATTTTTTAAGGCATCATATAACTCAGCTTTTACAGGTAAGAATATGAATATTGATATGGTTGAACTTGTTATAAGTAGAGGTTGTCGCTATATCGATTTTGAAGTGCATAAAACAGATGGATATTTGTATGTCTCGTCATTACGACTCGTCGATATTCTTAGTATTATTAATAAATCACTAATAGGTACAGACCCCCTATTTATTAATTTGAGACTAGCTTCAAATATTAAATCTAGATCAGATTTTAAAGGACAAATACCAGAAAACTTACAAAAACTATTATATCGCGGACGACAAATAG
>Ga0209702_10008662_pt1 | contig 11721 bp, 10 predicted proteins | sample FRY01_FD_187210 | JGI IMG/M metagenome (GOLD analysis project Ga0209702, IMG submission 187210) | Freshwater microbial communities from Lake Fryxell liftoff mats and glacier meltwater in Antarctica - FRY-01 (SPAdes) (version 2) | ecosystem: Environmental > Aquatic > Freshwater > Ice > Glacier... | reverse complement strand
TGATGGGACAGTGAACATGCGCCCCACCGTACCAACGTATAAATGAAGATTTGGTTTCCGAATTTTTAGGGTGGAGCCGGTCACGAATGCTTGTATCGGGGCGGCGCTGCCCCCACGTTAGGGACGAGGCCCGAAACCGGGGATGTGCCGCAACAGGGCATCCAAAACGCCGGGCGCTTCATAGCAAAGGAGAATACCGATGAATTTGGAAAAGTTCACGGAACGGTCGCGCGGCTTTTTGCAGGCTGCCCAGACGATTGCGCTGCGCGAAAGCCACCAGCGTCTTGCCCCCGAACATTTGCTGAAAGCCTTGATGGATGATGATCAGGGCATGGCATCCAACCTGATCACGCGCGCGGAGGGCGACCCCAAACGCGTGGTAGAGGCGCTGGACCTGACGCTTGGCAAAATGACCAAAGTGACTGGTGACGCACAGCCCTACATGGACCCGGCCACGGTGCGGGTGCTGGACGAGGCTGAAAAGCTGGCGAAAAAGGCGGGCGACAGTTTTGTGCCAGTGGAGCGGATTTTGATGGCGTTGGCGATGACCAACACCAATGCCAAGGACGCGCTGAAGGCGGGCGATATCACGGCGCAAAACCTGAACACCGCGATTAATGACATTCGCAAAGGCCGCACGGCGGACAGTGCCAGCGCCGAGGACAGCTATGAAGCGTTGGAGAAATACGCCCGCGACCTGACGCAAGCGGCGCGTGATGGCAAGATCGACCCGATCATTGGCCGGGATGAGGAAATTCGCCGCACCATGCAGGTGTTGTCGCGGCGCACCAAGAACAACCCGGTTTTGATCGGCGAACCCGGCGTGGGCAAAACCGCGATTGCGGAAGGCCTCGCGCTGCGGATTATTGATGGCGACGTGCCAGAATCCCTGCGCAATAAAAAGTTAATGGCGCTGGATATGGGTGCGCTGATTGCGGGCACCAAATACCGGGGCGAGTTTGAGGAGCGTCTGAAAGCAATCCTTAAGGAGATTGAGGCGGCGGCGGGTGAGGTGATCTTGTTCATCGACGAGATGCACACGCTGGTCGGTGCGGGCAAGGCGGATGGCGCGATGGATGCGGCCAATTTAATCAAGCCTGCGCTGGCGCGGGGGGAGCTGCATTGCGTGGGTGCAACCACCTTGGACGAATACCGCAAATATGTGGAAAAAGATGCGGCCCTTGCGCGCCGTTTCCAGCCTGTGATGGTAGAGGAGCCAACGGTGGAGGATACCATTTCCATCCTGCGCGGTATCAAGGACAAGTATGAAATGCACCATGGCGTGCGCATTTCGGACTCGGCCTTGGTGGCGGCGGCCACCCTGTCGCACCGCTATATCACCGACCGCTTTTTGCCCGACAAGGCGATTGATTTGATGGATGAGGCGGCCAGCCGATTGCGCATGGAAGTGGACAGTAAGCCCGAGGAGTTGGACCAACTCGACCGCCAGATATTGCAATTGCAGATCGAGGCGGAGGCGTTGAAGAAGGAAGATGACGCCGCCAGCAAGGACCGATTGGAAAAGCTGGAAAAGGAGTTGGCGGATTTGATGGAGCAATCCGACAGCCTGACCGCCAAGTGGCAATCCGAGCGCGACAAGATGGAATCGGGGCGCGAATTGAAGGAGAAGCTGGACCGCGCCCGCGCCGATCTGGACGCGGCGAAACGCGAAGGCAATCTGGCCAAGGCGGGGGAGTTGTCTTATGGCATCATCCCGCAATTGGAAAAGCAGCTGGCGGAAAGCGAAGGACAGGAGTCTGATGCGCTGGTATCGGAGGCCGTGCGACCGGAGCAGATCGCCGAAGTGGTGGAACGCTGGACAGGTATTCCCACAACCAAGATGCTGGAAGGCGAGCGGGACAAGTTGTTGAAGATGGAAGAACAGCTTGGCAAACGCGTGATCGGCCAGCACAAGGCGCTGAAAGCGGTGGCCAATGCGGTGCGCCGCGCGCGGGCGGGACTGAATGATGAGAACCGGCCCTTGGGGTCATTCTTGTTCTTGGGGCCAACTGGCGTGGGCAAGACCGAATTGACCAAGGCGGTGGCCGAATACCTGTTTGATGATGATCAGGCCATGGTGCGGATTGATATGTCCGAATTCATGGAAAAGCATGCGGTTAGCCGCTTGATTGGTGCGCCCCCCGGCTATGTCGGCTATGACGAAGGCGGGGTGCTGACCGAAGCCGTGCGCCGCCGTCCGTATCAGGTCGTGCTGTTTGATGAGGTGGAAAAGGCGCATCCGGATGTGTTCAACGTCCTGTTGCAAGTTCTCGATGATGGGGTTCTGACCGATGGTCAGGGTCGCACCGTGGATTTCAAGCAAACGCTGATCATCCTGACCAGCAACTTGGGTGCGGTGGCCCTCAGCCAGCTTCCCGATGGCGCGGACCCGGCCCCTGCAAGGGCGCAGGTGATGGAGGCGGTGCGCAACCACTTCCGGCCCGAATTCCTGAACCGTCTGGATGAAACCATCATCTTTGACCGCCTTGCACGATCGGATATGGCGGCGATCGTGACAATCCAGTTGCACCGGCTGGAAAAACGGCTGGCCGGGCGCAAGATTGTGCTGGATCTGGACGAGAACGCGCTGCAATGGCTGGCCGATGAAGGCTATGATCCGGTGTTCGGCGCGCGCCCGCTGAAACGGGTTATCCAGCGCAGCCTGCAAGACCCGTTGGCTGAGATGATTCTGTCGGGTGACGTGCTGGACGGAGCCAGAATTGCGGTGTCGGCCAGCGCGGACGGTCTGCTGATCGGCAACCGGGTCAGCGCCTCACAGCGCGAAAAACCGCTGGAAGCGCCTGTGCATTAAGACAGGGGGCGGGCAAAAAACCCCGCCCCCCTTTCATCTGTTTCCAAATATCCCGGGGGTTTGGGGGCAGCGCCCCCAACCTGCCTTATCCAGCCTTCAACGCATCTGCAAACTCATGATTCTTGTCCCGATGCCCCGCCTCATCGGCGCGCACGGCGATGAGGACCTCCCGCAAGCGGGCATCCGCCCCAAGTTTCCAATAGTCAATGGCAAGCTGCGGTGCGGGTACATTCTCGATCACGCCTGCATCCACCTTTTCCAGATATTGGGTGTAGCTGATCACCGCTTCCTCCTCGAGGTAGGCCACAACGCGGTGGGCCACGCGGGGGGTGAACAGGTACAAAAGGAAGTAAAGGTTGAAGAACACACCCTGCGCCATCAGAATCAAGAACCGTTCAAACCGGCTGGGTTCGGCGATCTTGATGAAGGTCATCAGGTGCATCCGCTCATTGTCCGCTTCGTCCAGCAACTCTCGGATCCAGCCTTGATCGTCGCGGATCTGGCGCAGCGCTTTGAGGTGCTGAAGCAACCCGCCGACCATGCCGGGCACGGCGGCCACGGTTTCCAGCACAACGGCGCGGTGGCCGTAGCGGTGCGAAAAGAAGCGGTCGGCAAAGATGCGCATGAACTTCACGACACCCAGCGCAATGCGGTCACGGCGATCCGCCGGGGCGCGGTGGGCAGTCAGGTCAATCGGGTCCGCAAGGTGCGGGGGTGTGGTTTTTGGTTGAAAGGTTTGGTCAAGCATTTCGTATCTCCTATGCGAGATAAATCATGCTGTCCGGGCCCGCTTTCAAGATTGCTGCGTCAGCTTGTCCCGCCTTCGCCCCTGCGGGCACAGACTATTCCGCCGCCAAGGGCAAGGCATCGCGGCCAAAATCAGTGATCTGTGCAATCACGCCTGAGATCAGTGCCTGAAATGCCACGAAATCCGGGCGGGGTTCCACCCTCGCTTCGTCCAGATACAAGGCGCGGTCAATTTCCACCTGTATCACATGCTGGTTGCGCGAGGGGCGACCGTAGGCTTGGGTAATATAGGCACCGGCAAAAGGGGTGTTGCGGGCCACACGCAGGCCTGCATTCGCAAACGCCGCTTCAATCCGTGCCACGACATCGCTATTTGCCGCCGCCCCATAGCGGTCGCCCAGAACGACATCCGGCAAAATCCCTCCTTTGCGGCTGTGCGCCTCAAGCGCCTCGTGCGGCATGGAATGGCAATCGATCAGCACGGCGCTGTCAAACCGTTCCAGCGTGTCCGTCATCAATCTGCGCAAGCGGGCGTGGTAGGGATGCCAATAGCGGATCAGCCGTGCGTCCGCATCTTCGCGCGCAAGCCGCCCTTCATAGATTAACCGTCCGCCCGAAACCACGCGCGGCACCACCCCAAGGCCCGAGGCAATGCGTGGATTGTGCGGCGTGCGTGCCACCCCCTCAATCAGGGCCGGGTCCAATTCATCCGCCGCCCGGTTCAGGTCCAGAAAGGCGCGGGGGGCGCGGGCTGTCAGCAAAGGCGCGCCGTGCAACGGCGCGTCTGAAAACAAACGGTCCACAAAAGCATCTTCAGAGGAGCGCAGCACAAGTGCATCCAACCGGCTTTGCCCCTGAAACGTCGTTCCATAATCCCGCCCGCTGTGGGGCGAGGAAAAGACAAAAGGCGCAGATTGCACCGAAGGGAGGTAAAGATCAAAACTGTCAGTCAAAACGGGCCCTCCTGAAAGAGAAGGTATAGCCTGCAAATTGGATTTGCCAAATTATTAGGACATAAAGACCGCGTTGAATTTGTAACTGTACAAAACCCCTTGAACAGCCGCGCGACTCCTTTTATAGCCCTGCCAACCGACGCGGTTCCGCCCGCGTCCTTTTCTTTGGAACTTGGGTCAAAGTGAAGCGGGGGCGGGAAAGCAGCGGCCTCGTGGGCGGTTAGCTCAGCGGTAGAGCACTACGTTGACATCGTAGTGGCCACTGGTTCGATCCCAGTACCGCCCACCATCTTGCTTCCATGACAGGTTGCAGGTTCACAGCTTTGCCGTTATGGGAAAGTACCAGTTTTTAATCGGCGCACGCGCGCCGCGATAAGGAGAAGACCCATGAAGGTCAAAAACTCGCTCCGCTCGCTGAAGTTGCGTCACCGCGACTGCCAGGTCGTGCGCCGCAAAGGCCGTGTCTATGTGATCAACAAGACACAAAAGCGCTATAAAGCCCGCCAAGGCTGATGTAACCGCTTATCACATGCCATGCACATGTTGGTGATCCAAAGCCGCCTGAGGGAAACCTTTGGCGGTTTTTTTGTAGCATAAACAAGGGGTTCGTGCAGTTTCGGGATGGGGTGAGGCGGCAACAGGCTGCGACACAAAGACCGGGGCATGTTTCGCAAGATTGCAACAAAGTGCGGACTAACTTATCTAAGTTGGGGAACTGGGTGACGAAGGCCGTGTTACCCGTGTAAGAATTGGCCGTCACGACAGGGAAGATGCCCGCACAATGAATATACAGAATCTGGCGCATGCCGCGATGTCGGTTGTCACGGATGAGAATCGCTCGGCGCGTGAATGGCTGCAAGTGCTTGCCAAATACCGTGACCCGGACCCTAAACGCAGCACGTTCGAGTTGGCTGTGACTCTGGTGCCCTTCCTGTCCATCTGGGCCATTGCCATTTGGGTTTTGCAATATTCGGCGCTTGTGGCCTTTGCCATGGCGGCGGTGAACGGACTGTTTTTGGTGCGACTGTTCTGCATTCAGCATGATTGCGGCCATGCCTCGTTTTTTGCCAACCGCCGCGTCAGTGATTGGGTGGGGCGTTGTCTTGGGGTGTTGACCCTGACGCCTTATCACGTCTGGAAGCGGCAGCATGCGATCCACCATTCCGCCTCCGGCAATCTGGATCTGCGCGGCATCGGCGATGTCACCACCCTGACGGTGGAGGAGTATCTGGCTCGCTCGGCCTTTGGGCGGTTCATGTACCGTGCCTACCGCAGCCCGATCACCCTTTTCTTGCTGGGGCCGGCCTATATTTTTCTGATCCAGAACCGGGTTCCCTATGGCCTTATGAAATCCGGCACCTCGTTTTGGGTTTCGGCGATGGGAACGAACGTGGCCTTGTTGGCGGGGGTTGCCGGTTTGGTTTATGTCGCAGGCTGGGCGCCGCTTTTGCTGGTGGTCTTGCCGACGTGGATCGTCGCGGCCTCTGCCGGGGTTTGGTTGTTCTATGTGCAGCACCAGTTTGAGGACACGCATTGGCGCAAATCCGAGGAATGGCAGTTGCACGAGGCAGCGCTTGAAGGGTCTTCGCATTATGTGTTGCCCAAGCCCTTGCAGTGGCTTTCGGCCAATATCGGCATCCATCATGTGCATCATCTTTACAGCCGCATCCCGTTTTACCGGCTGACCGAAGTGATCAAGGACCATCCGGTCCTGGCCGAATGCCAACGCATGACCATTGGGGAAAGCATTGCCTGCGCAAGGCTGCACCTGTGGGATGAAAGCCAGAAGAAGCTTTTGTCCTTCCGCAGCACGCATGCAACCTATCTGCCGGCTTGAGCCGAAGCTGTGGCCCTTGCCATGCATCGCATCTTGTCGGTGAATGGCGCGGCGGGTCCTTTGGCCTCGCATATCCCCTTTGAATCGGCGACGGGAGAGGTTTTTTTGCATCTCACCCGTTCCAAACCTTTCGCGCGGACGGCCCTGCCTTTGCCTGCCCTTTTGGCAATTTCGGAGCCAGTTGCCTATGTTTCGCCCGATTGGTACGGCGCGGTTGATCAGGTGCTGACCTGGAACTGAGTGCTCGTGTATCATCAGGGGCTGCTACGGAAGTTGCCGCCGCGCCTGTGGGGATGACGGGCGGCGGCGATGATGAAGGCGGCTGATCAGGCGGGATTTACAGGCTGTCCCAAGGGCCTTAGGGTGCTCGCGTGGCAAGGTCGGGTTCAGGTATTTTTGCCAAGATGAAGCAGCAAGCCTGCGCCCGGATCAAAGGATTTCAGATGCGCCTTTTCTATTCGCCGACATCGCCCTATGCCCGTAAAATTCTGGTTTTGCTGGCGGAGGCTGGGCAGTCCGATACTGTGGCGCTCGTTTTGGGCAGCGGCACGCCAGTGGATGCGGGGGCTGCGCCGGTTGCGCAGAACCCCTTGGGCAAAATCCCCGCGTTGGAGCGGGATGACGGGGTGGCCTTGTATGACAGCCGGGTGATCACGCGGTTTTTGGACGATCACTTTGCTGCCGGGCTTTACCCGAAGGGTGCGCGGCTGTGGGAGACATTGACACTGGAGGCGACGGCGGACGGTATGCTCGATGCTGCGTTGTTGATGGTTTATGAAGGCCGGGTGCGGCCCGAGGACAAGCGATTCGAGCCATGGGTCGAAGGGCAATGGAGCAAGATTGACCGGGCCTTGGACGCGCTGGAACACCGATGGATGTCGCATTTGCACGGGTCGCTGGATATGGGGAAAATCGCTGTGGGTTGCGCTTTGGGGTATATCGACTTTCGCCACGGCGCGCGGAATTGGCGTGAGGGGCGGCCCGCTTTGACCGCATGGGAGGCGGGTTTCGCCCTGCGTGACAGTATGAAAGTATCAGCCCCGCCCGTGTGACGCGATGTTGCCTTTGCATGAGTTTTTCGTGGTTTGGGCGATTTTGGCGCTGAATGTGCTGACGCCCGGCCCCAATGTGATCAATACCATTGCCACCGCCATGTCCGCGGGGCGTGCCCCGGGTGTGGGTGCGGCGTTCGGTGTGGGGGTTGGTGTTGGCGGTTGGTGCCTTGCAACCACCTTGGGCATTGCGGCGCTGTTCAAGCTTGTGCCGGGGTTGCAGCACAACCTGTCTTTTGTAGCGATTGGTTTGCTGGCCTGGTTTGCCCTGCGCTATTTGCGCGTAGCTTGGGCGGGATGGCGCGGGGCGCGCAAGGGCTTGCCCAGCCTGCCGCGACAAGACAGTTTTGGGTCGGCTTTCTGGCGGTCTTTGATGATCAATTGGTTGAACCCCAAGGCGTTGACAACCTGGCTGGCGATTTTGACGATTTTCCCCGTGGCCCGGGCCGGGCTTTCTGACGTTGTTTTGCTGTGGGTGGGGGCCGTGACGGTTGCAGGAAGTATGCATATTGGCTATGCGCTGGTTTTTTCCACCAAACCTGCCGCGCGGTTCTATCTGCGGTATGGTTGGGTGATGTCGGGCGTGGCGGGGGTGCTGTTTTCGCTGTTTGCCTTGCGATTACTGTTGGAGCTTTTGGCAGAGTGATTTGGCAGAGTGATTTGGCAGAGTGATCTTGCTAAGTGATTCTGTGGATTTCGCCCCGTTTTTCGACAATTAACCGAACATTTCCTGGCCTGTGGCGGCATTTCCGCCCTATCATCCCCAACTGCGCCGCTTTGTCCGCTGGACGTGGGCGGTTTGCAGCGCTAAATACCCCACTTATAAGGCTGCGCGTATTGCGGCTCGGTTATGACATGGGCAGTATAATGCGGCCCTCGGAAGGGAGAATTAACGTGTCCCACGCAGACGATCAGGCTGGCACCCGCAGGGATTTCCTGTATTACGCCACGGCAGGTGCTGGTGCGATTGCCGCAGGTGCCGCCATTTGGCCGCTTGCCAATCAAATGAACCCATCAGCGGATGTGCAGGCTTTGTCCTCTATTTTCGTTGATATTTCCGGGGTTGAGCCGGGGATGCAACTGACGGTGAAATACCTGGGCAAGCCGGTGTTCATTCGCCGCCGCACCCCGGATGAGATCGAGGCGGGGCGTGCCGTCGACGTGTCCGGGCTGATCGACACCACGTCGGAAAACCCCAACAAGCCTGCCACCGATGCATCCGACGTGAACCGCACGATGGATGAGGCCGGCGAATGGCTGGTGATGATCGGCGTTTGCACCCATCTGGGCTGCGTGCCGATTGGCGATGGCGCGGGCGAGTTCGGCGGCTGGTTCTGTCCCTGTCACGGGTCGCATTACGATACGGCGGGGCGCATCCGCAAAGGCCCCGCGCCGCAGAACCTGCTCATCCCGGTGGCTGAATTCACTGACGAATCAACTCTCAAGCTCGGGTAAGGATAAAACATGGCCGGAATTCCGCACGACCAGTACGAGCCCAAGACGGGTGGCGAAAAGTGGCTTTACAAGCGCTTGCCGATTGTCGGGCTGGTGCATTCGACAATGACGCTCCCCACACCCAAGAACCTGAACTGGATGTGGATCTGGGGCATCGTTCTGACATTCTGTCTGGTGATGCAAATCGCCACGGGCATCGTGTTGGCGATGCATTACACACCGCATGTGGATTTCGCTTTTGCAAGCGTGGAACACATCATGCGGAACGTGAATGGCGGCTATATGCTGCGCTACCTGCACCAGAACGGTGCGTCCTTGTTCTTTGTAGCAGTGTATCTGCACATTTTCCGCGGCCTTTACTACGGGTCCTACAAAGCCCCGCGTGAGGTGACGTGGATCATCGGGATGCTGATCTATGTGGCGATGATGGCAACGGCTTTTATGGGCTATGTGTTGCCATGGGGGCAGATGTCCTTTTGGGGTGCCACCGTGATCACCGGCCTGTTCGGTGCTATTCCGGGCGTGGGCGAGTCGATCCAGACCTGGCTTTTGGGCGGCCCTGCCGTTGATAACGCCACGCTGAACCGCTTTTTCAGCCTGCATTATCTGTTGCCCTTCGTGATTGCAGCCTTGGTTGCGATCCATATCTGGGCCTTCCACACCACCGGCAACAACAACCCAACGGGTGTTGAAGTGCGCCGCACATCAAAAGCCGAAGCCCAGAAAGACACCTTGCCCTTCTGGCCTTACTTTGTGATGAAAGATCTTTTCGCGCTGGCCGTGATCCTGGCGATCTTCTTTGCGATCGTGGGCTTCATGCCGAACTATCTGGGCCACCCCGACAACTACATCGAGGCTAACCCGCTTTCGACCCCGGCCCATATTGTGCCGGAATGGTACTTCCTGCCCTTCTACGCCATCCTGCGCGCGTTCACCGCAGATGTGTGGGTGGTGCAATTGGTGCAATTCCTGTCTTTCGGGATCATTGATGCCAAGTTCTTTGGCGTGCTTGCGATGTTTGGCGCAATTGCCGTGATGGCGCTGGCCCCGTGGCTGGATACGTCTTCGGTGCGCTCGGGCCGTTACCGCCCGATGTTCAAGATGTGGTTCATCTTGCTGTGCATCGACTTCCTGGTGCTGACTTGGGTGGGCGCGCGCCCGGCGGAATTCCCGTATGACTGGATTTCGCTGATAGCATCAGCCTATTGGTTCGCCTATTTCCTCGTGATCTTGCCTCTGTTGGGCGTGATCGAAAAGCCGCAGGCAGCCCCTGCGACCATCGAGGATGACTTCAAATCGCACTACGCCGATCCGAATCCGGCCGAGTGAGGAAAAGGAACTGATGATTATGTTTCGTAAAATCGCGATCAGCGCCGTTTCTGTCCTCATTATGGGGTCAGGGGCGGCAATGGCAGCCGGCGCTGAAGGACACATCACTGATGTGCCCTTCAGCTGGGAAGGACCGTTCGGCAAATATGACGAACAGCAGCTTCAGCGTGGGCTTCAGGTTTATACCGAGGTTTGTTCGGCCTGCCACGGCTTGAAATTCGTGCCGATCCGGTCGCTTGCCGAAGAAGGTGGCCCGCATTTGCCCGAAGATCAGGTGCGCACCTATGCCGCCCAGTTCGACATCTTCGATGCCGAGTTGGACGATACACGCCCGGGCAAGCCGACCGACCATTTCCCGATGTCGGGGCTGGAAAACGCCCCGGACCTTAGCCTGATGGCAAAGGCCCGCGCCGGGTTTCATGGCCCCGCAGGGACCGGGATCAGCCAGTTGGTCAATGGGATTGGTGGGGCGGAATATATCTATTCCCTTTTGACCCATTATGAGGAAAACCCCGAATGCGCCCCCGATGGTGTTGATGGTTTCTACTACAACACCGCCTTCACCGCGGGTAGCATTCCGGACAGCTGCAAGGATGAAAAGGGCATCTCGACCATTCCAGGCAGCTGGATTGCGATGGGACAGCCCTTGTATGAAGAGCAGGTGGAATACCAGAACGGTGAGCCGAACGACCTGCACCATCTGGCCGAAGATGTGACCGCCTTCTTGATGTGGACAGCCGAACCGAAGATGATGGCCCGCAAGCAGGCAGGCTTTACCGCTGTGATCTTCCTGACGATCCTTTCGGTGTTGCTGTATTTGTCCAACAAGCGGCTATGGGCAGCCGTCAAAGGCCCGAAGAAAAAGCACGGTTGATCTGATCTATCGCGCAATCAAGGCCCCGCCCGAAACGGCGGGGCCTTTTTCCATGTTCAGCGGAAAGCGGGCAATATGCCCCTTGCCCCTGCCGCCATGCGCGTTATCCTTACCGTACCTCGGGGAGCCCTTGTGCAGGGCTGAGATTTGGCAAAAGCCAAAGACCCGTTGAACCTGAACCGGTTAGGACCGGCGGAGGGAAGGTGCATGGAATACTCCATCCCGACTTTCAGCCGTCGTTTTTTGGAGAGAGAGCCATGTTGAAACGACTTCTACTTTTGCCCCTTATTGCAACCCCGGCGCTGGCGGATACGCCTGTGCTGACGGTCTATGCGTCCACGTCTTTCGCGTCTGAATGGGGGCCTGGGCCTGCGATTGAAACCGCATTCGAGGCGGTTTGCGCCTGTGATCTGCAATACCGCACCACCGATCTGATCCCCAGCCTGATGCTGGAAGGCGCGCGGACCGAAGCCGATATTGTCATCGGCATTTCCACCGATGAAACCTTGCGCGCGCGGCAAACCGGGTTGTTTGGACCGCACAATCAAGACCTGTCCACGCTGTCGCTGCCAGTGGAATGGACGGATAGCACATTTCTGCCCTTCAACTATGGCGATACCGCTTTCATTTACGACAACACCAAACTGACCACGCCCCCGACC
>Ga0209702_10008659_pt1 | contig 11722 bp, 9 predicted proteins | sample FRY01_FD_187210 | JGI IMG/M metagenome (GOLD analysis project Ga0209702, IMG submission 187210) | Freshwater microbial communities from Lake Fryxell liftoff mats and glacier meltwater in Antarctica - FRY-01 (SPAdes) (version 2) | ecosystem: Environmental > Aquatic > Freshwater > Ice > Glacier... | reverse complement strand
CTACCATTTTGGTTACTGCTACCATTTTGGTTACTGCTACCATTTTGGTTACTGCTACCATTTTGGTTACTGCTACCATTTTGGTTACTGCTACCATTTTGGTTACTGCTACCATTTTGGTTACTGGTGGCGAGGCGTGCGAACCACGACCCGCCGAGGCCAACTGCCTCAGCACCACCGACCGCCAGCGGAACCTCGTTGAAGGCGTAAACGATCGTGAGGTAGCACCCCACCCCACGGGGCGAACACCCCGCTCAGGTGCCCAGCTAGACTGGCGATGCCCGACACGACCCAAGCCTCGACATACTCGCGAGGGTGGTGGGCGATCCGCTTCACCGCCCGCAGCAAGTCGAACGCCGATGCCATCCGCCCAGTTCGGGAGACATTTAGGAACGCCGACGGAATGAGGAAGGTTAGCAAACCGAATGCTACACTCACCCCAGCCGACTCGTACCAAGCTAGTGCAGACACGGGAACCAGGAAGCGATCGGCTGCCAACACAACGGGCACCGCTAAAGTCGAAAAGATTGGCGCAATTAGGGCAACGGCGGCCATCCAAACCCAAGGAATACTTTCGGCCGCTGGGGTGCCATACAGGCGGGCGGCAAGCCACAAATAGATCGGCAGGTAGTAGGCGTTAATGACGGCCAAAGCCCCCAAGCCCTCGATCAGGAAGTGTCGCCCATTGCCATTCCAATCCGGGAGGACCGGATCATCGCCGCGGAGGAGACGGAAGATACACGCCTTACGGTATCCCAGCACTGTGATCCACCCGATCATCGGGATGAGCAGCACCAGTCCACCGATGGCGACTTTTTGACGCCACGCAGGGTCGATGGTCGGGAACAATAGCGCCGACTGCCAATCAAGCCTAAACCAACTTCGAGCAGACTGATTAGGTGAAGAATGTTCTATTGGTTCGTCGCTAATCAATACCCTTCTTCCATCTAACAATGATTTGATTGAATTAATTCAGTCTAACTCAGATTAGCGATATCGCCGAATTGGGAAGAGAGACATTCTCTTCTAATGAGATGACATTAAGCACCGTTTGAGCTTTTGTAAAGAGAAAATTATGAATTCGCCGAAAACCACTCCCCCTCTTCCCCGAGTACAGGGAGTAAGCCGCCGAAATTGCTCGACTAGGTGCGCACGAAGATGCCGCTTGTTGCACTACTCGAAACGGACGGGGAGAGCCTACTTGACGCCGGAGGGATATGAGGATGTCGGCTCAGGGGCACTTCAAAGGTCACACACTCTACGCCTTACGCTCATTGAAATTCCGAAGACACCAAAACCTTCCTCCCATTCGGTGTAATCTTGAACCACCCTCGCCATAAATACGACAGGTCATTCGGTGTAATCTTGAACCACCCTCGCCACAAATACGACAGGTCATTTTTCGTATCAGACGGGACACGACCATCTTCCATCCTGACGGACAAAAGCCCCTCTTTGACCAATAACAGTAGGTTGTCAACGATGTCTGAAAGCGGTACTCGGTCTTTAGCTTCACGCCAGTAGAACGAGTTCGGATCCGAAGGATTGTATCCTTCGGGCGAAACCTCTAAGCAAATTAAGCGATATATTTGTTCCAAGTTTTCGTAATCATCCGCCATCGCATTCAATATGAGCCATTGATCTTGGGTAATTGCACTCATCGCCATTTTCTCCCTAATCATTCCAGTGTGGTCGCAAATGTGATGGCCCAAACACTGTTCCATCAGCCCGTAGTAGCGCGTGTCGGACGATCTCTTCTCCGGTTTCGGAGTTCAGAAGGAGTTCTTGTACACTGCTTTCCCCTCTATTTCTAATGTTGGTTGAAAGAAGGGACTCTGTTTTGACAACCTGCCAATTTCTAGAATTTGCTTGAGCATTCTGGATGAGCGTCCGAAATGGTCTTGGAGCCCTCCCATCGTCAGCGTCTGCCATAGGATTGTACGAGTCTTGCCAACCCAATGCAAGGCCCGTCCCCTGCCGGAGCGAGCCGCGTCATTCGCCTCTGTGATTCAGTCCCAACGGAACGATATGCTATAGCCATGGGCGTCAGTCCGTAGTCAGCCGGTACCACCCAAGCTTTAATGGTCGCGTCGTAGGTCGATATGCTGTGGCCATGGGCATCAGCCCGTGGTCAGCGTGCCGACATGCGCCAAGCCCTAAACGGGGCAAAATGAATGTCCGCCGCTGCGCCTCGTGTCGTCCCATCGGGACTCAAACGCAAGAGGCTGTCTCGAAACCATAGGCTTGCGCCCATGGCTACAACTTGCCGCTGCATTGCGGCTAAACCGTAACCGTTCGGTGAAAACCCTTCTTGCGAGAACTGTAAGCCTTGGAGGTTTCAATAACTCGAGGGAGAACAAGCAATTACACATAGAAGAATCCCCACCCCACTGTTATCGAATTGGGGTCGGTGTTTGAGCAAGTATTTAAAGCCACTAGATTCCCGCCTTCGTGAGAATGACGGAAAGAAGAAGAATCCCCACCCCACTGTTATCGAATTGGGACCGGTGGGCTTGATTGTCCCTACTCCTACAGATCAACTTCATACACTTTTACCAATCAGATAATCTGCATTAGATTTGCTTTTTGGGCACCTGTACTTCGCCGAACGGAAACTGTAATTCTTACCACAAAGAGCGCGAAGCTGAGATTACAAGTCCTTCTATTTTCTCTTTGCGCCTTTACGGTTAAATTAGTACATTTACGGTAAAAAATGAGTGTTGTAAGAGCCCATAAGAAAAGGCTGCCCATTTCCTCATCCATTGCCCTGAAATTCAAACCTCAAGCGGTTTTTTCCCCGGATCGGCCACTGATCCAAACCCAAATCCCCAGAACCAGCAGCCCCACTAGGGGTGCGGCCCCCGTGACGATCATGGGCAGGTCATACGAGCCAGTTTGTTTGATGTGCTGGCCAATGGCCCCTTGCATGAAGCCCACCACCACCCAGGAGAATGCGGCCAGAATTCCTGAAAGGGCTCCCATGTGTCGTGGTGGCAGTTCCTGCACCAAGGCATAGTACTGGGGGTGAGCTCCTAAGGAACCAGCACCGACCAAACTTAGGGTGATCAAAAGAACCGGGCCTTTTTCCAGTAAGGGAACGATCAACGAAATGGCCACCAGCGCCGTACACCCTGCGAAGCTGGCCATCCTTGCCCAGTGCGTGGAAACCCGTCTGGATGTCAGGAAGGTGACCACTGCACCGGAAAAAATACAGCCGATGTCGGCGACAATGTAGTAACCAGATGTGAAATAGTTGGCAGCGGTTTCGGAGTAGTGGTGGAACTCTTTAAGGTATTTGGGTAGCCAGGCGCGCTGGAATTGCCAAGCGAGGCTGATGGTGATGACGATGGTGCCCAGGGTGATCACCTGGAAAATGAACTGGCCCATATCCAGAGGTTTTTCTCCCCCACCCTTCTCCGCCGGTGGTTGAAAGCGTAAGTCTCCCGAGCGGAGCAGGGAAAACCAAATGGGGATCCAAACAAGACCCGCCACGCCAATGATGAGAAAGGGGGCCTGCCACGGGAAGCCCATGGCCCGTATGGCCTGGATCACCAGCGGCGTCAGAATGGCACCCATGGATGCACCGCTTTGCAGGATGCTGTTGCCCAGGGGCCGTTGCTTGTCCGTGAGGATGTTGCGCACCGTCAAGAGGGCACAGGGCCAATGACCTGCTTCAAAAAAACCAAGAAGTACCCGACAGGCGAACAGCCATCGAAATTGGCCAAGGCCGGGATCATCGGGATTTTCCAGCCAGCCCGCCAGGTCTGGCCAACTGGCCAAAGGCGAAGCGATTCCGGCCAAGGACCACCCAGCCAAAACCACCGGGTAGAGCATTTTGGGGCCTATGCGATCGGCGAGGAAACCAAAAAAAATGCCACCGGCGGCGAAGGCGTAGCTGAACCACTTTTCCAGTGATCCATAACGGGCATCATCGAGGCTGATTTCAGTTTTGAGTTGGGTCGCTGTCAGGGACAGGGTTTGCCGATCCATGTAGTTCAACATGGTGGCCAGCAGAAGTGCCCCGCACATCCACCACTTCCAAGATTCTTTTACCACGGTCATGAGGGAATCCTGTTCATTTCATGCGCTGTAATCATTCACCGGAAAAGCAATTGAGGAAGCTGATTTCTAGCTCTGAAAGCGGTCATCGCATCGCAGAGATATTGAAAGACGGCCTTGCGCTCTGGCTTGCGCCCTGTCGGCTTCCTTCATGAAAGCAGGATAACACCACTCACTCTGCAACGGAAGCTCTTTTCCGATGAAAAGTTGCCTATTCAATCCAACGGATCGCATGGCTGGCCGAATGGTGGTACCAACTGTTGGATCGGTATGGCCGAAGGTAAATTCCTGCCGGAATTGACTCACCCCGGGAGTCTTTCGTTCCTCCCCCAGTGCTGTCAAGGACCAGAAGTGCAGGCGTCCCGTTCTCTTTTCGCCCTATTTCCCCCACCCACAAAACAACATGGCTTAGCTTGCCCTCCCTGTTATTGATGAAGAGAAGATCGCCTGTTTTCAGCACTTTGGCGCGGGCCTCCACGCTTTCAGGCAGTTGGATCCGCATGCCGCGAATTTCCCGGTTTCCCTGGTGCGCCACCAATTCCCCGGCCTGCTTGTGGATATCGCCGCTCAGATGGATTCCAAGCCCTTGATCGTAGACAAAAGAGGTCATGTTGGAGCAATCCACACCCTTGCCATTGCGCCCCACGCCCACCTCCTTCCAGGGCCAATCCGGGGGTGGATTCCAATCTGGTACATGATGATGCTGGTACTCATATCCAATGAAGCGCGAAGCTGTGGCAATCACGCGTTCGCGTTTGAATTCGATAGACCATTTCTCCAAACCTTCGGGCACCGGATATTTCCGGTGCGGTGGCCCCCATGAGCCAAAATGCTTCCTAGTATTGGCGGTGTACCACTCGCCATGTGGCATCTCCGATTGCATGGTCGGGTCGCCGCGCCTAGATCTTTCCAGATCGATGACCAGTTCTTTTTCAGGCACCTTGAAAGCCAGCTGGTACGGTGACCGGTAACCCCGCTCCTGGCCCCAAAGCATGCTACCAATAACTAAATTCAATACCATTGTTATGAGAAAAAAATGTAATATGCGCATAATTATGCCTCTGAAAGCAACAATAGTAGTCCCCCTGAACAGCATAGCAAAAATCAACCGTAATACTCCACCTAACCAGCACAGTTCGCACACTCGGCTGCCTTCATGAAGGCAGGACAAGACCACTTACTCTGCAACGGAAGCTCTTTTCCGGTGAACGGTTGCCACACTTGTAATGCTTTACAGCTTAACTTCATGCCATTCACTCCTGATCCATTTTGATCAGGCAAGAATCGCTTTTACCACTTCGCCATGCACATCGGTGAGTCTGAAATCGCGGCCGAGGTGATTCCAGGTGAGTTTCGTATGATCGATGCCGAGCAGATGCAACATGGTCGCATGCAGGTCGTGAATGTGAATCTTACCCGCGACGACGCGATAGCCCATGTGGTCGGTTTCGCCATATGTAAAGCCAGGCTTGATGCCGCCGCCAGCCATCCACGCACAGAAACTTTCGGGCTGATGTTCGCGACCGTGCTTGTCGATCGGTGCGGTGCCGCTGAGGTCTTGGCTCCACGGGGTGCGACCGAATTCGCCAGACCAGAGCACGAGCGTGTCGTCGAGCAGTCCACGCTGCTTCAAATCCTTGATCAGGCCCGCGACGGGGCGATCGGTTTGTTCGCAGAGTTTGGGCAGGTTGCCACGAATGTCGCCGTGATGGTCCCAACCGTCCATCGTGACCTGCACGAACCGCACGCCCGACTCGCTCAACTTGCGTGCCAAAAGGCAGGCGCGTCCGTGCTTGTTGCTGGGCTTGCCGTTGCCGACGCCGTAGAGGTCGAGCGTATACTGAGTTTCCTTCGAGATATCGACCAGTTGCGGCGTCGTGGTCTGCATGCGGAAGGCGAGTTCCATATTCTGGATCATCCCTTCCATATTGGCATCGCCATGTAATTCATCAATGAGCCGTTGATTCAGTCGCTTTGTCAGATCGATACGCCGGCGTTGAATGGCATCGCTGGCCGAGGCGTTTCGCAGGTTCTCGATCGGCGATGTTTTGGCGTCTAGTGGTATGGTCAGAGGGGTTCCTTGATGCGCGGCGGGAAGAAAGTCCGAGCCGTAGGTTCGCACTGCCGGGGCATGAATGCTCACAAAACTCGGGAGATTCTGATTTTCCGTGCCGAGGCCGTAACTGATCCACGAGCCCATCGAGGGCCGGACCTCGGTGAAGACACCTGTGTGAAACTGATTGGTCGCGCTCACATGCTGTGGATTATCGGCATTCATACCGCGCAGCAGGCAGATGTCATCAGCGATGCTGGAAAGCTGCGGCATCAGGTCGGAAATCATCACGCCCGATTTGCCGCGAGGCTTCACGGGCCCCATGGCGCCTAGGGCTAGGAATTTCTCCGTGCCGATCTGCGTGACCTCTGGCCGCAGCGGGGAATCAATTTTCTCACCGTGCTTCCTGCGGATGAACTCCTTGGGATCGAAGAGGTCCAACTGCGACGGTCCGCCCGCCATGAACAGGAAGATGATCCGCTTGGCCTTGGGCACGAGTCCCGGTTTACGAGCTGCCAGTTGATTTGTCTCGGCTTGCAACATATCCGCCAGCGCCAGTGAACCGAAACCACAGGCGGCGGTCTGCAGCACCTTACGACGGCTGAATAATGAGTGAGTCAACATACGCATATCCTTTCGATCAGAGGCGGAAAACAAATTCGTTGGAAGCGAGCAGGCTGTGACAGAGTTCCTGCCATATCAGAGACTCTATGGCGATGGCATTCTGGACGGGAATGACTGCGCTGAGTTCCGTCAGGAATGTCGTCGCGGTGTTTCGTTCGGTGTCGGTGATGGGTCGGTTATAGACGCGCAGCCACAGTTGATTCAATCTCGCATCCTGCGACGATGAATCGGCAATCACTCGATCGGCCAGCGTCTTCGCTCGTTTGCGAATCAGGTCGTTGTTCAAAAGGAACAGTGACTGAGTGGGAACGACGGTCTGATTGCGCTGTCCGGAAATTTGGGCTGGATTCACAAAGTCGAAGAAGCCACGCACCCGGTCTGGTCCGGCGAAACCGAGTCGCATCACTGGAAGATAAATAGTGCGTTCGAATTCCTGCGAGGGCCGTGGGACTCTGTGCGAGTAATTCGGCGGATTGACGCCCTTCTGCACCAAATCGCCGCAATTCTCGACCTTCTCGAGCACCAAGGCTGGACCTCCCTGGCTCGCGACAAGTTCACCGCTCAATGCCAGCAGTCCATCGCGAATCGCCTCCGCATCGAGCCGCTGACGATTCATCCGCCAGAGCAGTCGGTTATCGGGATCGGATTTCATGGCCACGGCGTCGTTGGCACTGCTCAGACGATAAGTGCGGCTGAGAACCACCGAACGGATGAACTGTTTCTGCGACCAACCGTTGTGCATGAACCGCATGGCCAGATGATCGAGCAGTTCCCGATGCGAGGGTTTCTCGCCGCGTGTGCCGAAGTAATCGACACTACGAACAAGCCCTTCGCCGAACAGCTTTTGCCAGATGCGATTGACCGTGACTCGCGCCGTTAACGGATTGCGTTTGTCGGCGAGCCAGTCTGCCAATTGCAGACGGCCGCTTTGTCCGGCCGGAATCGTGGGCGCCTTGTCCCACGATGCGATGGAAACCACTCCGCGCGGCACGAGCGCGCCGGGGGCATACGGATTGCCGCGAATGTAGATCGGCATGTCGGCCGGCTTGTCGTTATCGTGCATGGCGAACGCCCGCGGGGCTTTCGAGCGGAAGAATTCGGCATGCTGAATCGCAGCCGCGAGCTTCTTAATCTGTTCGGCCAAGCCATCGCGTCGCTTCGTGAGCATCTCTTTTTTCATTCGAGTCGCCACTGCCTCGTCATTCGATTTCTTCTCGGCGGCATCGGCTTGCCGCTCGGGTTTGTTAAGTTGTTCCAGCTCTGCGATGACCAATTTCCTCTCGGATTCTAGCTTATCCCGCTCGGTTTTCATCTCCGTGTATTTTGCCCCGTGCTCGGCTTCGGTTTTTTGCCGTGCGACAAGTTGCTCCGGAGTCTCTGGCAAGGCTGTCGAGTTGAGCGTGCTCCAAACGCCAAACGGGATTTTGTGCGTCGACGGCGAACTACGGAGCATCCCCGCGATGCCGTAGTAATCCCGCAGTTCTAGCGGATCGAACTTGTGGTCGTGACAACGCACGCAGCCCAGCGACATCCCGAGAAAAGTCATGCCGATTTTGTTCACCTGCGTGTCGATGTGGTCCGCCTCCAACTTCGCCTTGTCGGGCTCGACGATCTCGACATCGCCCACCATCAGGAAGCCCGTCGCTGTGATGTTCTCGGAATGTTCCTTGGGCGAAGAGGCAGGAAGCAAGTCCCCCGCAATCTGCTCCCGCACGAAGCGGTCGAACGGTTTGTCCTTGTGAAATGCCTCGATCAAATAGTCGCGGTACCGCCACGCATGTTCGGCGAAGACATTGTTGGAAGTCCCTATCATGTCTGCATATCCGGTGAGATCGAGCCAGTGCCGAGCCCAGCGTTCACCGAACGCCCGCGAGTTCAGCAATCGATCTACGACTACTTCGCACGCACGCAAAGAGTTGTCCAGGATAAACATGTCGATCTCTTTCGGGGTCGGCGGCAAACCGGTGAGATCGAAACTGATGCGTCGCAACCAGGTGTAACGGTCGGCGTCGGCAACCGGTTTCAAGCCGGTCGCTTCCAACCGCGCCAAGATGAATTGATCGAGCGGATCCACCGGCCAAGTAGCATTCTTCACGGTGGGCGGCTGCGGATCGGTCACCGGCCGGAACGCCCAGTGTTTGCGGCCTTCATTCATATCGATCTTTTTTTGTGACGCTACGGGTGCCCCCTGTCGCGGGTCGGGCGCTCCCATTGCGATCCATGTTTCAAAGTTCTTGATCACCGAGGCCGGCAGCTTCCCATTGGGCGGCATCTCCCTGCCATCATACCGCAGCGCCTTGAGCAAAAGGCTTTGGTCTGCTTTCCCCGGCACGACCGCCGCTCCAGTATCGCCCCCTTTGAGCAAGCCAGCACTATGGTCGAGCTGCAGTCCACCTTTGATGATCTTCGCATCTGCGGCATGGCACTTGTAACAGTGTTCAACCAGCACAGGACGAATCTTCGACTCGAAGAATTCGAGTTGCTGTTTGGTGGGGTCGGCCGCATCAACCGCAGTGACCACCGCCAAGGACCAGATGAGTACCGACAAAATGGTGGCGTGAGACTTCATAGCTGAACTCCTCTGGCGAGCCGATCGAGCACGGCTTGCATATGTTCTCGCATCGCCCGTTCCGCCGCGTCGGGGTCTTTTTCACGCACCGCCTTCAGTATGGCCTTGTGCAGTCGGCGGCCGAGTTGATTCTCTCGTTGCGACGGAGTTGTATGTGCCATTTGTGTCAGCACAAACTCGTAGATGACTTCCATCAAATTCTGCATCAGCGGATTCCCCGCGATGTCGATTAGCTTGCGATGAAACTGGAAGTCGAGTTCCAATGCCAATGGATACGGTAACTCGTCGTCATCCAGTCGCTTGAGCAGGGCCGCCAGTTCGATCAGGTCTGCGACAGTCGCATACTCCGCTGCCTGACGCGCCGCCTGCACTTCCAACGCAGACCGCAGTTCCGCATAAGCACATAGTTCCTGGGGTGAGATCGTCACTGCGGATCGCAACAGGCGAACACAGTTGGCTAGGCTGGTCCGAGTTCCCACAAATGTTCCGCATCTGCGCTGATTGTCGACCAGCCCCATGCTTTGCAGCCGGGCCAGTGACTCACGCAGTACCGGCCGACTCACCTTGCGTTGTTCAACTAGTTCGTGCCCTCTTGGAAGCCGCTCACCCGCTGACATGTTCCGCTCTTTGATGACCCGAGCAATCCGCTCGACCACCGGGTCCGTCGTCGTTTGTCGTTGGATCGCTTCGATCTGCATAGATACCTCTTGGAAACACACTGTCTGCATGTCAGACATGTTAGCATGCCAAAAAGAAGTAGTCAATATGCCCCCCGACGGAGGAAAATCGTCGTAGCCCATTAGCTGGCGAGTCACGAATCTCGAAAAGCCGGCAGTTTTCGTCGAGTTCCGCTGGCTCATTCAAATCCCTCTGCGATGTGCCGCAACGCCGTGACAAATGTAACTCCGGGTCTGCTCGCGAGTAACTGCTCTTGGTCATTTCGATGGATCAGCGAGCAGGTCGATCTTTTGACCGTAAGGGTAATCGACCGATCGATAGGAAATCGCCAGTTCGGGAGTCTTAAGCTGCTTGCCCCCCTGTGATCGCGAAGTCAGTGCCCGGTCGAGGATGCCGCTGGTGAGGAGAGTTCGTTCGACGGGGTAGGTCGGCCGCCCCGTGTGAACCATGCGCTCGATCCCCTTGAGCAGACAGGCGAAATGGGGATAGGGCAGTGAGCGTTCGTCGAAGGCCGTGGCGATCGGCTGCGGGTGCCCCTTGAGCTTGAGCGCAACCGATGTTCCTGCGACGCACCCCAGCATGAAGACCGCGCCGCGGAAGCCATCGACATACTCGAACAGAAACAGCCCGGCTTTGTCGTCCTTCCGCATGTCCGGGTTGCCAGATTTCGGCACGACGGCGAACGCAGCTTTCAAAGCGTCCTTCGAGACGACGCCCGAGTCTACCATCTTCCACATCTCGGCTCCTTGCAGGAACTGCACGGACTTCACGCCCCCCTCCGCGCCATGCCGCCGTTCGACGAGCGATTGATAGAACTCCAGAGCATGAAAGCCATAGGCCTCCAACCCGCCGTAGCCGATGCCGACTGCCGCCTCGATTTCGCAGTTCATCGGCACCGTGATCTCGTGGTAGCGGTCTCCGACGGGCAGCGACGAACCGGCCATGAACGGAACCTTCAACTCGCGAGCCCGATCGTACATCCACTTGGCGTCGGACCAGACGGGGCCGAGGTGCTTGTCGCTGAAGACGGGGACCACCCGATTGTATTTCTGAAATGTAGAGGTGATTTCTTCGAAGAATCGGCGGCGCGGGTAGAGATGCTGCTCCAGATCGTTGTGCGGATAGCTTCCATGTTCCCCGATGCTGAGCACGCCATCGACCGGGATGCTCTTGCCGCCGACGGTAATGGCCTTTTCGATAGAGTCGAAAATGGGCACGCCATGCTTCTTGCACATCGCCCGCCCGATATCGCTCTTCGGAAACTGGTCGACATAGAGCGACGCCAGTTTGAGCCCCGGCCCCGGCCCACCGTCCTGCTTCCAGCCTTCCATGATCTTGCCCAGAATGACATCGGCGTGCGAGTTACGGTAATACACTGTAACAACGGCTGCCACTAACTTTGGCTTGACCGGGGCGGAACTCTGCGAGGCGAAACTCGCCACCGGGCCGATGATGCCGCCGATCAGAGGCGCGGTCGCCAACTTGAGACAGTCTCGTCTTGAGATGCCATTCATGAGTTTGTGTCCTATTCGTTCAAAGCCTGAACTAGTAGAGATTCCCATCGGTACTCCTTCTCAACGCCTAACAAGTATTCGTTTGCGCAAACTATCTCCAGCGACGACGAGTCGCAGGAATGGTCGTAATGATTTTAGAATTAATCTACCAGCATAGTATGATGATAAGAAAAGCTTGGTCAAGAAAAAAGGTAGGATTACGGTATCGCTTCAGCGAAATACAGG
>Ga0209702_10008657_pt1 | contig 11727 bp, 3 predicted proteins | sample FRY01_FD_187210 | JGI IMG/M metagenome (GOLD analysis project Ga0209702, IMG submission 187210) | Freshwater microbial communities from Lake Fryxell liftoff mats and glacier meltwater in Antarctica - FRY-01 (SPAdes) (version 2) | ecosystem: Environmental > Aquatic > Freshwater > Ice > Glacier... | reverse complement strand
ACTAAAATACCATTTTATCTAATGGACTGGTCACCATATCTAAGGTCTGGGCTGATTTGAATGCATACTCGCCCATGCGCTCCTTCTCTTCTGGCTGTCTCCATGGAACATCTTCTATCTATTGTTCCAAAGGCTCATTCATCATATGTCACACGCGCTCGTCAGCGCCTAGACCACTGATGCCGTATATTCTCATTCTGTATGCTCCGCCCGCATAAAGATCAGTTCATTCTACGATGAATCTCTGATTGTAAAAGCCCATGTCATTATACAATTGGAGCAGATAGATTCCGCTTCCTAGTTTGGAATTGAAGTCTATCTCCATGCTGTTAGCGTTCTTATTCAATATGCTCCTCTGGTCATTGATCAATCTTCCATTCACATCCATGATCCTGAATGAGACGTGTTCAATATCAACTCCTGTCAATGTAATCCTCAGCTTTTCGCCATTGCTCGGATTAGGGAAAAGGTTCAAGGAAATGTCCTCCAAAGATTTGCTCGCTATAGGATTGTTTATCTGCATGCTTGCTGGAGGTGCGGGAACCACAAAGGTCGCCTCAGGGATAATCCCTGACCAATTCGTATAGGTACTTAAGTCCTCACATCGGCATCGTACTTCATACCCGTAGGTCTGTCCGATGGTGAAGGGGACATTGGGATTATTATAGAGCGTGATGTTGAAAAGAACCTCAGAACCATTGGTCTGACTGATTACTTGAGTGTTAATGGAATTCGCAAAAACGGGGCTTCCTGTTCCTATGGAACTCGGGGCTATCCGGCCTCCTTTGACCTGGCAATCAGTGGTTCCATTCGGATTGATCCATGTAGCATTAACCCTGGCATTGGCCGTGCCAAATCCTATTTCTACTATGTCCATATCTGTGGTCACCAAGGCAAGATCACAGCTTGTGCAATCTTCATCTATCTCCCCATCACAGTCATCATCTATCCCATTATCACATATCTCCTCCCACGTTGGTATCCCGAAATATGAGACCGCTTTATAAAAAGCATCTTCTCCTATCTCTATGCCAATCTTCCTTCCAGGTATATCATCAGCTGGAGGATGGATCCCTCCCCAAAGTCTTGATAATCCAGACTCATCAGCAGCATCTTGATAGGTGGCCCATTGCAAGTGAACATCCACACTTGGGCCGTCTTCAAAGACAAGGAACTCATTCTGTGGAGCCATAAATTCTCCCATTCCGCCAGGGAAGTACGGGTCACCCGTGAACATGGTCAGCACTTCAGCTGCTGCTCTGGAGTATGTGCTGTGTCCTGAAAGATATCCTGCAAAAGGAGGGCTCACGAAGGAAGGTCTTTGGTAAGGAACCCAATTCTCAGCGAGAATCCAATCAACTCCTGCCACATCAGTGTCCACATTATTTATTCCCTCATGACCTCTCCAAGACTTCACTTTTATCTTCCCAATATTCTCTAGGGCATCTCCTTCCAAGTCATCACTTGCATAGATCAGTTCTATATACCCCGGAACCAATGGAAGCCCCGCAGGATGATACGATGGGGCCGCCTCATCAGTACACTGTCCTCTATCTGCCATAGCGCGTATGGCTGAGATGGGTCTTGGGCTATCATACCATCCTTTGATACCCCATGCAGTCACTGCTGCGTCATGCATGGCACCCCCCATCATGAAATAGGTCTTGACTTCCCATTCCAAGTCATCTAATACTCCTCCTTGGCCCATGAATCTCTTTTCCAAGGAGTCATGATCAGAGACATAATTCAAAAGTGTGAACCAATGTCCAGGAGGTGTCTCGCTGCTAGGGCCATCAGCCCAAAACTCTGCAAGAACACGCGCGTAGTCAGCTCGAGGAACTATATTGGAAGCATATGGGGCTCCAGTTGAAGGGTTTAAAGCATGGCCATCGCCAGTGGTGCCGCCATTCACTTGGTCATAGAAACTAGGGTAGTCAGCCGGGCTCTCCGGAAGAATGATCCTGTTACCGATACTAGCAGGAGAGATGTCCCAATTCACTCCATCCGTAGCGTCCAAATGAGATGACCAGATAATGTCTGTCACGAAACCCCATTTGAATTCTTCCGATAATGCCACGCTATTCGTGTCAATCATTGGCGGTGGTCCTGGATTATGATAAACTTCATAATCGAACCCATCTCTTGAGTAAGTAGTCTTGTCCGTTTCCTTCAATGCAAAAGCAGTGACCCTGCCCCATTCTGGACTTAAGAACTCCGGGGTCAACCCTGGTATTTCATTTCCACTCTGGTCAATGAAGATGTCCAGCGTGAGTGGCTGCCATCTATTCAGATTTTCCATATCAGGATTCCCTGGACGGTCAACAATCAATGGCGGATTGCTGGGGGTGTATGAAGTATTTCCATATAAGTTCTGTTCATTAGATCCATCTTGTAATCCAAAGTCAATGACACATTGAGCAATATAATTTCCTAATGCAGCTGGAGATCCTGTGCTGTAATCTTGGGATGTGAAGGCGATGTCAAGCCCCAGGCTGTCCATGTGAACATCATAGGCTATTTGAAGATTGGTAGAATCAGGAGAATGGGCGAATCGATGGCTCAATAGACGATAGCTTGCGTAGCTGATGGCTTCATGTCTGGCTGAGTCGATATCAGTGGGAGTTGGGATTCCATTAAAAGTGCAGGTGAAGCCATCCACCGTTCTCCCTAGAAGGTAGGTGCAAGCTGCGCTGTCATATACGGCCCAAGCATCCCACATAGCAATGGCTGTATGGAACAGGTTTCTTGCGTGCACGGTGGGTCTCGCAAAGTCTCTTCGGATAGATTCCAAGAGCATCTCATTCCATTGTCTCGCGGCCGAACCGTCCTTACTGATCACAGGATAATCTACCGTGGTAATACAATTAGGGTCAGGATTGGTGGGGCACTCATCACAGGCATCAGGAATGCCATCCATATCGAAATCTGCAGAGCTGGTAATCAACTCACAATTATCATTCATGAAGACTTTATATCCCGCACATCCCCCAGTAATGAAATCCATGAGGCCATCTCCATTGATGTCCAAGAAAGCGAAATCATAACTGTTATCAGCCCAATCATAAACTCCGCTCGTGTGCTGATCAACGAAGACTCCATTCTGGTTTTCCAAGATGGCCAGTTTCCTTCCTGAATCACAGGGCGGAATGTCTACATCTACATCAGCGCTGATGATGTCCATGTCTCCATCCAAGTCCAAGTCAGCACCATGAACGTTTCCGCCAAATCCCGGGGCTCCATTGGCCACATTGGTCCTTATGGTAGTCAAGCTAGTATTGGGGACAGCTCCAGTAACTGTGATATAATAATCCAGGCCATCATCTACCACGAAGAAATCAAGCCAGCCATCTCCATTAAAGTCACCTACTTCAAACATGTATGGGGATAGATCAGAGAGGTTCTGCCAAGTATTGAAAAACCCTGAGCCATTATTGAAAAGAACCAATAAGCCACGCGAATTCCACGGTGCTACACTGTATAATGTGCTCACCTTAATCACGTCCAAGTCACCATCTTGATCTACATCATGAAGTTGGACGGCTGTTCCGAAAGCGGAGTTGGCCAGTGTTCCTAATCGGGTGGCCGACTCCTCAGTGAAAACACCTGCTCCGTTGTTGATCAAGAGAAAGTCTTTCGCTATTCCACCATTTGCACTCTGTTTGTAATTCTGGAGGTAGATGTCCTGATCATTGTCTCCGTCAATATCTCCCGCCCATACTGCACAGACCAGCGGAACGTCACTGCTAAGGATTGGAAGTCTAGTGCTTGATTCATTAGAAAGTCCGAGCCAATTTCCATTGATATCCTCTCCGAGATTTGCATAATAGATCGGCTGTTGGTCAAAGGTGTTGGCGATGATCACATCCTGCCAACCATCGTTATCAAAATCACCAATGTAAAGGTCTCTTGCAAAGGTCTCAGTGCTTATAAATCCTGGCGCATATTGCGCTGTTCTATCTGTCAGGACTCCATTCTCGTTCATAAGGAGCAGGTCTGATTTAGCGCCTTCAGTAGAAATAGAAAAGGGTTCTTTCCTGCAAACTATCACATCTGTGAAGCCATCATTATCCAGGTCAGCTGCTGATATGTCCTTCTCTTCATCATCGCCATTGGCCACACTGCTCAGGATGAGCCGTTCAGCGGTCTCATCATTCCACTCAAGCCATTGGGCTGAAAGAGTCTCTGTGCATGGTATAAAAAACAAGCTGAGGAGCACTAGCCTCCTGAGAGAAAAGAAATGTTGCATAGTTTTTTGTTTAAAAAGCAGCTGACTAAATATACCCAAATCTCTGGCTAAGCATTTGTCAAAAATTTGCTTCCCTTGGAGCGCTTAGAATAAAAAAGCCCCTTAGAAGAAAATCCAAGGGGCTTTTTTCAATTATGCTTTGGTCTATTTGACCATGAATTTCTCTCGGTAAGTTACACCATTGAACTCAAGGCTGATGAGGTACATACCCGCACTTAATCTAGGGCTAAAATCGAAAACGGCATCTAGTTTTTCTCCCTTAACTGCAAGAGACTCTGTTTGGAGCACTTTACCTGTCAAATCGATAATCAATATATGCGCAACTCCCCCTAAATCAGCGATTCCATCCAGCTCTATCCTCACCTGATCTCCTTCGCTAGGGTTAGGATAGACCTTGACCCAACTGCTTTCAAAATCTGCTTTGTATACAGCATAAATAGGGTCGGCAAACATAGCCACAGGAGGAGCGTTAAAGATTCCAGTCAGTGGGTCGAAATCAGGAGTGGTGAAAATCTTGATGTCACTCCATGGGCTCGTTCTGAGGTCACCCTCTTGACAATGAGCTCTTACCCTCCAATTGTATCTTATGTTAGGATCAATGTCAGGTCTACTGAAGTTTAGTTTCCACTTATAGAATTCCTGCCCTGGCTTGGTGAGCATATTCAGATGGGTGGTATCCCCATTGACTATAGGAGCGTTGCTGGCTATATCATAGATAGGCCAGAATTCTATGTCTATGGCCGCATTGTCTGCTGCGCTATACTTCACCGCGCTTAGGGCTTTATAGAATTTCAATTGGACCCTATCTATCACACCATCAGGGTAAGGAACAGGTTGTATGGACTTCGTTAATCCCACAGGAGGCGTGTTAAAGACATCACATACTTCAAGCCCTTGCTGGATGACAATATCCATACACACCGTCACTTCACAAGTAGAGGTGGGAGTGTATCTAATGATGGTGACACAGGCAGTGTAGACGCCAGGGCCAGGATATGTATGAGAAATAGAACCTGTTCCTTGGTTCATTGAAGCAGTGCCATCTCCCCAAGTCCAATCGAATATGTCACATGCAGGATCGAATGAACTGATACTAGTCGAATAGAACACGACATCGTTTCCTGTGGTGATATGACTGAATGACTGAGATGTGGTTCCTAAGAACTGTTCATCACAAACACATTGGGTGGAATCTACCCCACAATCAGGCAGCACAAAACAAACTTGAATATTGCAGCAATTGATGTGGAATTGATCACTTCCTAACTCGTGCAGGGCCATGGTATAGCAAATGGTGTCTCCAGGAGAGCCTATGCTTGATGGTAGAGTAAGATTGAACCAGCTTGACGTGTTTCCGCTGCTCAATGGACCTAGAGGATACGTTTGGACTATTCCAGTTCCTGTTGGCTGAGTAATCACCAAAGTCGCATGATCCATAGTGAATCCAGAGGTATTAGTGACATTGAAGCCATATTGATATTGACCTGTAGGAAGGCAAGTGACCTCATCCTCCACATATCCACATGGTGGATCGCAATGGAACACCAATGTGTCAGTACATACAATGGAATCTCCACGCATCCACTTCACTTCTACAAGTTGGACTGGAGCTGCATCAGAGTTCATACACAGTCTTGGCATCATATACGTGCCGATGTTCAAATACGAACCAAGGGGTTTCTTATTCAATGAGATGAATGTGCCCGTATTGCTCGCTGTCTGCCATCCAGAAGTTAGCGTGTTATTGATGCTCAGCGTAGAACTAGGTGTCAATACACAAAGGTCTATTCCATCGAAATATCCTGGCTGGAAATTGTTAACTATTGACCAGTCAATACAACAACCCTCTTGTGTATCAGTTTGTTCAACATATACATCATCACATGGGTCACAATCAGGGATTACTATGCAATACTCAAACAAGGTCGAACAACATAAGGCTGTGTCTATAACATTCGGGTCAGCATCATGAGCATAAAGCCTGTAGCATAGCGTATCTCCCGGAACGAAAGCTCCACTCAAGCTGAATGTGAATGTCCTGCACGCACCTGGAAGAATTGGGCTTGTCAAGGTGATGTTAGACGGATTCAGAGTCGCAGAACTCAGTGCTTGGAAATCTATATAGTATACCGGGAATGGGCTGCTCTGCGGATTGCACAGGGTCACTTCATAGACCTGATTCAAACCATCACAATAGATGCTGTCAGAAGCCATGTATAGACATGGTGGTTCTATAGGACAGTACATGGTAATGGAGTCAGTACAGACTATGTCCATGTCCTCGTTATACCAATCAATAATGATGTATTGTGGGCTCGCAGTCGGGTTGGCAATACATACTTGGATGAATGAGGCAATGGTCCCGGTGGGCAGTGGCCCAGTATTGGGATTCGCCACCAGATCTGCACTGTTGCCTGTGCTGCCGTTCACTAAGAAAGCGCTTGAAAGACTGCTAAAATTGAGTCCTCCATTTACAGAGCGTATTTGAATAGCCGCCAATGGAGCGCTTGAATTATTCGTATAGTCCAAGAGTAAACAGCAGGGGTCTAATTCTCCTGCTTCGTCTGCCACAGATTTATAATCTATGCCCACTGCATCGCAGTCACCACATGGAACAACGTTCACTATCAGCTGATCCGTAGTGCTTGAACATCCGAATGAATTCGTTCCAGTCAATGTATAAGAGCCGGGGGAATTCAATTCCAGACATGGTCCCGTCTCACTCAGGAGTATGTTGTTCTTGAACCATTGATAGCTGGCAAGACCAAGGGGGCCACATATCGTATCAGGAGCACATATATCATAGCAACCCGATGGGAAAGTACATAGCTCAGGTTGTGGATTTATCGTTCCTGATGCTGTATGCATACATCCTGATATTGTATCCGTTCCTGTGACATAATAAGTACCTGCAATGGACGTGGTCATGGAGGGTCCTGAGACAGTGTTGCTCCATTGATAAGTCACATTGACTTGAATAGGATTCACGGTCAAAGTAGAAGGAGATCCTGCACACGCATTGGGAGCGATGCTCACGGTAAAGGCTGGTGAAATCGAACTGGTCACGCTGATTGTAGATATAGCTACACATCCATTGGTCCCGGTCACATTTACTGTGTAGGGAGAATTGAGTGAGCCAGCAGAAATCAGCAGGCTATTAGATGATCCAACGAGGGTGCTGCTGCCGTCTGTCCATGAATAAGCGCTCGCGCCACCGGGAACTGACAATGTTGTGTTTCCTAAATCACAGATCACAGGATTCCCTGAGATGATAGCGCTTGGTAAAGACAAGACATTGGTTGTTACCTCAGCTGTGGTATAATGACATCCATTTCCGTCAGTGACTTTTACTGAGAAGGTTCCCGCAGTGGTCACCGTCAAAGTAGGAGATGTCGCTCCGTTGCTCCAGAGATAGGTGCATCCCGAGCATGTGGGAGCAACCAGGATGACCGAACTTCCTTGACAGAATGTCAATGGAGAACCATAAGTAATGACTCCCGGGACCAGAGAAGGAGAGATGGTAACACTCACATTAGTGCTTCCCACACATCCATCGGAATCTATTCCTGTAAGAATCACATTGTATGTGTTATCTGCCAGATAGGCGTGTGATGGATTCTGAGCGCCATTCATATCGCCATCTCCAAAGGCCCAGAGCCATGAGATGATGGTGCTTCCGCTTCCTCCATTGAACTGCAATGGGTCACCCACGCAATATGGCGGTATGGGAGCAATGGCTATGGTTAATGCCGGATTACCAGCTACCGTGACCCACTTACTCACCTGAGCTGTACAACCGTTTGACGTGGTAACGGTCAGTATAACCAGATAGTTTCCTCCTGTTGCATATGTATGGCTGGGATTAGGTCCTGTTCCTGAATTGGAGTCTCCGAAATCCCATGAATAGCTACTCACCGTAAATCCGGTAAGCACGCTCGCTTGTTGATTGAATGAGACCGAATCACAGAAGCTGCTAAATTGGAAATTAGCCCCCACAGGGATACAGACTATGGTATCAAGTGCTTCAAGGCAATATGTTACTGGAATAGTAGTCCTCGGAACGCTTGCAAAAAGAGTAACAGCATAATATCCAGCATTTGTATAGGTATGCTGAGCAGGGTCCAATGTGCCGTAGTTATTGATATTGTTCAGTGGGTCCCCGAAACCCCAAGATTGGAGGATGACACCACTTGAATAAGAGACGTCCATATCTACGATATTACAAAGCGGGTAATTATCTGCTGCTACGAAAGACAAGGAATAGACATCTAAACTGTCACAGCCAAGGCTATCCGTATCACATGGACTGCCCTCAAATATGGTCACTGTATTAGAATTAAGTGAACACCCTGAGGTATTCTCCGTCACCGACACATAATAAGCATAGCTGCCATCGACCCCGGTCTCAGTATGTATGAATATCTCAGGATTGCTGGGTTGAGGTATAGCAAGGACGGGTCCAGTGCCATTATCGCAATACCAAGCGTAGCTGGAATTAGGACTATGTAAAGCAAAGATAGACCTGGTCTCATTAGGGTCAGAATTACTCGTACAGATGGTCACTACAGGAGCAGAAATCTGAGCAATTGGCACTGCAGAATTACTCACTTGGGTGATTCCAATAGCTTCGCAACCGTTAACATCGGTAGTAGTCACTGTATACTGACCTGCGGCACTGACAGTGGTGCACGAAGATGTAGGGGTTAGCCCTCCTGACCAAGTGACCACCGTCACATTACTCACACAGAGTTGCACTCCACCATTGCATAGAACCCCTGAGCTAGTGATTACAGGTTGGACAGCTGGATATATAAAGACACTCGTTGATTGAGTCAATGTGTTGCCGCATAGGGACACTGAAACACTGATTGTCACGGATCCAGAAATGTTGTTCCATTGGATACTGATACCCGTGCTGTCTTGAGGGCTTATTACACTTCCCATACTAGGAGTAGATAATACCCATGAATAGACAGCATCTGGATGTTGCACAGGACCTACGCTGTAATCCTGCACTGAGTTCACACATCCATTAGGCCCAGTGATAGACGTCAGTGGCAATAAGAGCTTAGGTTGAATAGGTAAATGTATCGTGTCGGATGTGCAATAGGGCGCGCTTCCCATGGTCTGGCTCACAGCGATCCAATATGGTCCTGAGCTTCCCCAAGTTACATTCAACTCAGTACCCGAGCCAGTAGCTGGTGTTCCATTATTTACTGTCCAATTGAAGGTGCTTCCTGATTGCGCAGAAGTCACCTGATAGAGATAGCTGGAGCCTGGGCAGATAGACACTGTCCCGGTTATGGCTGTTGGCTTAGGGTGTTCGACCACTTTGATGCTGATGCTTGATTGATCATTGCAGAATTGACTTGTGTCCACAGGAGTAGCAGTAATGGTATAATTCCCAGGCAGGGTATTCCATGCTAAGGAAATAGAAGCGCTTCCCTGTCCGCTGAACGTCACTGCTGGGCTTATGCTCCAAGTATATGCTGCACCAGGTAGAATGCTGTAATTTCCTAGGTCACCAACACAGACAGTGCTGGGGTTAGGCGCTTGCATCTGGAAGCTAGGCTTCACCAGCACATTCAGGCTGGCCGTTCCTTTACAATCTTCATCAGTATGTCCAGGGAGTCCTTGAAGGAATGGATTGGAGTATGTGACATTGATTACCCTCGGACCTGAACTAGGCTAATTTATACTCATGGTGTGTCCTCCATTTGCAGAGACTATAAGGCCATCAGGGCTTACGCTCCAAGCATATACCGTTCCGGGCCACTTAGGCAGAGAATAAATCTCCGTGCTTCCTTCACATACCAGAATCGGACCTGTAATGGTCCCTATACTGGGTATAATGGGAATATTGACGGTAGTAGGTTGGGTACAGTAGCCTGCACAAGGGTCCACATCCAAGGTAACAGTCCCCATGGGGCCTGTAGCCCAGGTGACACAGATGGTGTCAGTGCTCTGTCCTGCCGTGATGGTCCCATTGGAAGAGATAGACCAATTATAATTAGAACATGACGCATCTGTCCAATACTTGGTCATGTCTCCTTCACACAAGGTAGAGACCCAATAAATCTTAGGGCCAGGAAGTGAATCCACCACGATGTTCCAAGTAGTCGTATCTGTGCAACAGCAAGATGGCGCCCCGCTTGAAGTAGTGTTTGCTGCGGTGACTATGAGGCTTACTGTGTAAGATCCAGGAGCAGTGTATGAATGGCTTACATTTTGTGCTGTAAGGTTTAGACTGGCATCTCCAAAGTCCCATACATAGGAAGTCGCTCCAGTGGATCCTGCTCCGCTGAAATTAGCTGGAGTATCTAAGCATACATAGGTGTCCCCGGTTATATTGGCAACCGGTGCTGCAAGGATATTCACGCAGATCATCAAGGGTGCTTCGCCAGATGAATTCCCAAGTTGGATAGATCCTATTCCAGGGCTGCCCCATTGCACTTGGAAATCGTTGGTCCCTTGACCGGAAACAATTATGCCTCCAGCGATATTCCAAGTATAGGTTCCCAGACCTATGTCCTCAAGGTGATATGTGGCAATGCTGTTCTCGCATACAGTGATACATGTCGTGTCTTGAGAGGTTAGATAGTGGCTCAGGTCCACGTTGGAACAGTCCGGTTTAGGACAAATAATCTTTACATAAACCTCTGCTTCATTGGACGGAACACCTAAGGGTCCCTGGTCCACTATCGCATATCTGATATGAAATTACCCACAACAGCTTGGGTCAATGAGGACTACGTTCCCGTCTTCACCCAGTCGGATACATAGGTCACTGTCGTTAGAAAGCTCGACTACAAAGGCCGGTTGCGAATAGACGTCATTAAGTAGAACGTTCAATTGGAATGCTGCCGCAGTGCTGCAAATGCTGTCATTGTTCGCTTGTGCATCTTGGCCTTGAAGGCCCAGGCCCATAAGCATTAGAAGGAATGTCGCGAAAAGGGAGGTAATATTTTTCATGGCTTGGTCGGTTAGATTTCTACAGATCAGAAATGGCCTCATCTGAGATTCATGGGTGAATTTCGTTAATTTATCGATTAATAGCAATCCTTTATCCTGATTTTATTCTTCCGCCTGTTTTAGGATGCCAATCTGCTTTTAAACAATGCCTTAAGCCTCGAGCCCCCCTCTTTAATGTCTATAATCTAATGCGTTATGCCACTCACTATGGCTTTTACCTTTTTCCCTCCAAAATATATATAATACATCCTGTTGACATAAAAAGAGAGTTTAGGAGTCCAATAATAATGGGGTCTGCTCAAGAAAGGTTTCTAATCCCAGCTCCCGCTTTTGACTTGATTAAGGTGTTTCTCTCAGAGAAAATCTTCTGGATATCTGAATTCAGGAAGAGAAAAATCAAGGTGTCTTCCACGAGGCACAAAGGCGGTTCTGCAGTCGAATTAATCATTCATGGTCCTCCCTCCTTAACCTCGAATTCATGCCTATGGCGCATGCTAGAGAATGCGCCT
>Ga0209702_10008656_pt1 | contig 11728 bp, 9 predicted proteins | sample FRY01_FD_187210 | JGI IMG/M metagenome (GOLD analysis project Ga0209702, IMG submission 187210) | Freshwater microbial communities from Lake Fryxell liftoff mats and glacier meltwater in Antarctica - FRY-01 (SPAdes) (version 2) | ecosystem: Environmental > Aquatic > Freshwater > Ice > Glacier... | reverse complement strand
CTTGCTGCTGATTGGACGACCTTTAACAGCAAGCAAGCGGGCGGTACTTATGTAACCCCGACTACACTGAATAACAACACCCTGCCAGCCTCCGTCACCAACCTGACCACCTCGGGCACAAACACAACGTCTGCCCTTGGCGCAGGCATAGCAACATTCTCCGCTGCGGGGGTTATAAGTAGCACGGCGACTACAGGGACGGGGAATGTTGTGCGGGCTGCTAGCCCTACCCTTAGTGGAACAGTTGGCATTCCAAGTAGCGGCAGAATAACAGGACAAGCAACGTCTGTTTCAACAACGGCTGTTGATATAGCCGTTGCAAACGATTGGGGAAGTATGACGACTGTTTGTGGTAATAATGCTGGTAATATATTTTATGACTTAGTTTCATGGGCTACGACTATGGGTGCGGTTGTACTTAGCGCCGGGGTTATATCAGGTGGCCCGGCAGGTAGGACTTATACAGTAGTAGGTTCTAGGCTACGTCTAGCAATGGGCAGTGGCACCTACGCTGTAAATACTAATTCATTTCACGGATCACTATAAGGAATCATCATGGCACTAACAAAAGTATCCTACTCCATGATAACGGGATCAGTTATCAATGTTAAAGATTACGGAGCAAAAGGAGATTACAACGAAGATACCTCCGCTGGCACTGACGACACTCTAGCTATACAGGCAGCTATAAATGCGGTTGCGGCTAGGGTCGGGTATAACAAAGGGTCTGTTTACCTCCCTTACGGCTCCTACAAAATTACGACTGCGCTGCAAGTGCCCTATGGGGTGTCCATCTTCGGTGAGGGCGGAACAGCCTCAGTAATCTTTGCACTTAACTGTAATGGTTTGCAATTCATTACGTTTGGCTATTCCATCGGGAGTATGTTCTATGAAGATTTTGGAATCTCCTCCGCTGGTGGAAGCAACTATACAGCCATAGCAACACACACGAACGCCTCTACAATGGATGGTTTGTATTTTAATAGGTTGCGTATTTGGGGGTTTAATACAGCTATCTATTTCTCTGCAAACTGGAATTGCACTATTTCTAATTGTGTAATGGAGAACATTAATGTAGGTATACAACTTGCTGGGGGTGATGGTGAGACTATTGGTATAAGGATTCTTAATAATCGCATTGTACGTGCTGCTGGGGGTAATGGTACAAGTCCCCCTGTTGGTGTTAGTATGGCAAACACAGCTAAATATACTGAGAGTGTTCATATTGCTTTCAATCAGATTTATGGGTTTGCTACCAATATACAGGCCAGTCAAGTCACTTACCTTACCGTTTTGGATAACGACTTAAGTGGTTCTGGAAGCGTCATTACGTTTACTACGCCTGCTGGTGGTTACAACATAAGCAATAATTATATTGAAGTTGGGGCTGGAGGAATAGGGATATTCGGGGCAGGTCAAAACTCTGAGGTGGCTTATCAACGCTGTGTAATTGCAAGTAATTACTTTATTGGCTCCACGGAAACGTCAGCTATTGGTATTCAAATGAGTATTGACTCCAACAACTACCAATGGAACACAGTTATTAGAGATAATACATTCTCTGGGTTTAACACGAATGACATTGCTCTACATAACCCAGGCAAGATGCTTATAGACAACAACCGCTGCATGTCTACTGCACCTACTAACAGTGTTTATATGGGGACTGTGTATGGCGAGCCAGTAACATTCACTAATAACTATTTGGAAAAGGGGCTGGCAATAGCCAACCTGCCAGACTATGCAGCTGGCAAGCTAATTATGGTTAACAATGTAGAGAATAATACCTTCAAATCTAATAAGTCTGTAGCCTCCCCATCAACGGGTACAGGGAGAGTGACTGATATTGTCTATAACAACGCCCCCGCAACTGGTGGATACGCAGGTTGGGTTTGTACTGTTGCTGGCTCTCCCGGTACTTGGAAACCGTTTGGGTTAATAGCGTGAACCTATACGCTACCATCTTAGCCAAGATGCAGAGCGACAAGTGGCAACACTTCGCCTCTGGTGTCGTCCTGTCCGTGCCAGTGCAGGCAGCATTCGACTCCATGCTCATCACTATCGCAGTCGCGTCCGTGGTTGGCTTGGGCAAGGAAGCCGTGGACTGGTTGATGAATAAACACCGAGGCGCCACTCATGGCGTTGAATGGCTTGATGCCCTTGCCACCGCTGCTGGTGGGGTTTGGGTTGCTGGATTACTAGGAGTATGGAAATGACCTCAACAGTTTTTGTGGATCTCGTGGGGCCGCCGGTTAATGCGGAGTGGCTGAATACGGAGAACGCTCGAACCTACGCGCCCGCACAAGGCACCGTCGTAGCCACGGCGGGCCAGACTGTATTCACCGTCCCCTTCGCCTACCCGAATGGCGGCAAGGCGCTGCAAGTCTACGTAAACGGATTGCGGCAGATTCCCGTAACCAGCTACGCCGAGACAAATTCAACAACGGTGACTTTTACTGAGGCCGTACCTGTGACTGCCTCAGTCTTTTTCATCTGGTAAGCTTAAGGAGATTATTATGGCACACTGGACCCCACAACGAACAAGCGCTCCGTTGGCCCAACTTGATGCTATTGAAGCAGCGCCCCCAGGAGTAGCGCCCCCCCTGGAGCTTGCGCCGATAAGGCGGCTGCCGGAGGATGCAGGCAGAGGAGGCGGCTACGAAAACACTAACGACGGATGGGCAGGACTGGCGCCGGGGGAGCAAGCTCGATTTTACGCTGGAAACCCCGCAATGGCGGGCATTACGCAGACTTTGCAGGGCCTGTGGGGACAAACGGCTTTGGGTAAGCTGCAGAACTATATGGATCCTGATTTTGTACGAGATCAAGGAGATATTGCACAAGGAATTGACCCTAGAGATGCAGCGGCGCGAAACTCTGGTAATGATGCGTTGTCAGGCTTTCTTACGCTGAATGATAACTTTGGTACAAGCGCGCCTAGTAATGTAGGTCCGGAGGTGGGCGGGAGCGTGAGTGGTAACTATGATAGTGGTGCGTACACTTCCCCAGTAAGTTCTAGCAACGTGGTAGGCGTTGACCTAGGGCCTCTTGGGCCAGACGTCGGTGCTCGCAGCGGTGGCGGTGATCAGGTGGGCGGTGGAGATTACGGCGGAGGTGGAGATTACGGCGGCTGGGCTCGTGGCGGGCCAGTTACAGCAGACCGCCTGACCGGACCTAACCCGCGTGGTCCAGATGATGGATATGGCGCACTTGACGCAGGCGAATACGTTATGCGCGCAAGCGCTGTTCAGCGCTATGGCCAGGAGGCAATGCAGGCGCTTAACGAGGGCCGGGCTAGCATCACGATGAACGAAGGCGGCCCAAGTGCCGACGTGCAGCAACTCGCCCGCATGGGGCGCGGCGGAGATACGGAACTGGTCCACATGACCAAAGGCGAAGTCGCCGGGATGCAAGACGTCGCGGAGCAAAGCGGCGCCTCACTCACCCGGAACCCCGAGACCGGGCTGCGGGAAGCCTGGATCATGGAGGCCCTAGGGATTGGCGGGTCGCTTTTCTCCGCTAACAAGGGCCGCCAGCAGGCGAAGGAGCTTTCCGCGCAGTCACAAGCGGCCGATACCTGGGGGCAGAGCGGAGGCCGCGCACTGGCCGGGCAGCAGCTGCAGCAACTTATGCAAGACCCCGGACAGGCATCGGCTAACGATCCTGGGTACCGGATGCGAATTCAGGGCGCCCAGCGCGCAATGGCTCCGCAGGGGCAAGACTCCGGTGCGATGGCTGTGGCAGCCGCCGGAGCATCAAATGACTGGTACAACCAGCGACTGGCCCAGCTCGGCGCCCTGGCCGGAGCGCCGGGTGAGCCGGAGATTGCACTGGAGGGTCAGCAGGCGGCTAATAAACAATACGGACAAGCTATCGGTGATCTTGATGCGGGCTTGCAACAAGCTGGTAAATGGTTTAGCAATCCGGGCGCAGGCAGTCGCGGGAGTTTCTGGGATACCATTGGACGGGGATACTAGGCATGGCTGAAACTTCTAACTTATCCGGGCTTGCCGCTGCACGGTACAGTCGGCAGGACATGGAGAACCGCACCCTGACCGCCCAGACCGGGGCTATGGAGGCGATGGGTCGCATCGCTGCGCAGCCGGCGGAGAACGCTTTGCGCCAAGCCCAGGCACGAGCACAGACCGCGCTGGCACAGCAGAACGAAGCGGAGCAACTAGACAAGGCGCTTGAGGCACGGCTCGGGGCAGGGTACAGCCAGCAGCTTCTGTCTCGCGGAACCGGTCCGCTTAGCTCGCCTATGCAAGGCGACGCAGCTACGGCAATGGAGAATGAAGCTAACTGGAGGGAAGCACAAGGCGCGCCGCGAAAGGGGATTCACGATCTGCGGGTGGGGGCCTCGAAGCTCCGCCAGGAAGCAGCTTCGGCGGCGAAGGCTCGGGCGGACGCAGACGACAGCGCAGCGCAGACGCGGGATAAAAACTCGGCCGCGATGCTCCGAGGGATTCAACACGCAACGAGTAGTTTCGAGGCCTACACGACTGAGTTCCCTAAGTTGAACGGTCCGGGTAGTCCTCTGGCAGGGCAGCTGAGCGGGAACTTTGCGAAGGATAGCCAAATCTTGGCTCAGTACGCGTTAGGCTCGGTCACGGAGGATCAACGCCAGGACAATGCGCGAGCAAAGGCGCAGCTTGCCCTCAACAGCGCCCAGCTCGCGACGCAGCAGACGACCGCCCGCACCGCAAGCACAGTTGCGACCAAGCGCGTCGAACTTATGGATGTGCAGATTGACGCACTGAAACTTGCCGGCGGTAACGGTACGGTTGAGTCTGAGGTCGCCGGCGACGCTTTGCGCTACGCCAAGTACCAGAAGCTGGTCGCGGATCGCGAGGCGGAGTACCCGGCGGCCTACCGTAACTCGAACGCGCTTACGGTCGGCCGAACCTACACCCTCAAGGACAGCAGTCTCGGGCGACTCGAAGTCGATCCCAAGACGGGGGTAAAAAGCTGGGCGATAATCAAGCCAGCCTTGGTAGCTCCGCCTACTCCGCGTACCCGCGAAGATGTCATCGCCGGACGTAAAGCCGCCCTGGCAAATTCTAACGTCGGAGGTGACTGATCATGGAGCGCGTCTCATTTGAAGAAGGTATTGGAACAGCTCCCCCACCTGCGCCGGAGGGTGGAGCAGCCGCCGGGCCTAGCCTTGGGCGCATGTCCTTCGAAGAAGGCACGGGGGCAAAGCAGACGTTCGGCCAGTGGGACCGCTTGCAGACGGGTGCGAAGAACTTGTGGGATGAAGGCACCGCGGCACTGGGTCCGGTAAAAAGCGCCCTAGAAACCAGCGTAACAGGACGCTCCCCGCTTGGCCGCATCTTCCCTGTTCTGCGCGCCCTGGAGACCGGCGGCTACGGTATCGCAGATGTAGCTAAGGCCGCGCCGGAAGTAGCCACCGGCACCCTAATGCAGGCGAGCGATATATTCACAGGTACGCTTAAGTCGGCGGTGGGCCTTGTCCCTTACGTAGGCGGGCGCGTAGGCGCACAGCTTGCGGGTGCCTCTCAGAAAGACGCAGCGGAAGCTGGCGCAGCCGCCAAGGAGAAGTGGCTTCCCGCCCGCGTATTCGCTCCTTACGCAACAATGGCGCAAGACCTGGGACCTGATGCAGTAAAGGCTTACGAGAACAATCCAATCGGCTGGGCAATGGGTAAGCTAAGCAACGCTATCACGAGCGGGGCTGCCGCCGGCGAAACAGCCACCGGCGTTCCAGCGGAGGATTTCGTCCAAGCTATCGACAGTGTAATGGGCGTCCTAGGCTTTCGCTACCTCAAGCCAAAAGTGCAGGCTACGCTGCGCAACCGAGCGGCCGAGCTCAAGTCTTTCATCAAAGGCAATATCCCTGAATCTATGGGCGGGTATACTCCCGTAACCCCAGTAACACCGGGGCCAATCCCCGGAGGTCCACGCCTGGCCCGCCCCGTCGCCGAGACCTTCGATGCCCAGGGTCGCATTGTCCCCGATGCCGCCTTTCCCGAAGCTGTCCCGCTGCCCACTGTCCCCGCAGCCGCCAAGGTGCCAACGGCACCGGCGGCTGCCCCGTCACCCATGCTTCTCGCTGTCATTGCCAAGCAAAAAGCACCTTCCACACTTTACGTTGATTCGGTCGGCAACGTTATGAATGAGCTGGGAAAGCCGGTCGCTAAGCGCGGGGATGTTAGTCTTGCTACGTTCAAGGGCCTTGCTGCAGCAGGTGTTGTAGGTGCGGCGATCTGGGCGACGGAGCCAGACCCTGAAACGTCGGCTCTCATCGGGGCAGCTGGTGTATTGGCAATAAGTAAGGGTAAGGGGGGTGATGTAAAGCTGACGCCGCCCGAGTTGGTAAAGGAGATTGCAGTTGGAGGGGCGCGTAAAGAAGCTGCGTTAGCTAAAGTTTTTACTGACGAGTATCCGCAGTTAGTTCGTTCCTTGCGAAGAGAGCATGGCGACCTAGCCGAAGATCTTGCAATGCGCAGTATTGAGAAGTTTCTTAAAACGGCTGACGCCTACGAAGGACGAGCAGCTCCGCAAACGTATTTACAAGCGATTGCTAAGCGTGAAGCTACCGATAGTTGGCGGCGCGCGGCTATCCGTCGTGAAGAACCACTGGTGCTTGAAAGTGAGATTGAAGGTCGCGGGCGTGATGATGCGTCCATAACCAAGGGGATTGAAGATCAGTCTATTCAGGGACAATCTCCAGAGCAGACGCTAAGTAATGCACAGCTCGGCGATAAGATGGCGCAGCTGGTGGATGAGATGCCGGCGGCTTACCAATCCAGCTGGAAGAAGATGCGTGTAGATGAGATGACGCATCAGGAGATTGCTGACGCAACGGGCGTACCGATCAATACTATCCGTGGCCAGATCCATCGCGGCGACCAGTTCATGCGGGAGGGGCTGCGGAAATATGGGCCGGGACTGGCGGCGGCAGGGATTGTGGCTGGGGTCGCCGGGGAGCTGGATGAGGAACAGCTGGCGCAGTTAGGATTGCTGGCGGGTGCGGCGGGGGCGGTTAAGTTTACTAAGGGCGGTGAGTGGCATCCTGCGACGAGAGAGCGCCTGATTACAGCCCTGCGCGGAGGATTAGATTCGAGCACTTTGAGAAGCCGTGGGGCTACTGACGTAGAAATAGCTGCCATATTTGCGGGGAATCCCGTACTTGCCTGGGCGCCGGGCGCGGTAAACAACTGGCTTAATCGTTATGCAGGGCAGGCTTCAGACCCGCTTAAAGATGGAATGATGTATCACGGCGAGGAAACTTGGGGGCAGACAACTGATAAAGCATTCCGGGCTAGCAAGCCTGCAGAATACGTAAATCAGGCGGGGCTTGGGCGTGTTGCGCCCGGCGCAGACGTATGGGGATTGCATTCAGCAGTCGGGCATATTACGCCCGAGGCTCGAGCCGTTAATGCGTTACAAACGCACCTTCGTCATGTTAGTGATTACATCGCCGCCAACGTAGACCCGGCGAAGCTCGGCCAGTACGATCTCGTGCGGGCAGTGAAGGAGACTGCAGCCTGGGATGCGAAGATGGCGAAGGAGGCGGAGATTGCGCGGAAGTCTGAGGGTGCGCTAGAATTGAAGCGCATGGAGACAATGCCTACGCCGCTGCGTTTTGAGGATGGTTCGCGGATTGTGCAGCTGACACGCGCAGGTGAGTTCGCGCATGAGTCGACTGTTATGGGGCACTCTGTGCGCGGGTATGAGCCGCCGCGCGAAGGCACGCATCGGGCTGGCCAGCAAATAGATGACGGTACGGGAGGCGTGGTTACACAGGCCCACCCTGACTGGATCGCCGCATCTGAAAAGGGCTTGCCCGAAGGACAAGGCGGCTCAGGCCTGGCTACCTACGGTAACGGCGGCTGGGAGGCTATTAAATCTGGCGCGGCTGAAGTCTACTCTTTGCGCGGCAAGGACGGGATGAGTCATGTGACGTTTGAAGTCGCTGAGAATGTTTATAATAACTACATAAAGCGTTATGCGGGCGTCAGCTTCTATAAGCCGCCCCTTAATATAACCCAAATCAAAGGCCAAGGTAACGCCGCCGTTTCAGAGCGCTACCAACAACAGGTCGCCGACTTTCTCAACTCCCGCGAGTGGGGGAAAGTGAATCTGGATCAGAGTGGATTAATTCAAACATCTAAAGGCGTTTATGTAACTCTAGATGCAGTAGCTAAAGCTTCTGGTGTAGATAAAAATAGTATAAAAACGTACCTTGAAGGACGGGGTACTTTTAATGAAGCAGATGGAGCTATAATTGCAAGAGCTCTTAATAGTTTTGAACCACCATCTAAAGGTACAGACGAAGGAGGCACTCCACCCCCTCGTGGCCCCGGTCGTGGTGAGGCTGGCTCTATCGACCCCAAGCTTCTCAGGACAATGGGTGCAGCTGCCACCGGTGCCGCCCTGGGCGCGTACCTAAGCGACGATGAGGACGAACTTACGGGCGCCTTGACCGGGGGTCTCATGGGCGCAGCCGCCGCCTTGCTCGTGTGGAAACGTAAAAGCCTAGACCAAGCCTTCGGTATGCCAATTACCCGGCTGAAAAACATTTACCAACCGATCGCCAGGCGGGTAAATGATATGGAGAACTTCTCCAACACCTCGATTGGTGACGCTAGCGGAAAGATCGTGGGGTTTGTTAAAAGCGCCAAGGGACTAACCAAAGACGCTTACCAGCAGCTCGATGCCGCCTGGATGGACCAGGATGTCGGGAGGGTAGAGCAGCTCGTGAAGGGTAATGCACAACTTGCGAAGGACTACGCGGCTGTGCGCGAGTTTCTGGGTGACACTGGTGCAACGTTGATCCAGCTCGGTCGTTTCAAGCGGGGTATCGCCGGGTATCTTCCGCGCGTGGTAAAAGACTATCCCGGCTTGATGAAATCTCTAGGCCGCGAAGCGAGGACCTCGCTGGAGAGCATCATCCTCAAAGCCGAGGGGGAGTCAGTTCGCCTTCGCCAGCGCATGATGACGGATGTAGAAAAGTCTCTCATCATCGACCGCTTCCTTCAAAGCACTCCGGGTATGAGCTCTCTGCCCGGCTTCGCGCGAGATCGAAGCGTAAAGATGACTGCAGAGCTTCGCCGTTTCTACCATACGCTGGAAGACGGGCTAGTCCACTACGCCCATGCCGCTGCAAGTGACATTGCCCTGGCGAGGTTCTTTGGCCAGGACCATCGCACGAAGACCGAGGGCGGCAAGACCTATACGCAGATTGAAGATTCTATCGGAGCAGTTATTGGCCGGGGAATTGACGAGGGCCATCTGACCCCTGAGCAAGCAGTCGAAGTAGGCGACATCATTCGCGCTCGTCTAGGGCCCGGAGCGAAGGCTCCTGCGCCTGCCCTGCAGGTCTTGCGTAACGTAACTGCAATGCTTATGCTGGGCCAAATAACCAGCGGAATTATACAACTATCCGAGTCCCTGATGTCCGCGGCTCATCATGGCATCTTGCCAGCGGTACGCTCGGCGGGAATTATCGCAACTGGTCGAGGCATTAAACCGGCGGAGTTCGGCCTAGCCACTCACGTGATTGAAGAAGTAATTGGGAAGACTCTAACGGGTAAAGCTTTGTCGATGCAGCTAAAGGCTAACTTACTAGCTCCACTCGACCAGCTTTCGATAAAGCAAAACTTGACCGCGAGTTATTTGAAGAACAAGAAGCTAAGCGGGACCCCTGCTGGACGGGCGGTACTTGAGGCTGACTGGGGCACTTACTACGGTAAGGACTTTCCGGCCTTGGTGCGCCAGCTACAGGAGTCAACTTTACAGAAGCGTCGGCCGTTGGTTGAGTCACTGCTTTACGCGGAACTCGAGGGCGTGCGTATGACTGCGCGGAGTTCTACCCCGCAACTGGCCATGGAGCACCCCAACGGACGCTTCATGTATCAACTTAGTGGGTATATGCTTCTCCAAGGAAACATTATACGCACGAAAGCGCTAGAAAAGATCGCAACAGGCAAGCCCAAAGAGATTGCAAAAGGGCTTGAATTCCTTGTTAAGTACGCTACGATTCTGTCCCTCTCCCTTGTGCCTCTGCAAGCTATTAAGGAGTGGATTTCCGGGCGGGACTTCGAATGGGATGACGTAGACTTGGTGCATAATTTTTTCCAGAATTTCGGTTGGTCTCGCTACAACTCAGACAAGGTGACGTTCTCAACCAACCCCGCGTTGGCCGTAGGCGAAAACGTTGCAGACTACGCTTTGCCTCCCTCGGTAGGGGCGGCTAAGATTTTAGCGGAAGCTACACAGAAGCCCGAGAAGCTCATCGCTCACTTACCGGTACTAGGACGCGCTCTCTATGACCGTGAATTCGGGGGTAACGAGGAGAAGGAGATCTCGAAAGCCCGGCGGCTTAATCGCGATAGGCGCAAGGAACTCGGACTCGCCTCTGGCCGGCCACTTTCTTCTGGAGACAAGACGCGACTTAGCGACGAGGCTGAAAAGTTCCGTAAGGACCGTCTCCAGAAACGTATTGACAAGCGGGAAAGAGAGGCGGGAAGATGACTACGCATATAACGCGCGGATTATGCGGACGTAATAGGAGCGAACAATTATGACTGGACGCGCAGATTACTACGAAGACGGCGGCTGGAATACCGTCTGTTACGAGTGCGGGCGGAAACGTAAGGCCGGAACACTCAAGCGCCATTGGCAGGGGTATTACGTTTGCCCAGAGCACTGGGAGCCTCGGCAGCCCCAAGATTTCGTTCGCTCAGTCCCCGACGACCAGACACCTGAGTGGGTGCAGCCAATGCCGGCGAATGTGTTCGGGCAGACTTGTACACTTGAAGGCTCCACAGCAATCCCAGAGCTAGCACTGCCTGGCTGTATGATTCCGGGTAATACAAATTACTATTGGGAGCCAAGCCCGCCCGGTTGGGAACCCTATCGGTTTTGCCCGGTAGGCTCAGGTAAAGCACGAGCAGGCGTGGGGGCAGCTGATTGCGCCACCGTCGGCCTAACTTAAACGACGCTGCCCCCGTAGCGCGAGTAACAACAATTGGGCTACCATGACACCAGAACAACGTGCAGAACTTGTCGCTGACATTATCTCAGCTATCCGCGTAGCTACGCCTCCAATCACGGACGAAGAAACGCGCTGGGTGCGGCAAGCCATACAGCTACAGTGCGAACGCGCTAAGTTCCGCAAAGCTATCATTGAGAAGACCCTTGCGGGACTGATCTGGGCGGCACTTGCAGGACTGGGATATATGTTCATCGACTGGGCTACGATGCACGGACTTAGGAAAGGGCCGTAGGATGGCAACGCTAAATTTCACTGACGCGGAGCTAGCTTGCAAGTGCGGCTGCGGGATGCTGCCCAATGCCGAGTTTATGGAGGATGTGCAGAAGCTCCGTAATCAGTACGGTAAATCCTTGGCAGTCTCCAGCGCGGCGCGTTGCCCCGAGCATAACGCCAAGGTGTCAGGGACAGGACGTACCGGGCCGCATACGACAGGCAGGGCCATCGACCTAGCGGTAAGCCGTGCAGACGCCCACGCTCTGCTGGTGCTGGCTTGCGTGATGAAGTTGTTTACTGGCATCGGGGTTCAGCAAAAAGGCGGTGGGCGGTTCCTGCATCTGGACAACCTGCCGAATGCGCCAGGGCAACCTCGGCCCACACTATGGAGTTACTAACATGGCACTTGACCCACTCACCGCAGGTATGGATTTAGCATCTACAATCATCGGTAAGATCTGGCCAGATAAATCAGCAGCAGAGGCCGCGCAA
>Ga0209702_10008655_pt1 | contig 11729 bp, 7 predicted proteins | sample FRY01_FD_187210 | JGI IMG/M metagenome (GOLD analysis project Ga0209702, IMG submission 187210) | Freshwater microbial communities from Lake Fryxell liftoff mats and glacier meltwater in Antarctica - FRY-01 (SPAdes) (version 2) | ecosystem: Environmental > Aquatic > Freshwater > Ice > Glacier... | reverse complement strand
TAAGGAATACTCCATTTGGTTTCATCCTGATTGTAGAACAAATGAACTGCCAGGATTATACATTCCCTATGGGCAAAGGATCAAACAGTCGTCGGCCATTCAGCCATCCTTTGCCGTACTCCTTCTGATGGGTGCCGGTGGGGCGGCGGTCTGCGAGAAGGCGTGGGGGTCTATCCGGGGGTGTATCCGGCGTTGAAGGAGACGTTTGTGGGACTGGGGTAGATATGAAAAGTGCCAGGTTTCCGAAAATCTGGCACTTTTTTGTTTGGTCTGAGGCAATTGCTTCCAAGTGTGAGATACTCACGTCGGACTCGGATTCGTCCTGCTCCAGTTCTTCCAGCAATTGTTCCAACGTTTTTGTCTTGCCATTGGAACGGTTTGGATAAGGCGGGTGCGCGGCCAGTTCGGCGTTCAACTCCGCCGTTGTCAAGATGGGGAGTTCAAAGGCATCTTTTAACCACTGAATGTCCTGGGCTAATTCCTCTGCCGTGCGTCCGGTTGGGACAGCAGGCTCGCTCTGATAACCGATCAGCGAACCATCCCGTTCGTGATAGACGACCCGTATGCAATAACCATCTGCATCGTGAAAGACTCGATATGTCCAGATCATTCTCGTCCCTGCCTTCGGCCTTTGTTTTTCTGGAATAGTTCAAGTAGTCCCATCTACAATTCTGCCGGTTCTATGGTGGTTGGCACAAGCGCTCTTTCTTTAATGAATTTTTGCAATGCGCCAGCTATATATTGGGCCAGCAAAGAGGGGACGCCATTACTAATAACTTTGAATTTGTGGGTCAGCGAGTTCTCTGTTGGTAGCACATATTCATCAGGAACGCTTTGGATACGTAGCGCCTCCCTTACGGTAAGCCGTCTCGATTCCCAAGGATGCAAATGCACCTCATTATTCCCATACCACACAGTTGGGCTGTAACGATATCTATGCAACCGTTTGAATGATTTCCCCGATACATCTCCCTCCCTAATTTCTTGGAATTTCTTTGAATATGGCGTAAATGCTTCCTGTCCGTTAGGAAGATTCTCTGCTTCATATCCGACAAGATGACCTACGGTCAATTCTAAAGGAATATCGACAGGAGCAGACAACGTCTCACACCCAAACGGGCTGGTTGTCGGCCAAGCCAAGTTTTTTGCATGTTCAAACTCAGGTTTGGGCCAAGGAAACCAATTCTGGTCTTTCCTTGCCAGAGCCAACGCCGAATGCTCATCTGGCATAAGGTCTTTTCTAAACCCAATAAGAAAAAGACGTTCTCTGTTTTGTGGAACACCATATTCAAGAGCGTTCAACACCGTCATTGATGTGAGATATCCGAATTGGCCATCCTCAAGTTGCTTAACTATTCTTTCATAATAACTTCGGTGCTTCCTTCTGATCAGACCTGGAACATTTTCCATCAAAAAGAAGCTAGGTCGTAAATCACAAATCACGCTGGCGTAAATCTGAGTTAATCTTCCTCTATTCCCCTCGGACCCAAGGTCTCTCCCTGCTTGGCTAAAATCTTGACACGGCGGTCCGCCAATAATACCAAAAAATTCAGGTGGAACCGAGCCAAACGCTTCTGCTAAAATTTTCCGTTTTGTCAATATCTCAATGCTATTTTGATTTACAAAGGGATTATTTTTACTATTTCCTGTCTTTGCAGCTTGCCGCCAACTCGAGATTCCAGACTGGTACATAGCTGCAAACGATTCTTGAACTTCGTTTGACCAGATAACGTCAAAACCGGCCTGCTCAAATCCCAGATCAAGAAAACCGCCGCCCGAAAAAAATGACAATAAAGGTACTCGCTTCACAGTTGAATGCCCCCAACGAAATTAACGAATTTTGAAATATCCTAGTTGGGGATTGTGAATATCACCCACAACAGTCACTCTATCAAGAAAACGATTGAAATGCTCGCAAGCAGTTTCCGGTACTAATGCGCAATTATGGCAGGCTGCCAAATTACAGGAATCCGGTCCTTGTCCTCCGCTTCCCCCAATCTCAGTACAAACAGGATCAACGGAACACCAAGTGGCGTCTTGCAAAGCCCGCCTAATTACAGGCTCAATATATCCCTGTTTGCCCATTCGTACTAGCCCACCCATTGTCCCTTCCGCATCGCCATCTGCGGTATAAACCAGAACCCCGCCCATCCGGCCAGCGGGATTACTAGATACATACAACCTTTCTTTTAAGGCGGCTGAACTATATCCACATTCAAACGTTAAACGATTCATTAGGATATGGGCAAACGTATGCAACAAAACAAAACGTGGCGTAATTTCCTGCTCTCTCAAACGACGATTTTGTTGCACACTTCCGTAGCGCGTATCTAATTGTTGAATACGAGAAACAATCTTAGGTTGCTGTTCCCACTCAGAAAGTCGCTGTTCGTCGAATTCAAAGTAAATTCCCTCGCCGTATACTTCGTAAGCAGGCAACCAGTTATTCCAGGAAGCTTGATTCTTACGGAGCATAGCCTTGCGCTCAGACAATGTCTGTTCATTGGTAGCAAAAACACGGGAGAAGCCGGTTAGGGCACGCGTCTCCCGAAGCTTGTCCACAAGCATAATCCTAGAAAAGTATTCGGTAACGTCCGGGTCATAGTCTTGCAGGTTAGCCGATTTTATCCGTAAAAGTTCTTCATCAATACTTTCTCGTATGACCTTATACTCTTCCCGCCGGAAATCCTCAACGGTCATCATAGAATCGTCGTCTTCAAGATCGTTTTCTCGATTTTGTTCTCCAAAAGCAATCCGAGCCGCTTCTAAGATTTGATCTTTCTGGTAATTCTCAAATTTGGGAAGATATTGCGGTTGTTTAGCAATGTTTTCAACGGTTTTCTCTAAATTTCCGGCAATCTCAATCCCACCTAGTGCGCCAAGTGTGATATTGAAATGCGTAGATACGGGGGGATTAGAAAGTAAGTTAATCAACTCGTCGGGGACAGAGTGGGTGCCACGAGGCAGGTAGATAGAACTGCTAATATGAGCAAAGTACACATTAGATGCGCTACGGAGAGAGCCGCGAAGATGGGCTGTACATTCTTCCTGCACTCCCTCACCAAGCCAAGTTAAATGCCCGGGACAATAAAAGTCATGATTGTCGTTCGTAAGAAATTTGCTCAAGTAAGTTGAACCATCAGGATTTGCGGTTGTAATCTGGGATAGATTTCGTTCTTTTTTGCACTTATCACATGAAACTTTTTGTCCTGATAAAGTTGCACTGCCTGTTGCTTTTAACCGCAGTGTTCCGTCACAGGTGGGAAATCTCTGGTGATGAACCCATTCACGCCACGGAAAATCCTGCAAATGCCCTGCTTCACACATTGAGACAAAGGGCACTTGATACAGGTCTCTATTACATTCAGGGCATTTGGGGCGCCCCCGTTCTGATAACGGCCTTTCATCTAGTCGGTCACACCAAGAGCAAAAATGCCAGCGAGGGAAGCGAAGAAACGGGACCGTTAAGCCAATATTGGGGGTACTGCTATCGTAACGCCACGGTTCACGATAATCAGGGGGTAACCGGAAATGGTCAACGTGTAATAGGCGTTGTAAACGCCACTCTTCAATAATATACTCGTCTTCTATCACATCTGTTGTGCCATCTTCACGTTTATACCAGTGGTCAAGCCCTGCAGTTAGCAACCCAACACCTCCTTGGACAACAATCATTGCCCCTATCCCAAAAGGGGCAACAAGTTGGGAACGACGCACAGGATTCTTTGCCATCTTTTCTATGCTTCCTCGTTTTCTTCTAGCAGATAGAGTTGGGTAATTTCAGCTTGACATTCAGCATCAACGTTGCGCATCGAAGTTGGGATGGGCCAGGACAATAACTCGCTATCACCATCTACAAAAGCACCCGCATACCGCAATAGAAAGCTATCATCCGCTGACCTCTTCTCCCACACTGTCCGTTTCCACCGTTTCCATTCAGAAATACGTTTCTCGAAAATTCGTTCAAAGTTTTTGATTTCTTCAGGGTCAATAGCATTCACTCTGGGTCGAAGGATAGTTCTCAAATCCTCCATCAAATTGTCTGGATAGGGGTAGGGCCTTTGAACAGTTGTTTCATCTCCGAATTGGCGAGTATATAATACCATTACTGCGTGTAACGCGCGGTCGAGTGCAGGTGGCGAAAATGGAGTAACGCTGGTTGGTTCTACCTGAGCGTACAAACGCTCGTGGTAACTGCGAAACTTCTCAAAGTGTGATCTATCTCGCGGCTTTGAAGCGGTGTATATAGTAGCAACTAGGCCGGGACGCTCCCACCAGCGTCGGCCAATCCGTCCCGTAACCTGAATGTACTGCGAGGTTGATTTTGGCTGGCCAACAACAGCCATCAGCGATAAACGGTCAATATCAACGCCAACCTCCAATATGTTTGAGGCCAGACAAGCATCAACAGGACGCTGCTTATTAAGATTATCGCAGGCGATCTCGAGATCTGTTATGGCCTCTGGAACCTCATCACTTTTGAGCCTGCCCGTCAATTCTCGGATCCGCCACAACTTCCGCATACTGCTATAGGGAATGCCTAGCCGGTTGGCTGAGACTTTGAGATAGTCGGGAATATCCGATTGGAATAATGATAAGGTGGTGCCAAGCTCTCGCAAGCTATTGAAAAATATGAGCAGTGTCCACCATGGATCTTGTTCTGCAAGATTGGAAAGGTTTATCGGCGCTTGCATTAACGAAGTGAAGGTTCTAACCTGCACAGTTTGGAGCGACCCCAACCCTGGCCCGTGTATGCCCACGTACATCCGGCCAGGTTGTAGTTTTCCGTATTTATCTCTGGCATATCTGGCAAAGAAAGAGTCGTCCGCATCCAAGCCAGACGGCGGGAATAAAACAACATCCTCGCGGCCGTACAGAGCCTTTACCTGTTCTGTATAGCGGCGTATAGTTGCAGTTGAACTAACAATCTTTGGCCGGATCACGTTATTGTGTCTGCGGTCAGTACATAATTCTTCAATGACGGTTTCATAAAGCCCAACCATTGAACCGAGAGGGCCAGAGATAAGATGTAATTCGTCTTGAATGATCAGACCCGGCGGCGAGTATTGCCGGTTTCCATCACTGCCAATACCAAACAATGCTCTTGCTTCAGGACGCCAGGCAAGCATAGCAAATTTATCGACTGTCCCGATGACAATTGAGGGCCTAATTTCGTAAATATCCTCATCAATCACGTACACGGGGAGTTCTTTATTAAACCGACAATCGCTATCCGGGCAACGGTAAATGACCGTGTTCCCCCTTCTAAAATAGCCTGCAATTTTAGTATCCCACTTCCGACCGGTTTTCCGGAGTACAGGTCCCATCTGAGCGCCGCACCACGGGCATTGCCCAAGAATAAACTTATTCTCGGTGAACCGATCTCCTTTGCCCAGTTTGTTGAGTACAGAAATAGCCTCTTTACGGCTATTGGGAGTGTTGCTTCCACCTACCCAAATGCCAATGGAAAATGGATTTTCTCCCAAAATCGGGTTTTTTTGCCTAATAAATTCCATAGCACATATGAGCCTGGATGTGCGTTGAAACTGTTGCGCTGTAAGAAGGCGCAATGTATATCTTGTAATTACGTGAACACCCGTATCGTTGGGGTCTTTGAGTCGCCGCATAAATAATGTAAATGCAGCTAAACCCAGATATGCCTCGGTTTTGCCGCCGCCAGTGGGGAACCAAATGAGTTCCACCGTCTCGCGGTATTTATCGTCCTCTTCAACCGATGATTGTAATGACATAAGCAAAAAGGCAATCTGGAAAGCGCGCCATTGTCCTTGTCCAGATTTTATGTTGCCAATATTAGGTTCGTTATAGACTTCCGAGAAATTCCAACGATTTTCTTTGTAATCGTATGAAGCGATACGGAGTTCTTTTCTAATTAGCTGTTGGACCAGGATTGCATGGTTGGCAAGTTGAAATGCTCTCAATGCTATTGGGTTAGCCTTAAGATAGTTTAGCCCACTCCTCATGCGACGCGCGCAATATGTGCAGTTCTCCAAATGCATCTCGGCGGTTTGCTGCAAATCACCGGGGAGGCCGCCTATTCGGGACCGTTTTCCTGCAATCCATGCTTCGTACAATTCAATGACATTTTTAAGCTCATCAAAACCATTTCTTCCGGGGATTAAACCAGCTAGGGGAGCCATTGCAACGTTAATTTGGTTGCCTGCAGCATCTTCTATATCTGGTGTAGTGCTGGGCGTTTCAAACACTGGCAAACACTCAGCTATCACCTTGCCTACCTTGCCGACGTTGTCTTTTTTTCCCCAATCCGCAGCGCAACCATGTCCAACAGCATATGTTTGGTAGTTTCGGTAAAGCAGAGCAAGCGATTTTTCTTCCCTATCTAGCATGCCAGTCGGGGCTTCTGGATATGGCAGGATGAGGTTACTTCCCTCTGATGATAAAACCTTGACTTCAAATGAAGATTGGAAAACGCAAAATTCGTCATGGCGGCTGCTGCCGGGTGCAGTACGGTTAACTAGACAGGCAGTAATAAGTTTCTGGCGCGGGTTATCAATGTGAGGATTTGGACGCGCATATAATTCGACGCAAAGTTCAATTGGACCGCAATTATCTTCGGGTTTGAGTTTTTCTTCCAATTTTACAACTCGATTCTTGCACGCTGCTTCCGCATCAAATTCTATCGCAAGCGAAATGGGAACCCGTAGCCACCAAGTTGAAATATGCTTCTCGATTTGAACCTCAATTGGACTATATCGTCCAAGCGAAGCTTCAACAACAATTCTTGAACCAGGTGGTAGCTCTACTACAAAGCTAATACCCATACTGCTTGGGCGGTAGGTATTACTCGCTGATAGGTCAAGGTCGCTGAGACCATCATCAGAATTATTGTCTCTAGCTAAGCTCTTCTCAATATCTGCAGATCCTTGCTGGGTTAAGGGACTGTCCGCACTGTTGTTATCTTCTTCATCCCGACTGTGCAAGCCAATTGCTACGTTGCCAGCATCTTCAGGTGTGTCATCTGCTACTATTTGCCAGGGATACAAAACTCCAATACCGTATCGTTTGGTCGGCGGGTCACGCTGTAATATTTCTTCTCCACCGTCTCTTTGTTTCCAGGGGCCATAGGAATCCTTTGAACTCTCAAAACGCACGCTGGTTGAGCAATCAAGTTCCTCGCCGCGCGGGGAGGGGCCAACCAGTTCCTCCTTAAGTGATCTCAGCATCGTATTTCTGTTTACAATGTTCGTAGGCATAAATTTATTTCCTTACGTCTTGAGTATTCTCTTGAGGATCGCGCCCTTAACATCGCTATGGGCCAAAATATAGAGTCGGTGTAGCGCGCGCGTCATGGCAATATAGAACAAAGACGCCGCTTGTTCACCCATAATGGTTTCTACGTCGGTAACAATAATTGCTGAACTTTCCATGCCCTTGAAGGCATAGATTGAACCGCATCGGATGTGTTCTTTTGGTGCTTGGTCAAAGCCAATGAATTCTATACCGGACGACGAGCCTATCGTGCTGGTGATAGCGTTATCCGGCGCTTTTGGGGATAACACTATCATATCAGCATTCACAAATCCTTCATGCTTGAGTTTTTTCACTGTTTGGAGGAGACGGTATTTCTGGTCTTCCTCATCTGTATAGTAGATAATCTCAGGTTCTACACCATCGTCAGGTCGGAGAATTCTCGAGTATTCCGGATTCAGATCGCCCAACAAATGGACTAAGGCGGCGATTCTGGGGGTATTGCGGCAATTCATCCGTAGCGCATATTGGGGTGGATTGCCAAACCGGCTTGAAATCGCTTCACTAATGCTTATTTCGACGTTTGCCCCGTAGATTGCTTGTTTCTCAAAATCGCCAAAGAATTTCCATTTGCCCGCGCTTAAGCCTCCCTTCAAACTCAAATCAACAAAGTCCAGATAATTATTGCGAAGCAAATCCTGGGTCTCGTCTACAATTATCTCGTCGTACAGGCAGCTTTCGGTTGTGTCCCCCAACAGCCTGTCTATCGCCAATTGGGGAAGCTCTTCTTGCCAAAAATAGCTCGATGGTGTTTTCCCATGCAAGTTGATACCCGTAACAGCCAGCATGTGTTTGTGCAATGTGCCGACCTTGATACCATTCTGGATGGAAGCAGTTTCAGTCTCAAGATAGTGCCCCAATAACCTGTTGTAGCACAGCAAGAGAACACGGTTCCCGGCAGCGTGGCTGCGCTTGGCAGCCTCAATAGCTAATACAGTTTTGCCTGTACCAGCCGGGCCGCTAAAAATCACCCGTGGGTTTGTCGCCATTGCATCCAGCGCTACGAATTGTTCTGCGGTGTACTGTCTGGCCTCTTGTTCTAGACGGTCTATTCTTCTTCGGGGTGGCTCGTAAAGTTCAAAATCAGGTCGGAGTATTTTTGCTATTTGCTCACATTGGGCTGTGGTGGGTTCGTTCCGCGCTTTATCAAACCAAAGAGCGCTTTTTTCTTCGAGAAATTTTCTTGCTTCCGCAAGTACTTCCAGTACGAGAATACTTACGGGTTTTCTTCTAAATCCAGTGTTGTCAATAACCTGCCAAGGATGCCATTCACCTGAACGAATGCTAAATTCTACATAGGGAAATATCACTGCCGACCAAAAGAGCACTCTACTTAGAGAGTGACTCTCATGGAGAAGTCGCTGTCGTATGCTATGCATTGCTTCAGAAGCTTGCTTGAACGGACCTCGTTTATCAGACTTGGGATTACTGCCGTAATACCATAGCCCTGCTTCTCGTCTTATGCTTGAAGCTGCTTTAACTTCCAAACATATGACACCTTTGTGGGGAATTATGATCACAAAGTCTGCTTCGCCCGCCGTACGTTCCACATGTCGGGCTATGTCTAGCGAGTGCAGTACAATCCACTCTTTTGTATTTGGGTCATCGGCCAACCGTCGAAAAATTTCCTTCTCGCCAGGACTGGGATTGCCTTTATAGATTTGCGCTGGAATCATTCGCGCCATAGCTGATGTTCCAATTGAAAAGGTTGTCCGATCCGTGAATATGAAACTTCAATAGCCTCAGGCAATACACTTTCAACACGAAAAGCAGTCAGCCCTCCTTCATCGTCGCTGGACAACTTGAAGTCCATTTTCCCGTTCTTTTGCAATATTTCTATATCAAGGTCCTTGACTTGTTCAAGAAGTAGATTACGTATTTCAAAACCTGCTTTATGGTGGGCTCGATTAATTCGCCTCATAATATTCCAGTATTCATTGGCATTGTTCTCTAAGCCAACAAGCTTCATAATCGCCAAAAAATCGTTGTATTTCTGAGTACAGATACTTCGAGGCGACATCCAATTGCGAACATTTGTTTCGTTTGCCACGTTTGAACCGAGATCAAGCAGATCGATGCTGGACTCCAAGAGACCGTTTCTCCTTACATAATTTCGCAATAACTCCTTCCAACGTTTCTGACACTGGCGGGAATTATGAGCCTGGCTGCCCATAATCTTATTCGCGACTGACACAATATAATCGCCACCGTCGCCGATTCTGACTAAAATGAACATGCCCGGTTTTATCTCTCTGGCAAATATACGGCTAATCCGGTTATCTGCATCTTCATCAGGATCAATAACCAGAGCTTTTGCCCCTTCACTCGAATCAATAAACACAACCCAATCATTTTCAAGAAATAGGCACATGGCCACAACATTTTCGAATTCATCCTCGCTTTCTCTATTCATGGTTGATGTTAGAGCAGAGGCTTTGTCAATGATGATAAGGAGTTCTTCGGGAGAAATGTTGTCCCAATGACTATCGGTTTCGCGTTCTTCTACATTGATGTGTACTTTAGTTGAAGAACCGTAGGATTTGTGTGGACCAGAAAATACATTTTGTGGTTTCCACCTGTCTTTGATCCAATCAAAAATCAGGATTTCAATCTGGCTTGCACGTGGGGCAGTAAAAACACTTTCTGGAAACCAGCGAGATGGTCCAATGGTGATGAGTTGGTCATAGCAAGTTAAGTCCCTAAGTTGATTTGGATGGACAACGCTGACCTGAGAAAGCTGATGATTGGCAACCAGTTCTTCAACATGAACAATTAATCTAGACTCTTTGATAACCCATGCCGTATTGTGTTCAACGTTTGTTAATTCTAGCAGCTTATCCAGGAGTGGGTCTTCGGGATGGTCAATTAATTTTGAAAGTAGACTCAGAACTGCAAAAGCGTGCTCTGCTAAATCAGGGTATAACTTATGACATAACCGTAAATGTTGCTGTAATTCACTAACAATAGTGGAAATGCGATCAGAACGATACACTTCAGAAAAAGGGGCAGCACAGAGACCAAATTGCAGACGCTTCAATGGAATGAGAAATTTCCGCCAATAATTGTCATTAGCCATTTCTCCAAGCAATGTGACGAATTTATTGAAACTAACGCAGTAATTACCTAGAGTAGGGTGTTCAATTCGATATCTAATAATGGTCGGAGATGCGTTTTTTTCGTAAAGGGTAACAACATCTTTGAACAGATTATTGCTCATTGAATCCCCTCCCAATAAATTGTCATGTCAATTCCATCTGGAATCTTGATGGGAAATTCAAACTCACCTTCCAAACGATATGAATAATTCTGATTTAGCGATTCGATTGCTTCAGCAAACTGTCGTTCCGTTCTATCCAACAAGACAATGTGATGCGAAGACCGCCATTCATATCCAAGCTTCATGTAAGCGACTGCACCATCAAAGATAACAATGGGCGGAATTTGGGATTCAATTTCATTCTTGGGTGTTACGTTTGATGATGATACTAATTGAGTATGGTATGCCTCATTAGAGGTGGAGAGTTGGCGAACTCGCAATATTTCTTGCAGAAAGCCGGTCTCCACAGTAGATTTTTCGGCACTTTTGCAAAAAAATGGGACCTCGCATACTTCTCGCTGAATAGCTGACTTATTGCCCACGATTAGAGCTTCAAACGAACTTTCTACAATGTGCTTTTGTGCGAATTTTGTATTAAGACAATAATTTAAGAAACCGCTTGAAGTCTCAAGAAGATAGCCAGTCTGATGATTTTTTGGTAGACTTACCTCCTGGTTTGCGACTGTTATCCTTAATGCATAATCATCAAGTGGGAACCCGCAAGTCAGTGATTTAGTGGTACGTATAAAGATGTAGGGTTTGCCATCATATTCTTCGAACTTTTCAACTATTCCCTTGAGTTTTGTGCTGTTTTTCCGCACATGAACCGACGTGCCAGGCTTTAGATTGAGAATATATTGCATCTGCTCATCACTGATAGCTGTTCTGACTGTTGCTCCGGCAAGTGCAGTGCCTGTGGCTACCAAACTGCAAGCGAATATGCGCGTGGGGATTGCTAAACCAACTACAATGCGTTGGCTCTCTCTAGGTAAAGTCGCCAAACGAGTACCTAATTCCAAATAAAAGTACGCCCAATCTGGCAACAGTTCTGGTCCGTTACTAGATGTGTAGTAGAGAGATGGAAGTTTTGTGGCCATAGGGATTGCAATAAGAGATCAATTGCTTTTACTGGTTGCCTAGCCACAATTTTACAAGGTTGTTGGTGCCCTGTCAAATGGACTTACCAATCGCCAAACAACCTATCCCCCCCTTCGACATACAAAAAATCACCCCTCTATCGCCAGGCCCGTTTACCGGACGCACGGCGTGAAGCCGACTTTCGCAGACAGAGGAGTAATTTTGTTAGCACGACTATAAATCAAAGTTGCGTAGTTGTCAATGAAAC
>Ga0209702_10008646_pt1 | contig 11736 bp, 8 predicted proteins | sample FRY01_FD_187210 | JGI IMG/M metagenome (GOLD analysis project Ga0209702, IMG submission 187210) | Freshwater microbial communities from Lake Fryxell liftoff mats and glacier meltwater in Antarctica - FRY-01 (SPAdes) (version 2) | ecosystem: Environmental > Aquatic > Freshwater > Ice > Glacier... | reverse complement strand
AAGTCCTAGAAAAACTGCCGGAGCCGGCGTGGGTGATTTGCGAACCGAGCGGAGGATATGAGCGCGACTTACTGGAAGCGCTGTGGGCGGCCGGGATTGTCGTCAGCCTGGTGAATGCGGCACGCATTCGAGCGTTTGCCCGGGCGCAGGGATTGCTGGCCAAGACCGATGAGATTGACGCGGCGGTGTTGCGCGAGTTCGGCGAACTCCTGAAGCCCGTCGCGCTGGAGGCGCCTGCGCCGGAGCGGAAAAAGTTGGCGGCGCTGGTCCAGCGCCGGGAGCAGTTGCTGGTCATGTTCTCGACCGAAGAGCAGCGACTGGTCCAGACGCGCGACCCAGCGGTGAGGAAGTTGGGTGCTCGCCTCATCAAGCAGCTGCAAACCCAGGTTGAGCAGCTCGAGGAGATGATTGAAAAACAGATCAACGATGACGCCACCCTCAAGCAACAAAGCGAACGCCTGCAGCAGGTCGTCGGCATCGGGAAAGTAACCGCGTCGACGCTCCTGGCGGAAATGCCCGAACTGGGAAAACTCAGTCGCAATGAAGCGGGGGCGCTGGCCGGGGTTGCGCCCTACAACCGCGACAGCGGCGTGCTCAGAGGACGTCGGACCATCCGCGGCGGCCGGGTCCAGGTGCGACGCGTGCTCTCCATGGCCGCGCTCGTAGCGGCCCGTTTCAACCCGATCCTGAAGGCATTTTATCAACGGTTAGTGGCGGCGGGTAAGCCCAAGAAAGTCGCGCTCACCGCCGTCATGCGGAAGCTCGTCATCCTCCTAAACCATCTAATAAAACATCCTGAATTTACGCTTGCCTGAAAGACCGTTGCTGACCCCAAGGAGGAAAACACCGCCCGCGAAAGAACCAAGTCTGCGAGCGAGACTCATGGGTTCTGCAAACCAACCGGTTGCGCCCCCTTCCAGCCGGCCCGCCATTGTTGCATCAGTTTCTCGACGAGCTCCGTGTTGGCGGGATCCTTGGCGATATTGGTGTTTTCCTGCGGGTCGTAGAATTCGTCATAGAGTTCAATGGCGTCGATTTTCGAGTGGTCGTCACGGGCAACCCAGACCGTGAGTCGGTAGCGCTCGGTGCGCATCGAGTAGCCCATCAGCTGGCCGGCGCCGGTCTTGCCGACATTGCGAGGGTATTGGCTGAAGGCGGCCTGCTTCCATGGACGGGTGGGATCGTCGAGGAGCGGCTTGAAACTGACGCCCTCGAGATGCTTGGGCAGCGGCAGGCCGGCGAGTTCAGACAAGGTCGGGTAGATGTCGACGAACTCCACCAGGGAGCGGGTGTGTGCGCCCGCGTGCTTCATGCCGGGCACGGAGAGGATGAGCGGCGCGTTGGTGTCGTTCTCGGAATTGCTGTGCTTGCACCAGGCATCGTGCTCCCCGAGCTTCCAGCCGTGGTCGCCCCAGAGGATGACGATGGTGTTTTCCCGAAGGCCGAGGCGGTCAAGCTCGGCCAGCACCTTGCCGACCTGAGCGTCCATGTAACTGATCGAGGCATAATAGCCGTGCTTGAGCTGGCGGGCGAGGTCCGGGGGCACGGAGCCCTCGGGGATGCCATAGTAGTTGCGGAGTTCGCCGCCGGGCAGGATGGCGTAGTCCGGAGCGCCCTTCGGCCGGAAGGGATTCGTCGCGAGTTGGATCTTGGCCGGGTCGTAGAGATCCCAGTATTTCTTCGGCGAGACGAAGGGGAGGTGCGGCTTGATAAAGCCGACGGCCAGGAAGAAGGGCTCTTCTTTCTGGCTCAGAGCCTGGAGCGTGCTGACCGCCAGTTCGGCGACCTTGCCGTCCTGGAAGGTATTGTCCGGCACATCGGCGGCCTCAAAGGCAGGGCCGCGGATATTCATCGCCGTCGGCATGCCGTCGGGGACCGTGGCCGTGTCGACCACCGGGGCGGGCTTGGCCTTGGCACCGGGTGCGTTGTCCGCGTCAGGGTCGAGCCGGTAGCGCCGGGCGTTAAGCTTGACGTTCTCCGGCAGCGCATACGTGACGGCATCAGGGGTGCCCCATGGCACGGACCAGCTGGGAGCGTCATCGAGGCTGCCATGGTAGATTTTGCCCATGCCCTGCACGAAATAGCCGTTGTTCTTGAAGTGCTGTCCGAGCGTCACGACATCAGGCAGCGCGTCACGGAAATGCGTGATGAGGTCCCAGACCTTCGTCGTGTCGGGCCGGGTGCCCGTCAGGAGACTGGAGCGCGTGGGTGAGCAGACCCCCTGCTGGCAGTAGGCCCGGTCAAACACGACGCCCCGAGCGGCGAGCCGATCGATGTGGGGGCTTTTGATTTCGGGATGTCCGTAGGCACCGAGTTCCGGGCGCAGGTCGTCGACGGCAATGAAGAGGATGTTGGGCCGTTGTGGTGCGGGGTCCGCAGCGCGCGCCGACACGATAGCGGCGGAAGAGAGGAGGAGTAAGTGGAGCAGTGTTTTCATAGATAAGAAGAACTCAATTGACGCGAAGTTCGGGGGGCGTGAGAGCGCGCGGCCGGTAGGCCGGGCTGGGTTTGGGAGCGGAAATTTTCAACAACGCCTCCGCGCCTTCGCGGACGACGGCGGCCGAGGCGGGATCGGCGACCACGTTGTGGTATTCGGTCGCATCGGTGGAACGCAGATAGAGTTCCCGGCCGGCGCCACCGCCGGCCCACTCAGTGTAGCGCCAGTCCGCGGTGATGATCGTGCGGCTGAGCACATCGCGTTTGGCCGCAACATCGTAGTGATACACCATACTGCTAGCGAGGCGCGGCGCAGCTTCCTTTTCACCGCGAATAAGCGGCACGAGCGAGCGGCCCTCCAAATCCGTGGTGATCGGAAAATTGCCGAGCGCGAGCAATGTCGGATAAACGTCGAGTAACTCTACCGGCGCATTCACGACCTGACCCGCCGGCACACCGGCGCCGGCGATAATCAGTGGCACGTGCGTCGATTGATCGAACGCGCTGAGCTTCGCCCACAGGCCGTTGTGATCGCCAAGGTGAAAGCCATTGTCGCTAAGGAGCACGACGACCGTGTTTTTCCAGAGATCGAGCCGGTCGAGTTGATCGAGCAAGATGCCGACGCGAAAATCGGTGGAAGAAACGCACGCATAGTAAGCGCGCATGGCGGCCTCGCGGGACGACGGTTGATCAAACCCGGACAACTCAGTCTGCAATGCAATCGCGGGGATGTCGCGCATCGCCGGTTCGGTCGGCACGGTGATGGCGCCGTCGGGATAGAGAGCGAAAAATTTCTTCGGCGCGGTCCACGGCAGGTGCGGTTTGTGGAAACCGGCGGCGAGAAAGAACGGTTTCTTCGCGGCGGTTTTTTCGGCGATGAGACGGGCAATGGTCGCCGCGTTGTGCCCATCGCGCGTCTGGTCGCCGTCGCTGTCGAGCACGGTCCAGGCGGGCTGACCGTCGCCACTGGCGCGAGCTTTAAGCGCGGCGAGCTCCTGCGGATCGGCGGGCGGGCCGTCTTCGTAGAAATCCCACGACTTTACGTCGTTCATTTTTAGGTTGTGGAAAATTTTTCCGGCCCCGCCGGTGAAGTAGCCGCGTTGCCGGAAAAATTGCGGAAGCATCACGGCATCGGGTAGCGCCGTGCGCGCCGACTTGCTCAGCACATACACGCCCGTGGTCTCCGGCCGGCGTCCACTGAGGAATGATGTGCGGCTCGGGTTGCAGAGCGAATATTGGCAATACGCGCGGTCGAAGCGCACGCCACGCGCGGCGAGACGATCGATGTTGGGCGACTTCACGACGGCGTTGCCGTAGCAGCCGAGCGTGAGGTTGAGATCGTCGACGACGATGAACAAGATGTTCGGCGCGGCAGTGATTGATGCGCCGAGCGGAAGAGCCGCCGCGACCGCGAAGAGAATGGAACGGACCGAGATCATGATTTCTCCCCGCGTGCGATGCTCGCCTTCTCAGCTTTCTGCACCTCGTCCCACGGGCGGACCCCGACACGCTGCGCCCACGCGTCCCACTGTGCGCTCAGCGATTTGACGATGTCGGGATTTTTCCCGCCGACATCGTGCTGCTCGGTGCGATCAGCGGCGATGTCGTAGAGTTCCCAGCCGCTGGGATATTTCGAGACGAGTTTCCAGTTGCCGTCGCGAATCGCGCGATTGCCCTCGTGCTCCCAAAACAGTGGCGCTGAACGGTGCAGCGGCTCGCCCGCAAACGCAGACCGCAGACTGACGCCCTCCATGGGTGGGATCGCCTCGCCATGCGCGGTCGTGGGATATTTCGCGCCCGCGAGATCGATGCACGTCGCCATGAGATCGACGAGATGGCCGGGCTGGCTCTCGAGTTTTCCATCACGCGCAGGCGCGATGCCGCCGGGCCAGTGCGCGATGAGCGGAGTGGAGATGCCGCCTTCGTGAACCCAATGTTTATATTCGCGGAACGGCGTGTCGCTGACGTTGGCCCACTCACGGCCGTAGGCGATGAACGTGTCCGCCGGGCCTGGCATCACGCCGTAGCCCTGCCGCACGGGCCAGCCGTCGCGCGTTTGCGGCGGTGCCTGGCCACCGTAGTGCATGGCGTCCCTCGGCATGGGCGGCAGCGACGGAGCGGCACCCTGCGGAATGAAATCGCCGAGGCGACCGACGGGCTCGGCGCAGCCGCCGTTGTCCTGCAAAAAAAGGATGAGCGTGTTGTCGAACTGACCGCGGGCCTTGAGCTCGGCGACGATGCGGCCGATCCCCTGATCCATGCGGTCCAGCATCGCGGCGTAAACTTCCATGCAGCGCGCTTCGAAAGCCTTGTTCGCCACCTTGTCCCATTCGCCGGCGGTTGCGGACATTTCCCAGCAGGCATCGACGACGCCGAGTTTCTTTTGCTTCGCGAAGCGCTCGTTGCGGATCGCCTGGTAGCCGGCATCGTAGCGGCCTTTGTATTTGGCGATGTCTTCCTCTCGCGCGTGCATCGGCCAGTGCGCAGCGGTGTAGGCGACATACATGAAGAACGGTTCGCGCGTGTGATCGCGGGCATGATCATCGATGAAACGCAACGCGTGATCGGTGATCGCGTCGGTGTAGTAATATTCGTTGGCCGGCTGGTAGTCGGGGTCGTTGGCGACGGTGATGATCTGGTTGTCGCGCACGAGGCCCGCGGGGTCCCAATAACTGCCCGAGCCGGCGATCGTGCCGTAGTAGCGATCAAAGCCGCGCTGCAGGGGCCAGTTGTGTGAATCTTTCATCTTGGCGGCGGAGTTGAACGGGGTGACGTGCCACTTGCCGACGGCGTAGTTGCGATAACCGGCGGGTTTGAGCGCTTCAGCGATCGTGACGCTACGCGGGGTGAGATCGCCGCGATAGGCGTCGCTGCCGGCGCTGTCGAGCATGCGCCCGACGCCCGCCTGATGCGGATAAAGTCCAGTGAGGAGCGAGGCGCGCGTGGGGCAGCAACGTCCGACGTTGTAGAACTGCGTGAAGCGCACGCCGCCCGCCGCGAGGGCGTCAAGATGAGGGGTCGCGATTTCACTGCCGTAGCAGCCGAGGTCGGAGTAACCGACATCGTCGGCCATGATGATGACGATGTTCGGGCGCGGCGCAGGATCGGCGGCAAACGCGGCGCTAACCAGCGAGAATGTCAGGAGAGGCAGGCGGAGGTGATGCATGGGGTGGAAGCGGTGGGTGTTTTTGAGGATTGGGGCGGGCGCGGTCAGCGGTCCATGATGCCGGAGGTCGATGATTTTTTTGCACTGGCCAGCGCCGTCGTCCGGTTACAGGACATGTCGTCCTCCATGGCAAATTTCCCAGCCGCACGGAAAGCGCGCACCCAGGCGGGCCCAACATCGGCCGGAGTCAGGGCCTTGAAGACCGCTTGCTCGGCCGCCTCGCTCCAACCGGCGGCGAGTGGCTCTATCACGCAGCCCCCGGCCGCGGGGGCGAAGGCGTTCTGGCCGCCGATCAGTCGGTTACCCTCGTAGCGATTGGGCGCGAACTGGAATTGCTCGAGCGGTGGGCCGGATTCGGCCATCGTGCCGATCACCGAATCACCACCACTGGGACGAACGAAGCGGTTGTTTTTGATCAGGCAGTTCTCCGGCAGGAGGACCATCTGCGCCTCGGGCCAGTGACGCTTGTAGGAGAAGCCCACTTCCAAATCAGCGCCCGTATTGGCCACCATGACGTTGTCACTCAGCGTGAGCTCCCTGACCTGGGGATAAGTCGCGATGCGTCCGTCGGCGCTGGTCTTCCCCTTGGCGCCGGCCTTCAGCTTCGGCTCGTAGCTGGGGGTGAGCGCGCTCGCGACGTATTCGCCGGCGGAGACCCGGATGCCAAACTCACAACCGGAAACATAATTCCCCTGGACCGTGTTGTGTCGGCCCGACATGCGCAGTCCTTGGGCGCCCTCCACCCCGCGACCGAGGATGATGTTTCCCCTCACGAGATTGTGGGAGCCCTGCCGGATGTTGAGGCAGCCACGCGTTGCGACCACGGTGTTGTTGAGCACCTGATTGTAGTTGGACTTCAGCGAAATGATCTCCGTCCCCTCCCCGTCCGCCCGTTCGAAGAGATTGCCCTCGATCGTGAAGTAAGCCCCGCCCTCGGCGCCGGGGTCGAACTTGCCCGAGCCCCACACGCGGATGTTCTCCCGCCCGTTGCCTTCCGCGTAGGGAATGTTCTTGAAATAGGAATGCACCACGCCGTTGTGGCGGCTGTCCTCGATGGCGTTGCCGATCAGCGGCTCGAGGTTGTTCTTCCCCTTGAAGTAGCACCGGTCGACGAGGTTGTTGTCACCACTGAAGAACACCCAGTAATACCGGGTCTCGAAGGCCGCGGGATTGTAGTCGACGACCGCCGTGTTGCGCACGATGCCGTGGTCAGATTTGAACTCGATCACCGTGCCGGAATCGATGGCTCCCTTGTAGAAAAAGAGCCCGTCAACGGTCACGTGGGGCGCCGCGATCACCAGGGTGGACGAGCCGTTCAAGATCGTCTCGCCGGGGCGTTCGGCCCGGATAGTCAGGGGATTCTCGGGTTCGCCGCCACGGTTGATGGTGAGATGCAGATCGGTCCACGTGCCTTGGCCCAGCAGGATGGTGTCGCCGGCGCCGGCTGATTTCAGCGCAGCGTCGAGTTCCGCCGGATTGCGGGCTATGATCTCCCGAGCGAAAAGAAGCTGGCTGGCCGAAAGGCAGGCGAGCAGCCCGAGGGAGAAAGCGCGAAAGGAGGATTTCATGGCGAAGGGCGAAGACGATAGACCCGGAAATTGTCGACCTTCATGTGATTGCGCACGGTGCGCAGGCCAAACCAGCCCTCGCGGAAGGGGCTCGGATCGGTGAGATCAAAGATCAGCTCGCCGTCCCGGAGAAACTGCACGCGTTCGCCGTCCGCAATGAGTTGGATCCTAACGGTGCGGTTGGGCACGTTCATGAACCTCGCGTCCAGCAGCTCGCCTTTGCCCGGGTCGAGCGGCCGCGTGCCGTCGCCGGGGTAGCGGCGGAAACGCGTGGTGACATTGCCGTTGGCACCGTAGCCGACGTAGTAGAGCCGCAGCGAATCATAGTTGGCAAACTTCCCGCCGCGGCCGGCGCTGCCGGCGAAGAGATCGTCAGGATGCTGCGGATCGGCGGCCATCCAGAAGCAGTTCAGGTCACTGACCCGGTCGTTGGGCCCGCCCTGCTGGATCAGTGTCGCCTCGTATTCGATCATGACCGGCCCGGAGAACTTCTGCCGGAACCACACGGTGCAACCGCCCTTTTCCCCCGGCCCGGCGCCGTCGTCGATTTCCAGCTGACCATCGTGCAGCCGCGTCGTGCCGTGCGGCGTTTGTTCCACCACCCACTGCGACAGGTCCCCGGCGAAGTCATCGCTCGCGAGCAGCTCACCGGGACGGGAGTCCGCCGCGAATGCGGCGGCGGCCAGGACCAGCGGGGCGGGAAGCAGGTGCCAGAGTCTCATGGCCGGACGCGAATATATTTCTGGATGCGCCGCGGCTTCGGCTCGGCGGCGTAGAGGTTACCCTCGCGGTCCACGGCCACAAACTCGGCGCCCGTGCCCTCGACCACGCGGGGATCACCCCAGGGATAGAGAATGAAGGCGCTGACCCAGCCGCTCCGGGCGTCGCCGATGCGGATGCCCATTTCCCAGCCGGGATTCTGCACGTTGTCCGACTCCGAATCGGGGACGTAGATCTGGCCCTGGTCGTCGAAGGCGACGCCGCTCGGCCGACCAAACTGCGTCCATTGGGCAATAAATTCGCCCTCTTGATCAAAAATCTGAATCCGATTGTTGCCCCGGTCAGCGACGAACACGCGGCCCTGCAGGTCGAGGGCGATGGAGTGGGGCATCCGGAATTCACCGGGGGCATAGCCCGTCCGGCCCCATGCCTTGAGGAACTTTCCCTCCTTGGAGAATTTGACCACGCGGTTGTTGCCGGCAGCGAAGGCGTGTCCGTCCGCCACGAAGATGTCCCCGTTGGCCGCCACCGCCACATCGCTGGGGGAGTCGAAATGATCGGGCCCGCTCCCGGCGACGCCGGGCGTGCCGAGGGTGAGCAGCACTTTGCCCTCCGGGCTGAACTTCACGACTTGGTGACCGCGTTTGCCGGGAGGGGTTCGCTTGGCGGTAACAGCGTCGGTGACCCAGACATTGCCCTCGCGGTCCACGTCGAGGCCGTGCGGCCAGATGAACAGACCGCCGCCGAAGCTCTTCACCAGGTTGCCCTGCAGATCGAACTTCAGGATGGGGTCCACGTCGGAATCGAGGCATTCGCGGCCGAAGCGTTCCGGCTCGGTCGCGGTGCAACGCACGATGACCCAGAGGTGCTTGCCGTCGGGATCCAGCTTCAGGTCGCCCACGGCTCCCATGGGGCGGCCGGCGGGCATCCTCGCCCAATCCGCGACCGCGCGATAGGGATTCGCCAACGATTGGGCGAATAACCCGGTCCCGAAGCTGAGTCCGCCGACCAGGCCCAGCGCGAGGGTGGCGAGCAACCTGGTCGCAGGGAAGTATGCCTTGGACCGCATCAGCTTTCGGGCGTGTAGGGCGCACGGCGCTGCTTGCTCTTGTCCGCCGGATCACCCTGGAACTGCGGCTTGGCCTCAGGTTGCTCGGCGAGGATGGCGCGAAGCTGCGCCACCACCTGGGGTTGCTCCCCGGCCAGATTCCTAGTTTCGCCGGGATCCGTCTGATAGTCGTAAAGCTCGAGGATGGCCGTGTCCGCGAGAGCGCCGGCCTTTTTCCATTCCACCAGACGGTAGCGCGCGGTCCGCACCGCGCGCCCCAGCAATTGACCCATGCCTTTGGGGGACCGGGGATAGACATGAAACACCGCGTCCTTAGTGTGGGCGGTGGCGGGATCCCGCAGAGCCGGAACGAAGCTCGCACCGTCGAGGCCAGCGGGGACGGGGATGCCGGCGAGGGCACACAGGGTCGGGTAAAGATCCACCGTCTCGACCAGCGCGGACGAGTGGGTCTGGGGCTGGGTCACCCCCGGGGCGACGACCATCAGCGGGATGCGCGCAGCCTCCTCGTAGTTCGAATGCTTGGCCCACATGCCGTGGTCGCCCAGATGCCAGCCGTGGTCGCCCCAGAGCACGATGATCGTGTTCCCGGCGAGGCCGAGGCGGTCCAGTTCATCGAGCACCCGGCCGACCTGCGCATCGATGAAGCTGACCGCCGCGTGGTAACCATGGATGAGCTCGCGCTGCAGATCCGGGGTCAGCGGCCCGACATTGGGAATGTCCGTGTAGCCGCGCAGTTCACCCCACGTGGTCGGGGCGAACTCCGGCGCGCCGTCCGGCGGGGTGCTGCGCTTCGCCGGTTCGAACGCGTCGCGATCGTAGAGGTCCCAGTATTTCTTGGGCGCCGCAAACGGGAGGTGCGGTTTCGAAAAGCCGACCGCCATGAGGAAAGGCGTGCCGGGCCGCTCCTTCGCGGCGCGGAGGCGGCGGATGGCCTCGGCCGCGATCATGCCGTCACCATAGGCCTCGTCCGGCACATCAACGCACTCGACGGCCGGCCCCTTGTCGGCATTGACGCTGCCCGCCGCGGCGGCGATGGCGGCGAGGGTATCGGGCCGGAGATAGCGGCCGACGGCGGGCACCCAGTGCGGGACGCTCCACGTCGCGGCATCGACGTAGTTGCCGTGGCCGACATGGTAGATCTTGCCCATGGACTCGGCACGCCAGCCGTTGCGCTGGAAGCGCTGGCCGAGCGTCACGACGTCGGGCACCGCATCGCGGAAGTGGGTGGCCAGATCATACACCCCGAGCGTGGTCGGGCGCAGACCGGTCATGAGCGTGTTGCGGGACGGTGCGCAGACCGCCTGGTTGCAATAAGCCCGGTCAAAGCGCACGCCGCGCGCGGCCAGCCGGTCGATGTTCGGCGACTTGACCCCGGCCTCTCCATAACAGCCGAGCAGGGGCTTGAGGTCATCGATCGCAATGAAGAGGATGTTCGATTTCGACAGACTCACAGCCGGTGGGAGCTCGGCGGCACAGGCGGAAACAAAAGCGAGGGTCGCGGGAACGAGCAGGCGGAGCGTTTTCATGGGTTGCTATAGGGGAAATTATTGGATCGGGCCGGGTCCACGCTTGCGAGAGTAGTGAGCGCGGTCCGCCTGAGCGGAGTCGCGGGAAATCCCGCCACCCAGGCGGCAGTGCGATCGTAGTCGACCTGCGCCCATCGCTGGATAACGCCGATGAGCGCCCGGTCGCGTTCGGGGCCGGGTGCCATCTGCTCGGCGACGAGCCGGGCGGCGGTGGGGCCGTCCGGGATGGAAATCGCGACGGCGGCGAGGGCCTGCTCGCGGAAAGCGCCCGGCGGCAGCTGTGCGGCCCATTCACGAATCAGATCGGAGTCCTGCGGCAGCTCCTGCCGCAGCGCGTGCAGCAACATCGCGTCCCGCGAATCGGTGACCGGGAGCTTGGCGGCGAGGCGGATGGCTTCGAGCGGATCGGTTCGGGCGAGTTCGTAGCCGAGGTCAAGGAGGACGCGCTCATGCGCGGACCCTTCGGGCAGGGACTCGGCCCACGCGAGTGCGGCGGGCAAATCCCGCCCGGCCCAGGCGAGCGCGGCCGAAGCCATGAGCTCCTCTCGTGCAACGGGGTCTTCAACCGTGGTAGCCCATCGAGCCGCGTATTCCGGACTGGTCGACGCCCATTGGCGCACCAACAGGCGGCCGAGGTTGCCGGAAAGCTCGTCGCGCCGGAGTTCCTGGAGGCAGCTGCGGATATCCGTGACGGGAAGCTGCGCGATCAAGCGAAGTAAGGCCGCCTCCTCGTCGACGATGTCAGTGGCGGCGGCAACCGCCGCGGCCGACCGGGCGCGGTTCGAATCCGCCGCGGCACCCGTAAACCGGTCGCCACCGGTCGTGGGCGCGAGCGCGCGAGTGCCAAGACTATTGCGGAGTTCGACTTCCTTTTCCATGCCTCCGGCGTGCCGGGGGACATGCCAAGCCGTGAACCAAGCCGCAACGGCGAACAAGCTGAGCCAGGGCAGGATTTTTTTGCAGGTTTTCACCAGGAGAAAAGTGGAGCGCTGGCCGCACGCCAGCGCTCCGGATCGACGAGATCGATTAGGGCACCACCGTGACGTCGGTGAAGACGTCGGTGTCGAGGATGGAGTTGTTGCCCGACGTCACGATGAGTCCGACCGTGATGTTGGTGGCCATCGTGATCGTGCTGGTTTTGATCGTGGTCCACGACGTGCCGTTGGTGGAACGCTGCATCGTGAGGCTGTTGCCGGTGCGGGTTATTTTCACCCAGCAATTGGGCGGGGTCTGCGAGGTGGAGGGGGTTGG
>Ga0209702_10008645_pt1 | contig 11738 bp, 11 predicted proteins | sample FRY01_FD_187210 | JGI IMG/M metagenome (GOLD analysis project Ga0209702, IMG submission 187210) | Freshwater microbial communities from Lake Fryxell liftoff mats and glacier meltwater in Antarctica - FRY-01 (SPAdes) (version 2) | ecosystem: Environmental > Aquatic > Freshwater > Ice > Glacier... | reverse complement strand
ATCTGATTGCTCATTAATTGATTTATAATATCTATTTCGTTCTAATGGACCAACTCCTAAGTATGAAACTATTACTTTTTCTTTTCTAATTGAAAGCTTTTTATTCAGAATGTATTTTCTTCCATCATTTGAAATAGGGAAAATTCTATATGCTTGATTGAAAATAAGTTCCCGAAAGGGAAGAAAAGGAAGTGAATGTCTGTCAAAATACAAATCCCATCCATGAAGTCGCGTTACGAATTTTATCAATTTATTATCAATAGAAATTCTAGCAAGCGCTAAAGCATTCAAATCACACCAATACGAATAAAAATAAGTTGTACTTAAATCAATATTGTTCTCTTGAATGAAATGGTCCATCTTATCTTTACGAGCTGTACTGCTTCTCCAATAGAAAAAAATCAATTTAACTAACGATAAATTTAGTTTCTTATTATGTTTTACAATAGCCATAAAAAATTCGACCAAAGGCTGTATAAACAGTACATCAGAAAATGCAATCTTCTTTTTAGAAAGGTTGTACGATATTACCTGAGCATTTTCAGGTACGTAAAATTGAATTTCTCTAGGTTTAACATCAAAATCTTCAATAAAATTTACTAAATAAATTTTATTGAAATTACCAGAAATAACTTTTAATTCTTCTTCTAAAAAAGGCTCACCAGTACCATAAGGGTAATCAGCTACAAAAATTACAAGATTTGACTTATTCTTAAAAGATGACATTTATAAGAGTGAATTAAAATTTCAAAGGATAAAACTACATTTTTAAAATGATATTACCCAAAAAAGCTTCGATATTCAATTTATTCTTTAAATTTGACTAATGATTGTCATTGTAGATTATAAAATGGGGAACTTAGGTTCTGTTTCAAATATCATAAAGAAAATAGGTTGTGAATCAATCATAACTTCAGATATAGAAATCATTAAAAAAGCAGATAAAATTATTCTTCCAGGCGTTGGGTCTTTTGAACGAGCTATGAATAATTTACGTGAGTTAAATTTAATTGAAACATTAAACCACAAGGTATTAGTAGAGAAAACACCTACATTAGGCATCTGTTTAGGAATGCAGCTTCTAACTCAATCAAGTGAAGAAGGAGATGTTAAAGGCTTGGGGTATATCAATGCTACAACCGTCAAATTTCAATTAACTGAATTTCCTGAATTGAAAATTCCGCACATGGGTTGGAATGAAGTTGAATTTCCTCAAAATCATCCACTTTGTGATGCTTATCATGAAAAACCGCGCTTTTATTTTGTTCACAGTTATCATGTTGTATGTGAAAATGAAGAAAACAAGTTAATGACTACACAACATGGGAATGAATTCACATCTGCAATAGTAAAAGAAAATATTATTGGTGTTCAATTTCATCCAGAAAAAAGCCATAAATTTGGAATGACCCTTTTTAAAAATTTTATTGAAAGATGTTAAGAACCAGAGTTATTCCATGTTTACTACTTAAAGATAATGGATTAGTAAAAACAATAAAATTTAAGAATCCGTCCTATGTTGGCGACCCAATTAACGCAGTTAAAATATTTAACGAAAAGGAAGTTGATGAATTGGTTTTTCTTGACATAAGTGCATCAACATTGAAAAAAGGACCTAATTTTAAATTATTATCAGAAATTTCCACTGAATGTTTTATGCCATTAGGATATGGCGGAGGTATCACCACCCTTCAAGAAATAGAAAAACTATTTAATTTAGGAATAGAAAAAGTGATTTTAAACTCATCAGCTTTTTCGAACCCAACTCTTTTGCAGCAAGCAATTGCAATTTTTGGAAGCCAAAGTCTAGTAGTTTCAATGGATGTAAGAAAAAATTGGTTGACTAAAAAACAAACGGTCTATACTTTAAATGGTCAGTACAATACGAAACTCAATCCATTAGAATATGCTAAGCAAATGGAAAGCGTTGGAGTTGGTGAATTGATTGTAAATTCAATTGATCAGGACGGAACAATGGATGGATATGATTACACGTTGATAAAAAGTATAGCGGACGCTGTGAAAATCCCAATTGTAGCGCTGGGTGGTGCTGGGTCAATTGAAGATTTAAAAAAAGCGAAATTAGCTGGGGCTTCTGCCTTAAGTGCTGGGAGTTTATTTGTATATCAAAAGCCTCACAGAGCAGTTTTAATTACTTATCCTTCAAAAGAAGAAATTGAAACCTTACTCTAAAACGATAAAAAATGCTAAAAACAAGATTTCAACTCAACGAAAAAAATTTACAAAGTATTCTACTACTCCTTTTTTTCGGATTTATTACATACAATTTATTTATACCTTTAAAATTTTACGAAGCATTAAAATTTAGAATAGACACTTCAGATGGATATGCTTTAGCAGATTGGTTAATTAACTTTGAAGACGGAGGTTTTAAACGTCGAGGATTGGGTGGCTCATCTTTCTTATTCCTTTCAAAAATAACGTCAATTTACGTTGGAAATTTAGTCTATTATTTTATCATTGTCTTGTACTTTTTATTCTTCGGATTAACATGGTTCTATTTAAAAAGTAAAAAATTAAACATCCAATTTTGGGCAATCCTATTAACACCAAGCTGTTTTCTTTTTTTAGTTAATGATCAATATGCTTTTGGTCGAAAAGAAATTATATTGTTTACAATTGGGATTGTCTATTTATTATTGACTCAAAAAAACAAGATTCGAGAATGGAAATACGCCATCTTAATTGCTGCATTGATACTTGTTTTTTCATTCTTCCATGAGCTGCTGTTTTTTTACATCCCCTATTTCATCCTCATTTCATTTATCCACTCTAAACAAAACAATCTACAACTTCCAATTAAACAACTTGGATTAATTATAATTTCTTCTTTGATTCCAACCTTACTGATATTTTTCTTTGGTGGAGATATAAATCAAGGGCAGACTTGGAACGTACTAAAAGAGTATGGTGTAAAAGAAGGCATCATGGAAGGCATCATGTCATGGCCCAAGGAAGGGTTTAGTGGAGAAAAACAAAACGCATTAAAATTTGCAGGTGAACATAATTACAGTACCTATTTAATTTCATTTATAGTCACTTTAATCCCAATGGTATTATTTGTAATAAAACAGAAAACGAATTTATTAACACTTATAAATTTCTTACTTGTTTGTTTTGCAGCTTTACTATTTTCATGGCCAATTTTTTTCTTAACAATTGACTGGGGAAGATGGCTCAATATTCACTTCATCTTTATACTATTGACATTCACGTTATTTCTTCCTCAATTCAGTTCTGAAAACACTAAAATTTACTCATTAAAAATGATTCGTGAACTAAATTTAAAACACTGCTTAATTCCTATTATACTATTCACACTACTGTTTTTAAATTCATTTTCTTGGACAATGAAACATGTTGACAATGGTTTTATAATTAAAAAAAACAATACCTATTTAACAGTTAGGAAATTATTATTAAGCTTAAAAAATTAACTATGACAGAAACTATTTTAATAACTGGAGGTTGTGGATTTGTAGGGTCAAATCTTGCCATTAAATTGAAAACTAATTTCCCTTCAATAAAAATAATAGCTTTTGACAATTTAAAAAGAAGAGGTTCAGAGCTGAACATTCCACGATTAAAGGAATTAGGTATAGAATTCGTTCATGGTGATATTCGAAACAAAGAAGACTTCAATGAAATTGGTGACATTAGTTGCTTAATCGAAGCTGCAGCTGAGCCATCCGTTTTATCAGGGATTGACTCAACACCTGATTATGTTTTGAACACCAACTTAGTGGGAACGATTAATTGTTTAAATTTTGCAACAAAAAACAATGCGAAATTTATTTTCTTATCTACAAGTAGAATTTACCCTATTGCTACTCTAAATAAAATTAAGTATACTGAGGGTCAAACAAGATTAGAAATATCTGAAAACCAAACCTTAAGCGGAGTAACTCCAAAAGGAATTAATGAAGACTTTTCTTTGTCTGGAGCTCGGTCATTTTATGGGACAAGTAAACTTTCATCTGAATTACTTATTCAAGAATACATCGAATACTATAATTTAAAAGCGGTAATCAACCGATGTGGTGTTTTGACTGGACCATGGCAAATGGGCAAAATAGATCAAGGTGTGGTAGTGCTATGGTTAGCAAAACATTTTTGGAAAAAAGAATTGAGTTATATTGGTTTTGGAGGAGAAGGAAAACAACTAAGAGACATTCTTCACATCAATGATTTATACAACCTCGTAGTATTACAAATTCAAGATATTTCAACGTTTAACAATCAAATTTTTAACGTTGGAGGAGGAAATGACGTAAGTATCTCATTGAATGAATTAACAAATTATTGCCAAGAAATTACGGGAAATACAATTAAAATGAATAAAATTGTAGAAAATAGAACGGCAGACATTCCAATATACATATCTGACAATTCAAAAATTGAAGAGATATCAGGTTGGAAGCCTCTTGTATATCCAAAAGAAATAGTAACTGATATTTTTGAATGGTTAAAGAGTAACGAAGCAAAAGTAAAAGAAATTTTAAGTTAAATTATGGTATTAAGCGTTGTCATTCCGGCATATAACGAAGAAGAATCAATTACAGAAACTATTGATTTAGTTGTTAATACATTGATAGAAAGTAAAATTGAGCATGAGATTTTAGTCGTAAATGACAATTCAAAAGACGGAACTGAAAAAGTTCTTCAAGTATTATGCGGTAAATATTCGACCGTAAAATATGTTACAAATTTAGGTCCTAATGGATTTGGATTTGCCATTCGATATGGTTTAGATCGATTTACAGGAGATTGTGTAGCTATTATGATGGCCGATTTATCAGATTCTCCTCAAGATTTAGTTCGATTCTACAATGAAATGATTGAAAAAAATGTAGATTGTGTGTTCGGGACAAGATGGAGTAAAGGAGGTAAAGTATATGATTATCCATTTGTGAAAAAGGTTATTAATAGAATTGCAAATCGAATTATTAGAATTGTGATGAATATCAAATACAATGACACCACAAACGCATTCAAAATCTATAAAAAAGAAGTAATTACAGGACTTCAACCAATATTGTCTCCTCACTTTAACTTGACTATTGAATTGCCTTTAAAAGCAATTATCAGAGGTTATTCCTACTCGATTATTCCAAACTCATGGACAAATCGAAAGTTTGGAGTTTCAAAGCTGAATATCAATGAAATGGGAAGTCGCTATTTCTTTATTTTAATGTATTGTTTTATTGAGAAATTTTTCTCAAAAGGCGATTTTAAAAAGAAATAAAATATGATTACGACTTACATTCAGTCATTTATTCAATCTACAATAGGTGTAAGTGAAAAATTCACAAGTAATAAACATTGGATGATGTGGTTGTCTCTTCTATGCTCTGTTTGTGTCATTTTTTTTAGTTACCCTAATTACAATTGCATTTACAATGATGCATATATTGTTGAAGCTTGGAACGCAATCATGACACAAGTAAAACATCCATTTCAACAACATGAATACATAGATGTAAGTCATCAATCAAAGATTGCATTTAGTTTAAGTGTTCCACTGATTGCAAAGATTCTTCATCTTTCGGTTTTTGGAATTATTTGTCTTCAATATATTTTTGGGATTCTACTGTTTTATATTTCCGCAAAAGTTATAAAAGAAATTACAAAAGATAATTTCACCACTTTTATCCTTACACTTTCTCTTTCTTTTATCTATGCTGGAAAGGTCTTTTTTTTAGAATTAAGAGGAGCTTTTGATGGGTTTGCATTGTTTTTCCTTTTATTCTCACTCTATAAAAAAAACAGCTTATTAATCGCTTCAAGTGTTTTCACAACTGCATTAACAGATGAAAGGGGATTAATTGCTTGTTCTTTTGTTTTTATCTATTGGTATCTCCATCCATCAAATACAGCAAAGAAAAATTTCACTAAACCTACTGTTTCAGTTATAGTTGGGGGGCTTCTATATCTCTTTACACGGTTTTTTCTATCTCATTATTTTGGACTTAAGACGCAATCTGCTGGTATCGGATTACAAGTATTAGCATCTAACTTAAATCTAATCCCTTTGGGGATTTGGCATGGATTAGAAGGTTTTTGTATACTGATAGTCATAACACTTTTTACATTGATTTACAAGAAAGAAAAACGAACTCTAACTCTATTTATAGGTGCATCAATTAGTGTTGTTGCAGCCAACTGCTTAGTGACGAATGTTACCAGAAGTGTTGCGTTTCTTTTTCCTGCCATTTTTATAGCACTTCGAATACTCGTTGATAATGACACACTTCTATTTACAAGAAAAATAGCACTATTAACGCTTATTTGCTGTTTTGTCTATCCTGCGTATTTCAGTGGTGGAGGATATCGAATAGAATGGACCTATCCATTACCAGTTCGTTATCTTTTTAATTATTTTACTTCTTAAAAACATATTATATATTTTTAAGAAGTATATAAATTTGTTAACTTATTCACATAAGGTATAACATCAAAATCATTCGAAAATAGTTTAGCATTATCACCCATTTTTAAACGGATATCCTCATTTTTTATGAGGTATATAGTTTTCTCGATAAATTCATTTAAATTTCTATTCATAATTAAAAATCCATTAATATTTTCAATTATCAATTCATTATTCCCTCCTCCAGCTGTAGTAATAACAGGTAAGCTAGATGCCATTGCTTCTACTAAAACCAAACCAAAAGCTTCTTTAAACGATCCATGAATGTAAATGTCAGATCGACTTAAATAATCATTTACATTTGGAACATTTCCTCTAAGAAAAACAGTCTGTGATAGATCTAATTCAGCAATTCTCAATTCTAATGTTTTTTTCATATCTCCAAACCCTAAAATCTCAAGTTGAACATTAAAATTTCTCCTTTTTAATTCGGCAATCACTTCTATTAAAAATAAATGTCCTTTATTTTCTAGTAAATTACCAACAGTAATAAGTTTTATAATAGACTTGTTTAATTTTTCAGCTGTGTAGTACAAAATAGAATTAATTGCATTTGGAAGATATTCTATATTTTTAGCTAAATAATTAGGTAGATTTTTCTGAAAATAATCTCCTGTATTATTAGATATTACAATAAATCGATTATTACATTCTTTATATTTAGCTAAAAGCCATTTTATTTCAAAAAAATCCGTAATTCTTCTCTTAAATGATTTATTGTTCCAAAAATTAAATTGTTCAATGTTATTATGGCAATGAGAAAAATATTTTATATTCTTATAAATAGTATATCGACTAATTAATTCTGACTGAAATAAATGAGAATGAATAACATCGGGTAAAAATTCATGTATTATATCTTCAAATTGATTATTAGAAAGTTCTATTTTATTATTTAATATTGAAATATTAATAGTAGTGGAAATTTCTGCTATCGAAACTAAACTTAATAGTTCTTTTGCCATTATTAAATCATAAAAAGTTTTGTGTAAAGGATTTAAAATCAAAATCTTTACACTATGACCTTCTTTAACCTGTTGAATAGATATATTACAGACCAAAACTTCAGCGCCTCCACAAGCTAAAGTTGGTATAACATGTAGAATATTCATAAATTTTGATTTAATTCAATAAACTTTCTTGTCTCTATAAACTCATAACGTTTCATTAAATTAGTCAATATAATTTGAGCGCGATTCATTTTTTTATAGGTGTCTATTTTTAAATTCGGATGAATGATTAATTCTTTAGGAATATCGTCACTCATATCCATAAATTCAATAATATGAAATAAATACACAATATTATCTCTCTTAATTGATTTTGAAACAATCTTAGAATAAATAAACGGTGCCCACAAATTAAAATTATTATAAAACGGAAGTCCTAGTAGAGATGTTCTTGGTAAAGTTAATTCATTAAAATCCCTTTTAACTTTTGTTTTTATTAACCAATTATCTCTACATGGAACATATTTATTATGAGGCAACTTCATAGAGACACCTCCAAAATCTGCATGATTTATTCCATTTTTAAAAATAAATCGTTGTGTAATACTAAGTAAAGGATTCATTACAGACCAAAATCCAGACGAATCGTACTTAAAATTTAAGTCTTCTAATACATTTATAACATTAGTATTTATACTGTATCCTGGAGATCTAAAGCCAATTGAATCTTTACCTGTTAAATTCTTTATTAAGATACTACATTTTTCTACCTCCTCTTTAATTATATCATCTGATAAGTGGGCTAAACCAAAAGGATGAGAATAAGTGTGATTTTCTATTTCATGTCCTCTATTAGATGCATTTAAAATAACATCTCTAATGATTTGATTTGACTCAAATTCATTACCTACAACAAAGAAAGTTGCTTTTATATTTAACTTTTCAAAAAAATCCAATGCTCTGGACCATGATATACTATAAAATTTTTCCAATTGTTCAATTGAATATTCAATACCATTTAATTTATAAAAATCAAATAACTTTAAAGGTGAGTCAACATCAACATGTATCAAAATTTTTCTACTATCCTTGTGTTTTTTCACTCTCATTTTAAACCTCTTATTAAATGATATTAATTTAAATTAATCAATATTTTATTAGTCCTTAACATTAAAAACGACAATATTACTTTTAGAAATCACATCTGTTTTAAATACCATACCATTGTATTTATCGTAAAATTTAATTGCAGAAATATTAGATTTCAAAACTTGTAAAAAAAAATTACTATTATTTTTCTTAAAATGAGTAAACACCATTTTCATTAACACATTAGGAACTGAACATTGGTCTATTTCATCAATGTGTTTTCTATATTTTTCTAGAACTCCAAAAGATAAAAACTGACCCATTTTTTCATTACCTTTTACTCTAAAATCAATTAATGCTAAATCTTTAGTCTGTTTTAGTAGCGTAACGAAATTGGTTGGTTTAAAAAAAATTGATTTAATTAATAATCTATAAATGGTAAACTTGTATTTTCTTTCACCTTCTTTGGTAAAAGAAAAAGGTTTGTTGGTACAAGATATAAATCCAACAAAATTTTGATTCATTTTATATAAATAAACTTCTATTAAATTTTCTTTACATAGTTTAGAATAGTAAAATTTACACAAAAACTCCAAGCCTAACTTAGATAAAATACTTTCAGGAAGTAACTTCATGTGTAGTAAAGAGACTGCATTTACATGTTCCTCATTCTTCCAGTCTAGATAAATAATATTTAGATTTTCATTCTTCATAGTATATTATAGATTAGTTATTACCTATTGTATCTTTCTTTTAATTTCAAAAAAGGCTTTTCTATGTAATAATATGAAAAAGAACTTACTACAATTGAAATACTTAATGTGGATGTATAAATTAAAACATTCAGCAGTAATTCATTTTCAGTAATATTACTAAATATCTTATTTCTAAACATTAACTCTAAAACTATCCAATGAAACATGTATATTCCGTATGAAATTTTCCCTAGAAACAATGAAATCTTTGTGTCAATATTAAATATTGATGTATTAGAAGCGATAACAAGTATAGAAATCCCGAAAAGAATAGAAAATAGTTCTTCATTTAAATACTTCATGTGAAATCCTGAAAACCACAAATAAAAAGGGACAATCAGTAAAAAATAACTTAACCAAAGTTGCTTATTTACAATTTCAATTATTTTAACTTTCTTAAAATACAGAATAGCAAAAAAAGAACCACTTGCCATCGTATTAAATTTCAAGCCAAAAAACAACTTATTTGTCACTGACATGATATGTGGATCAGGATAAAAATGATTTAACAAAAACAATATAATATGCGGCAAAGCGGTTATTATAATGAAAATTAGAATAATAATAATCAAGAAATTCTTGCTTTTCTTTGCTATTAAAGGCCAAAATAAATAAAACTGTTCCTCCACACCAATTGACCAAATTTGTGGGCTAACAGCCCAACCAGCTCCTAATACATGTGCAATGTTTGGGAAAATAGTTAAGCACAAGGAAATAGTTAGAAAACTAGGTGAATAATCTATCAATAAATAAGAAATCAATATGATTAAAAAATAGAGTGGCCATACTCTTAAGATTCTTCTAAGATAAAAGTTTTTCAAACTAATTGTATTCGTTTTTGATTTTTCAATCACTAACAAATAAGTGATTAAAAATCCACTCAAGGTAAAAAACAAAGTAACACCTGTTATTCCTCCGATATATCTAAAAAAGTCATATTTCAAAAAATTACTCATACCAAACCTAGACTTGAATAATTCAACATGGCAAACAAATACAACGATAACTGATATCGCTCTATAAGTATCTAAACCCTTTAAATGAAATCTACTCATTTTTGATTATCGTTATATTCTGGTATTGATTTATTGTTCAATAATTTAATTAAAACATAAATTTTATGTTTGAAATGAACATTAACTTTTTGATAAAAAATAGATAAAGCTAAATACTTAAAAGCCATAGCTTTATCATTTGTAAAAATATAATATTTCATTACATTAAAATGGGTGTCTCCGAAAACATCGTTCCAAATTTTTAAAGGGATTTTCGACATTATTTGAGGGTATTTCTGCTTAAATATTTTTAACCCATTAAGACGTTTCGTTGCAGCATTGTTCTGAATATTTACAGAGTTGTCGTCATGAATGTTATAAACAACAGTTGACTGCTCGATTTGAAAAACAGGATGTTTCAAAGCTATCCTCACCCACAACAACAAATCTTCTACAATTACAATCTCTTCATCAAACATATCCTCTTTTAAAATATTCGAATGAATACAAACACGTGCAGGTATAATTGGATTATAAAATAAATACCTCAACACATCACCTTTTAAAGTGGGCAACTGTTGTTCTTGAATATTACCTTGCTGTGACAATAGATAATTTGTGAAAAACAAAGCTTTTGGAGAATTTTTTAATTGTATTTCATCAAACAAAACTTGCAAATGAATCGGTAAGAAAACATCGTCACTGTCTAAAAAACAGATGTATTTCCCATTTGAATTTCTAATCCCATTATTCCTTGCGACACTTCGCTCAGCATTCTCTTGGTAAACATATTTGATTCTATTGTCTTCTTCACTAAGTTGTTTAATAATTTCGGCACCATCATCGGTTGATCCATCATCTACAACTATACACTCCCAATCACTAAATGTTTGGTTCTGTATAGAACAAATTGCCTCCTTGATAAAGAAAGAACGATTATATACAGGAATAACAATTGAAAAAAAAGGCATAATTAAATAAAAAAAACTTAGTAATTTATTATAAAAAATTATAAGTATAATTATCAAAAGTAATAATTAAATATCAATTAGGAAAGTGGGATGAAATTGGGGTTGATTTTATTACGGATTTAGGTTTACGTTAAAAAAAAGAATCTTTTTTTTTGATTACTTTTATCGTGCAACAGTGAAAAAAACTTATTTTTACATTAGTAGATCAGTGCTTATCAGCTATTTTGATTGAAAACTAGTATATATATGAAAAAATTATCGATTATTATCCCAGCATATAATGAAGAAAAAACAATTCATTTAATACTGAATAAAATAAAAAATGTCACCCTCATTAACGATATTGAAAAAGAAATAATTATCATTAATGATTATTCAAAAGACAATACTGAAAGTGCAATTCAAAAATACATTGATTCAAATCCTGAACTTAAAATATCCTATTTCAAACATGAGGTAAACAAAGGAAAGGGCGCTGCATTACACACTGGGATTTCAAAAGCAACAGGAGAGCTTTTAATTATACA
>Ga0209702_10008644_pt1 | contig 11739 bp, 8 predicted proteins | sample FRY01_FD_187210 | JGI IMG/M metagenome (GOLD analysis project Ga0209702, IMG submission 187210) | Freshwater microbial communities from Lake Fryxell liftoff mats and glacier meltwater in Antarctica - FRY-01 (SPAdes) (version 2) | ecosystem: Environmental > Aquatic > Freshwater > Ice > Glacier... | reverse complement strand
ATTATATCTTCTTTGCAGAATTACCAACAAAAAACAGTAAAGGAAATGCACTGAACAGACAATTTGAGCAATTAAACAATCTGATTATTGTAGCTGATAACTCCCAGTTCACCGGACTATGGGATCAACAATACGTGCTAATTAATTCTGCGAATGTTGTAATTAAAAATGTCCCTAAAATCCCGGGCATGGCTGATGAAGCTAAAAATTCAGTAATTGCTGAAGCCCGCTTTCTGAGAGCATTTACCTATTTTAATCTGGTAAGATACTTTGGAGCAGTACCATTAGTTACCGAGCCTACTGAAAGTCCGGATGTAGCTGCATTACAGATTTCAAGAACCCCTGTTGCAAATGTTTATACTCAAATTCTTGCAGATCTTGATTTCGCAAAGTTAAATTTGCCTGAGACATTTACAGGATTAGGAAGAACAGCAAGAGCTACTAAAGCTGCGGCCTTTGCTTTGGGTGCCAGAATTCATCTGACCAGGAAGAACTATGCATTGGCAATTGCAGATGCAAATCAAGTGGCAAGCAGAAGAGGAGAAACTTTAAATGTAGCTTATGCTAACTTATTCTTGACCAAAAACTCCGCTGAATCGATATTCGAAATCAATTATGATACTCAATTGCAAAACAACCTTGCAACTACATTCCTTCCGGGATCACTTAGTGGCACCAGAACCATTGAAGTTAATAATGATATCTTCAATGCCTATGAGGTAGGAGATCTTAGAAAAGATGCGACTTATGGCTTTGCAAACGCTGCAAATTTCATGAAAAAGTATTCTAGAGGTGGTACAAGGGATGATAATATCATCGTATTCCGTAATGCAGAAGTGATGCTTACTAAAGCTGAGGCATTGGCAGAAACTTCCTATCCAAGCGTTGATGCCCTTAGATTATTAAATGAAGTACGCAGAAGAGCAGGTCTTGGAGCTATCAATCCTGCAACACTGGCTGCTTTCAGAACTGCACTTTATAAAGAAAGAAGACTTGAGCTTTGCTTTGAAGGTCATGAGTGGCATGATATAGTAAGAACAGGAAGACTTCAGGCTGTGCTTGGAATAACCGATCCGAATAAATCTATCTGGCCAGTTCCATCAGTAGAACTTTCAAGGAATCCAAAATTAGAACCTCAAAATCCGGGGTACTAATTTTTTATAACAATTAGTAAAAAAGCGGCATCTGAATTCAGATGCCGCTTTTTTTATTTCCTTAATTCTAGGAACCTTAAATATAAATTCAAAAACTATGATAGACTCATAATGAAAGTTTATTGGAAACTAAAAAGACTAAATCGATTCCGATTCTTTGTAGTTCAAATATATTTTGTGATTTAACACTCAATTTTCAAACAAAATCAGACTTATTTAAGCACTCGTTTAAAAAGGATTTTTCGCAATGACAAACGTTTATAGTATTTTAATGGTTTAAATAAAGGAATATTATGAAAATTCTAAAATTACGATCTTCTTATCTTGCCGCCTTTTTATTGTTTAGTCAGTGCGGACATGCACAAAACAACAAGGGTAGAATAGATTTCGAAACCTATAATCCACCGTCTTCTCTGGTAGTTCCTGAGCACCTGATTACAAGAGCAAAATTCCCATTTATCGATATACATAACCACCAGGGGAATATGCCCACCCAAAATCTCAAAATTCTGATTTCAGAAATGGATAAGCTGAACATGAAAACCATGGTGAATTTAAGTGGACGGAATGGCGATTTTCTCGCTCTTGCCGTAAAAAATGCAAGATCTGTAGATCCGGGTCGTTTGATTGTTTTTGCTAATCCGGATTTTTCAGGAATTGGTGAAAGTAACTATGGGAATAAAGCTTCAAAACAGATAGAAGACGATGTAAAAGCTGGTGCACAGGGCTTAAAAATATTCAAGAGTTTGGGATTTTCAGTCAAAGACAACAAGGGTAGCTTAGTAGCTGTTGATGATCCCCGGCTAAAACCGATCTGGGAAAAATGTGCTCAGCTGGGAATACCGGTTTTGATCCACACGGCAGATCCTAAACAATTTTGGGATGAGCCCAATGATCAAAACGAGCGTTGGCTGGAACTATTAACCCAACCCGGCCGGAAACGAAGTGTGTCTGATGGTTTTTCATGGGAGGCATTAATAAAGCAACAACATAATCTGATTAAAAATAATCCACGTACCAATTTTATTATTGCTCATTTTGGCTGGTATGCAAATAATTTAGACTTTTTAGGTTCCCTGCTCGATACCTATCCAAACATGAATGTTGAGTTTGGAGCTGTCATTGCCGAGCTCGGCAGACAACCCCGGCGGGCAAAACAATTCTTTGAAAAATATCAAGACCGGATTCTCTTCGGAAAAGACAGTTGGGTACCATCAGAATATACCACCTATTTCAGAGTGCTTGAAACTGAAGATGAATATTTTCCGTATCATAAAAAGTACCATGCCTATTGGAAAATGTATGGTATCGGACTAAGTGACGCGATTTTGAAGAAAATTTATTATAAGAATGCGATCCGCTTAATTCCGGGGATTGACCGTACACAGTTTCCCAATTAGTAATCTACATAGAGGCTTGACGTTCAAAAGCTGATTCTGAACAAATCGGTATTACCAAGATCATCATCCGCAACAAGCAGCAGTTGACGTTTGTCCCTTGTTTGTGTTACAGATTCAATTTTTTTAAGGCTGAGTTCAGGACTTAAATCACTAAGTTTAAATAAAGAAGAGATATTCAATTCAGCTTCCTTAATTTGCTTGGAGGCATGCTGAATGATAGCGAGATAACTTTCTCCTATTTGCCCGTCATCGTATACATTGGGAGTGCTTTCGGAAGAAAATGTAATGAATAATATATCCTGTTCCGTATCATAATCCATACCTGATATACCGGTAGACTCAACAGGAAGCTTTATGAGAACTTCCCGTTTAAATTCAGGGGAAAGTTTACCCGGGCTTGCCAAAACAATATAATTATCAGGGTTAGTTCTGTTGCCACGCAGACCCAAGGCTAACTCATTACCAAGCATCGTAGCCGCTTCAATATTCAGCTCAGCAAATTGTTTTCTGAGCTGATCATAAAAACCAGTAAATTCTATCCTTGTGATATTTTTTGTTTCAGGTTCAAAAAGATAAGCACTATCACGATATGTGCTGACTGAGCCGGATCCAAGAAACAAAATGCATTGAATTCCATTATGACTAATAACAAAAGATGATTCTATATCAGCTTTAATTGGTTTGGGAATTCTGGCAGTATCACTTTTTGGGAATAAGGGAATTCGCTCCAATTCTTCAAGCGAATCATTTAAAACAAGAATTTCTGAAGCATCGTCACCCATAATATAAAACAGATCCTTCATAAAACTGACTGTAGACCCCGATGGATAATTCTCTGCAGGCTTATAGCCTAAATATACCGGGTTTAAATTTTTCATCAATCATCACCAATAAGAAGTGTATAACATGTAAATAAAAAACTAATCAGATCTAAATATCTCAAGCAATCAAACCTGACAATTTTCCCTTTCGTTTCATAATCCGCTGCAAGGCAAGCATATTCCGCATCAGATATCGCGGCATATGATAATGCTCAATAGTTTTGGTACTGGGATTTACGACTTTCCGGTTACCCCCAGAAGTCCAGAAAGCATAGTCAGGGCAATACATTTTCTCCATCATATAGGCATCTCCTTCTGAGAAACATTCATGAGCCCAGGTATTTCCCGTATGTTCAATGCTTAGCAAGGCCCCGATAGAAACTTCCTGTTGGCACCATGCCGATTTACTTGGCGACCAGGAATAAGTATTTGCATTGAAAAGTACTTCAAAATGCCCACCGTATAGCTTATCGACTGCTACTTCCACATGTCTTTTGAAAGCCTCTTCTGAAGCCCTAAAAAGAGCAGCATCCTTCCGGCGAACTGCCTCTGCCATCACAAAAGCAAGGGTTTCAATGCCATGGCCAATCACAGCGAAATCAGCATATTCATTTTTTGGAAGACTGAAATCATGATTACGCACCTCATTCAGAATATTAAATTCCTCATTCAAATGCTGCTTCATAATCGCATCAATACAACGGTCTGACAGCTTTTCTAATTCAGGATCAGGTCCCTGTGCCAGTATCTGGGAGGAGAGGCTTAGAAAGATCATCCAGTGACCAAGATTACGCGGGCCTAGCATTTTTGGTTTCCCAGGGACATAACTAATGTCATAAATATAATCAGGGCGGTCATATCGATCCAGACAATATAAAATAATCTCTTTGGCAATCTTCAAATACGATTTGTCGCCACTGGCTTTTGCATATTCTGCCAGTCCTTCGGCTACGAAAAGATTTCCATAAATATCACCAGAGCCTGAAATTTTATTTCCTTCTCTGCTGTAACTGCCATCGAAGAAAAGATCATCCCTCGGCTTTAGCTTAATAATAAAATCAATGGCCTTTTTTGCGATCTCCAGATAGCGTGGCTTCTTTTCAAAATTATTGTACAGAAAGGAATAAACCCAAATACCGCGGCCCTGATTCCAGACACGTTTAACTGTATTGACCAATTTCCTTTCCGAAATATCCACATCACACATAAACCCACCGTATTCATTATCAATACATAAACTTTCCATTGCCGGCAAAAAGCGCTTAAAAAGTTCATCGTGGTAACGGTCATGAAGTTGCTGCAGATTCAGTCCGGCGAGTGATTTTATTGGCGATTTACCTTTCACTGAATTTTCTAATCCTGAACTGTCTTCTGTAAAACCGGATAAACTGCCCAAGGCACTGAGTCCGATACCTGCGACAGCATTACTCTTGATAAAAGTTCGTCTAGAAAAGCTTTTCCCGGTCATTTAAAAATTAGATAGTATCTGATTCCAGTTCATGATGACTTTTCAGCATCCCAATAAACCTTGAATCAAGTTTAATTGATTTCGATTTACAATATTGAATAATATCATTTCCTAAACGAGTATTGGAATGATTAAAACGAACCTGCTTATTGATCTGAATAAAACCAATTTTTGCCAGCCAGTCGGGTAATTTCCGGCCATTCTTTTCCGGCAAATAAACCGTACAGTCGCTGAAACTGACGCCCAACTCTGCATCTAGATCATAGATAAGTTCAGCAGTTTCTTCAACCTCCGGAATGAACTCGGAATTTGTAAATGATAAACGTCCTTTAAATGATTTTACAACAGCTTTGGTAATCCGGCTGATAGAACAATTCTCGAATGTCAGATTTGCTGTTCCTTCTCCGGCATAGAGATCAATATTCCTGCAGCCTTCAAACCTGATTTCAGGATATAAAGCATCCGGCCGTTTATTATCTGAGGTATCATTGAGATAGAAATGAACATTATCCTTCGCAGGATTTATCGAGGCGGGATTTAACTTTTCGAGATCTACATTCCGGACAAGGATCCTGCAATTACTTTCCATCCTAACTCCATCATATGAGCCCTCCTTCTGCATGTAATATTTTGAACAATCATATAACTGGAATAAGCGAAGTCCCTGCTTCCGACCACGAATACTGACATTATTAATGTCCATTTGCTGTGGAAAGAACAGTTTTACATTATCCGCGTTATTTAGCCATTCCGAAGTTTTCAACAGCCAGCAAACAGCCTTACTTTGTTCCTGTCCGGTAAAATCAACAACCATATCCTGCAGACTGAGGGTACGGCCATATCCAATTGGATATTTAAAATCAAAATCAGCAGTTACAAACTGCAATACCGAAACCTGTGCTGCCCCGATTCGCGGAACGAGTCTGCAATTTTTAATTTGTATATCTCCGTCCCATTTAGCGCCATAATCGGCTCTGAATGAAATGAATGCATTGGCATTCACCAATGTATTTTCAACAAAAAGATCTCCTCCCCCTGTTAAAGTCAAGCCTCTCTGCCCAACCTTACTATCTTTGATATAGAGATTCCAGCAATGGAAATGCACATCAACACGATTAAGTATACAGTTCTCAATTCGGAAATTCTTGGTCAGGTTTGTACCAAATACACCCCAGTGCACCGGACTTCCTTCGGCAGTAATATTCCTGAAGGTTACATTCATCCAGCGATTACCTGAGATTCCATAGGTACCCTGAGGAACCATTGGTACACCCGGCCTGTCTTTTTCCCAAGGAATGAGTCTGATGTTTTCAACTACAACATCATAAACCATTTTCAGGGAATAGAATCCACTGCGTTGAATTTTAGCCACATCCTGCTTTCCGGGTTCCAGGCCAACCCATTGATTCGATAACAAGGTTCTACTTCGTTCAATCCGGATTCCGTTTTCTACATAATTTCCTTCATTATCTCCCGTAAGGTAAAATGTACCTCCGCTAATTTTAAGATAACTGTCGCTGGCCGGATAAGCCATCAGGTTGGTATAATCCTTAAAAGTCCAAGCTATTTCTCCAACAATACGACCATGCTCCTCAACATAGAAAAGTTCTTCTCTGGCCCATCCTTTACTGATACCGGTACTCTGGTTTCTTAGGCCTATCATATCTCCGGAATCGGCAACAATTACGAGGCAGTTTTTATACGGTTCCAATTCTGGGATAACCTGTGCACCCGGCTTGAGCTGACTGATTAATGAGCGTTTGGCCGATTCATTCAGTTGTATAGGATAAGGAGCGACGTCACTCAGTACCTTAAAACGAGGTTCTTTTCCGTTGAATTTCTCATCGAAATGAAAAATACTTTGTCCCCAGTCCACATTTGTTTTAATCACAATGGCAGTGGTCTCTCTGAACCAGTACTCACCACTCAGATTAATAACGGGAATACGATGTTTATTTGCATAATCATGTGCTGCCTTAATCTGCAAGCCATCATCATTTTGCTTATCGCCAACAGCCCCAAATAATTTATAATTCAGCTCCCTTACATTAATTAAAACTGCTGTGAGATTCCTACTTAAACTGATAATTTCGCCACCATCCGGCACAAATTCAGAAGCTGTTGCTCTGATGATATAGGTTCCATGACCACCATCGCCAATTTGATAATACCCTCCTGTTTGCACAACATTGCCAGCCTTAAGGGCAGTGCTTTCTTTCAATTCTGTTAAATTGGAATAAAACAGAATATTTTCACCTTCCTTAATCGGGGATATGGAATTACCTGCACCGGCTTGAACGTTGGATGCCAGCAATCCGAGGCCTGTAAGGCCAAAACTGCTTAAGACCTTACGCCTGCTTAATTTATTTGCCATAAAACACTATTATATTATTGTTTTAATCTGTCAGTTTGTTCTTATAAGTTTCAGGAACCCAAAAGATATTGACAACAATTCCAATGGCAATTAATGACAAAGGATAAACAAGCCCAACAAAAGGAGAAAGGGCAAATCCAATCACCACAGAAGATTTGATAAGTTCCGTTATAACGGGGGTAGATCCACCAATTGCGCCATTTCCAACATTATATACAAATCCCATACTGGTATAACGAATTTGCGTAGGGAACATTTCCATCAAGAAAGCACCCATTGGACCATAAACCATGGTACCCGAAATGGTCAGCATGAATACCAGACCGATGAATATTATCGTAGTTTGGGTATCTATAATCTGGATGGTAGCCAGGCGTTGGGGATTTCCAAGTTCCAGAAATAAGTAAAACATGATCGGAATTACAATCAGTCCCAGAATCATTCCCGGCAACATCACTTTCTTCCTTCCAATGCGGTCGCTAAGTGCACCGAAAATCTGGAAGAATGGACTTGCTAAAAGAATACCAGCCGCCATTATTAACAATGCCGTTGTATCAGGCAACTTAACAGTTCTCTGCAGAAAGAACAATGTAATAATCTGATTGACCTGCATAATTGCACTTTGGGCTGCATTACCACCAAAAACAGCACCTAAAATCAGACCGATATTCTTCTTGGTTTTGAACGTTTCTTTCACAGGTGATTTACTGGTCTTACCTTCGCTTTTAAGCTTGGCAAAAACCGGACTTTCATGAAGTCTGCGGCGGATGTAATAACTGGCTATTACCAAAATAGCACTGAAAAGGAATGGAATTCTCCATCCAAAAGCGTTGAAACTCTCTTCTGTCATCAAACCTTTGGTAGTTAAAACCACCACCAAACCCAAAATTAATGCAAATGAGGAAGTTGTTTGAATAAATCCTGTATAGAATCCTCTTTTATGTTCTGGTGAATGTTCTGCAACATAGATTATAGCTCCTGAATACTCGCCGCTGATTGCTAAGCCCTGCAGCAGCCTGAGTATTAAAAACAAAATCGGCGACACCCAGCCTGCCTGAGCGAATGTTGGTATACAGCCAATTAAAAAAGTAGCACCTCCCATTAGCAGTAGGGAAACCAGGAAGGTGTGTTTACGTCCAACTTTATCTCCAAAATTTCCGAACAATAAAGATCCAAATGGTCTGATCAGATAGGTTGTTGCAACAATACCCAATGTTTCAACAAAATTATTCCCACCTGCAGGGAATAATTGCATGGATAATATATTAGCCATAATCACGGCCAACAAAAGATCATACCATTCAATAAGAGTACCCACTGATGATGCAACAATTACCAAGAGTAGGTTATTCTTTTTTTCTGGGTTTACATTAGCATCATTTGCTAATTCGGGCGAGGTAGAAACAGAAGTCATTTATAATTTTTAAAATAGGTAATTGAAATTGGATTCAAATTAGAAATTTTTTATTTAGAATACAGAAGTTGTGCGTATTTAATCTGCTACCGGAATCAGTTTGTCAGGTAAAAGATTTTGCATCCTGGTTTCAAAAGTTAAGAAATACAAATATTATCAAATGATGCTGGTAATTACGACCCAAAATGGGTCGCATGTTTATAGAAATTTTGTAAAAACATAATCAAAAGAACTTCAAAGGCAATTTTAAAGAATCTAGATTTTAACAGTAGACTTATGATATGTATTCACATCCTGAAAATGATAATACTAACTCGTGGTGCAGACCGATTAGCTAAGTTAAGTATTTATGGGATGTGACTGACGAACTTTACTAGCATATCGCCAAGGTAAATTCGTAAGTCTTCCATCAAACTACTCTTCCCTTCTCAAGTTTTAAGGAATGTGTGATGCAGTTAGGCATTTCATGCTGATAGTGGCTGACGTAAATGAGACTCAGATTGCTGATAGAGCAAATCTCATCAATTAGATTTTTAAACTGTTCCTGTTGCGAAAAATCAAGTCCGAGACAGGGTTCATCTAAAATCAAAAGAACTGGATTCTTGACCATTGCCCTGGCCAGCATGCAAATTCGCTGAACACTAATCGGAACATTACGAAACATCATACCGGCATAATCTGCGATCTGAAGAAGTTTCATCCAGCGCAGAGAAGTTTCGGCTTTTAATTTGCTTGAAATTCGAAACAGACCCAACGTGTCATCAAACCCTGATTCTATAACCTGAAGGCAAGAGTTTCCTGTTGGAAAATATTGGAACAACTCAGGCGAAACAAAGCCTATCTTCCTTTTTATCTCCCAGATACTTTCACCAGTGCCTTTACGCTGATCGAAAAGCGTAATTTTATTGGCAAATGCCTGCGGATTATCCCCATTAATCAGGCTTAATAAAGTTGATTTTCCTGCACCATTATGTCCGATCAACATCCAGCGCTCCCCTTGCTTCATTTGCCAGTTTACCTGATCAAGAATCAGTTTATCGCCATACTTAATGCTGACATCTTCCATCCCAATAATAGTTTGATAAAGAGGCCATGGCGAATATGAAAGCAGTTCAGTCAATCCATCCCGATTGATCTTTTCTGTTGTGCTTAGGTATAAATTTTCAGGGTGAAACTGATCTGAAGGGCCATTACTGATTATTTTACCATTTTCAAGAACCGCCACATGAGTTATTGCCTCTGGTATTTCTGCAGGAGTGGTTGCCATAATTATACTGATTCCCGAGTCAGAAATTTCGCGGATGAGTTCGTTGAAATCCTGACGTGTAGCCACGTCGAGCCCATTTAAAGGATTATCGAGTAATAATAATAATGGATTTCTGATCAATGCTGCAGCAATCAGCAAGCGCTTTGTCTCACCATTGGATAGTTTGATTAATTGCTTATCAAGCAAAGGCAGGAGTTTCAAACGCTCGGTAACCCTTTGAAAAGACCAGTCACCTGTTGATTGTACAACTTTTATAGCTGAAAGATAATTTGCAACAGTATCTGCATCTTCAGAATCACAGGAATTAAAACGCTGCTGATAATAGAAGTCGCCGGTATTGGAAAGATTTCGAAATTCATGCCGAGCAGATACCTGCGCCATCAGTTTATACCTATTAAAAAAGGGATCATCCTGATGCTGCTGATTAATATGCCTGTCAAAATACGGATAGCTTGCTTCCCCTCTTGCCATGGAGGCCTTACCCATAATAAAATCTAAAAAAGTACTCTTTCCGGAACCACTCTTTCCAAGCAAAGCCCAGTTTTGACCTTTTTCTAGGTCAAAATCCAGTCCTTCGAACACAAGGGAATTATATTGTCGGATACTTACATTACGGAATGAGATCAGGAGATTATTCACAGAAGTATTCTAAAACCTAACTTTCTCAAAACTATTGTTTTCGGTCAAAAGAACAAAGGAAGATTTAATTTGTTTAGGTATTGATATTCCATTTGCTAGTGCGCGACTGCGGCGCGTGCTTTAAATTTCAGCATGGCACACGCGGCACGCGTGCGCCAGCAGAAGGTAGAAAAAGCAGCATTAAACGATCTTTCATTAATGTCAATTGGAACAATTGAGGTATTTAAAGGTGAAAAAGCATTAAGCAAATTCGGAGAAAAAGGCCGGAATGGAGTTATTGTAATTACGACGAAACCAGAATAAATAATACAAAACGTAGCTAGCGCGCGCCTGCGGCGCGTGCTTTAGATAAAATACTACAGACCAATATGCTAGCGCGCGCCTGCGGCGCGTTCTTTAAATTCTGGCACACGCGGCACGCGTGCGCCAGCAGAGCTAATTAAAATGCCTCATATAAAATCAATATCTACCAAACCCTTACCTCCTGCATAATCAATCGCGCTTGAATACTTCCAATACCAGTCCTCCAAAACAAAACCAGCGACAACAGGATTATGATGGGTGTAGTCGATTTTCTGTTCTACAACCCAAGGGCTCCACAATTCTATTGGCTTGTTATTATGCTGCCAGAACTGATTGAATTTAACGTTACTACAATTTTCTCCTGCATTCCTGAACATCGGTAGCATCCAGTCTCGTCGCGATTCCTTTTGATTTTCACTAATCAACCTAAGCAATTGCTTGGATGTGTGTTCTTTGAATCTACCCAATACCTTTGCCGGATTATCTTCTTTTGCTGTGAAAATAAGATGAGGATGACTAGGCATCATGCACCAGCAATATATTTCAAGCCCTAAATTGCCTTTACAATAGTTCAGACTTTGAACAATTAGGTCATTATATACCGGCCGAATAAATACATCAATCCAATTTATGGTAGCAAAACTCACAAAATAAAGGCCTGCCTTATTCAGAAATTTATACTTTCTGCTCATTTTATAAAAAATAAAAGCTAAAGTTAAATGAAGAGGAAAGCTTTTGGAGTAAAAAGAAGAATAAATTAGTAAACGGCGTAGAATTGAAAATATACGGCAGATATGTGTTTGTTGAACACACGCGGCACGCGTGCGCTAGCAGGAATTAGTAGTTTGGAAAATCCAGCAATGTTGCTAGCGCACGCCTGTGGCGCGTGATTTAAAACT
>Ga0209702_10008640_pt1 | contig 11749 bp, 11 predicted proteins | sample FRY01_FD_187210 | JGI IMG/M metagenome (GOLD analysis project Ga0209702, IMG submission 187210) | Freshwater microbial communities from Lake Fryxell liftoff mats and glacier meltwater in Antarctica - FRY-01 (SPAdes) (version 2) | ecosystem: Environmental > Aquatic > Freshwater > Ice > Glacier... | reverse complement strand
TTTATACAACTACTGAATTTTTTTGAAAATCCCGAAAAAAACTGGGATACACAAACAAATTATAAAGACCAATTAATGCTTTTTGGTTAGCGTGTTTTTAGAAAACATATAATAAAAAACATAACTATCTGATTATTAATTACTAAATTTTCAAAAAATCGTTTTTTAAAGTTTTATCGGACATTAGTGAAAAATAATAATAATTTTAGGGTTTTAAATAATATTTATACCATCAATTCCACCCTCTAATATATCTGCGGTGTCAAATTCAAATCCGCTTATGTCGAATTCTGAGAATCCGTCATAATTACTTACAATCCAATATTTATTTAATGAAACTGCAACAATTTTCCACCTAACAGGATTTGTGGTTGTTGGCGGCATTGCCCAAATTTCCACACATCTTAAACATGGGCCGTAATTGTATGGAGGTGTATTAATGAAACCTGGGTTACAATCATTGTTAATATTTGTGCATCTGTGAATTGGTAAATAAGAGTTAATTTGAGTGCCTCCGCAACACATTTTGCAATTTAATTTTCATTCCCCTGATAATTGAGAAACCACCATCGCAGGTTGATTTAGTTACATTGGGTGCTTGGGGTGCTTGACTAAATCCACTGTTAACAACTGAGATGAATAAAATTAGTAACGAGATTTTGAAATGTTTTTTCATTTTTGATTTTTTATTTATTTTTTATTTTTTTTTGCTTACTCTTACCATTTTCAGCTAACTGGGTTTCGGGGTCGGGTGAGCTACAGTCTCTTTTGCCTTCCAATGGTTACAAATTAAATAAAAAGGTTTCATTGCTCAAAGGGAACGGTTTTTCCAATCATTAAGTACTTTAATTTGATTTGAAATAAAAAGTAAAAACATAGATGGAGCCTGAGTATTTTTGTTCGCTAGCAACCGTTAATTTATTATCATTTAGTTCAATGATTTTGAGTTTGCTACCTCCTTCTTCTATATATGTATCATTATTTGTAAAAAACCAAGTGTTCTCTCTATTTTGAGGTGCATTAGGACTACATTTAGTTGGACCTTCATCATAAATTACTGTACTGTCTTTAAAATATTTTATAAAATTATCTTTTTCACAATCTGAGTAATTTTCATATAAGTCACTAACATATTTATTATTGATCTTAAATGGTGGATTTACAGTAGCAGAATAAATTTTCCATTCTTTGTTAAGAATGTAATCATTAGCATTTTTGGTATTAAAATTTTCTTTTTTGTCCTTTTTGCAATTTGTTAATAAACAAGCAGAAATGAATATTATTAAAGTTAAGTTTATTCTATAGGAAAGCATATTTTATCTATTTTTATTATTTGGGGGTGTATTACTTTTAAGTAGGCATCTAATTGGTTGACATTATAACCAGTGCATTTTATATTATCTCTTGATATTGTTATGATACCCTGTTCATTTTCAAAAAAGATATTTTCTAATAAAAAAAATGAATAGTCCATATACGTGTTTTTTAAATTACCCAATTTATATTTGTTTATGAAATTATCACTTTCTTCCTTGCTTTTTGAAACGATTAATATTGGGAATTTGGGATTTATTCCTTTAGTTGCTAATTCACTTAAAAATATGCCTGTTTTATGAATACAACTAGGGCAAACATTTGAAGTAAATAGAGTTACAATGGTATCTTGTTTTAATAAATTTAAAGATATACGATTCAAATGTTCGTTTAGTTTTTTCTCTTTTTCAATTATAGAAGTTTTATTATTAATTGCATTTTCAATATTTAGTAATTTAGATTTTGGCTTTAATTTGAACTTAATAATATAATTAAATTGACTGTCTGCTGAAGATCTGGAAATATCTAAAGCATAAAAACTGTTGTTATTAGCACCACATAACAACATTTTATCATTAAGTTCATTTGTAACTCCCAAGCTTTCAAAGTCCTTATTAAAAATTGCGTAAATTTTATTTTTTGAAAAACTAGAATTTTCATCAGAAGCCATTTTTACACCTCTTAAAATCAAATTGCTGTTTTCAGAAGTAATAATGTTGTCAAATAAGTAGCAGTTTTTTAATAATTTGTTTTTTAAATTTAAAAAACTGTCGGTGTTTCCTAAATAGCTTAAATCTATTGATTTTATTACAGGTTTATTGTCTGAAAAGTTATAATGAATGACATCTTTGGAACCTTCAAATGACAATAAGAAAGAGTTTTTGTCATAGTAACTTAATGATGGATACAAGATTTCTGTTAAATAAGGATTTATTGAATCTATAAATACATTGTTGATATTACTAAACTTACTTTCAAGTAATTCTGAACTTAGTTTGCTGCTTTTGGTTCGTAAAACTAATAAATTATTGGTGTTTGATCTTAAATTTGAGTTAATTCCTCTTAGTTTTCCATTTAATAATGTTATGTAAAAAGTTGTGTCATTTTTATTTATTGCTGGTTTTGAAAATTTAGGAAATAACCAAACACCATTAACTTTAAGCAATTGTTTTGCGCCTTTTTCATTTTTAGAATTTTTTTCAGTTAAAAGGAAACCTAGTTCGGTGTTAAAAGGATATGTAACCTTCCCATTATTTATATTTACTAATCCTATTTTATAGTCAACAATTGGGTCGTATGATTCAAAATAAAAAGCGATAGTTGAATCGTTTAAATAGTTATAACAAAAATTCCATGGGTGATAAAATTTATTTTTTTTATTTTTCACTATTTCAATAATTTTGTGGGTATTGCTTAAAGTATTGGTTACAATTATAAATCCTGAATCTCCCGAATATTGAATTACTTTATTATGGATATTGTCAAAATCAAATAAATTGTCGGTTTTGAAAACTTTTTTTATTTTGATAGTATCAATTTCTGTCATTGCATAGAGATAGAATGTTGAGGTTTTAGGTGTAGTATTGCAACATAAAATAATAATCACAAAAGCACTTAAAATAAATGAAGTGCTTTTGTGAATATATGTATATTTGTTTAACAACATACTATAACAACATCTCCATTAGGTTCAGGCATTGTAACATCACACAGACCCATCATCATAACATGCCCAAGGCATATGTGGTAATGGGTTAGAATGCCATTTTCTAGTACAATTGTTTCCTTCTTGTCTTGCTTCTGCCGAGCTTGAAAATTTATAAATATAAATAGAATTTCCAAATTTGGTAAATCGATAAATATTTGTATAACCACTAAAATAAGGGGTATAAGTGGCTGGAACGGTAGAAGCAGTCCAGCCTGTTGATAATAGTGTATTTTCAATTTCTGCTAAAGAGTAAACATAGCCAGGTGGCGGCCCGCCATCATCCTTGTCTATATAATTATTTTGAGTTGTTTCATTAACATTATTTGTAATTTTGTCTTTTTTACATGAGTAAAAAGAAAATAATAGTGTAAGAGTTAAGATACTTAAAATTAATTTTTTCATTTTTCATTTTTGATTTTTTTTTTATTTTTTTTTGCTTACTCTTGCCATTTTCAGCTAATTGGGTTTCGGGGTCGGGTGAGTTGCAGTCTCTTTCGCCTTTCAACGGCAACAAATTAAAAGAAAGTTTTTCATTCTACAAAGAAAATAATTTCCTTTTAACACAAAAAAAGAGTGTTGATTTTATTCAACACTCTTTTTTAAAACGATTTTTTTGGTTAAGAGTTTAAAACAACCCTCCTAATACTTGGTCCGTCCAATTTGTTTTGGTGAACAAAAACTAACAACGCTTCGTTCACACTATTGTAAACATCCCAATAGTTTTCTGGTGTGCAATGCGGACGAATAGCAATTTGATAACCGCCTTCTACAAAATTAGACAATCCAACAAAAGCAACTGGCTCTTTCAAAATTTTTGGATTTGAACTCAACATCTCCTGAATTTTAGCTTTCAAGCTTTCTAGGTCATATCCACCATCCACTTTTAAATTTAAATCTACTCTCACAATGCCGTTTTTATTAAAATTAATAATGGTGCCATTAGATAAAATACCATTAGGAAGTATTACCGTTTGCAAATCTGGCATTAATAAAATAGTATTGAATATTAGAATTTCTTTAACTTCGCCTCTCATACTTTGAGCTTCTATAATATCGCCAACTTTAAAGGGTTTGAAAACTAGAATAAGCACCCCGCCAGCAAAATTGCTCAAACTGCCTTGCAAAGCCAAGCCAATTGCCAAGCCTGCTGCTCCCAAAATGGCTATAAAAGAAGTGGATTGCAAGCCAAGCATTCCTGCAACAGTTATAAACAATAAGACTTTTAATCCTACTGTTACCAAGCTTTTCAAAAAAGATTGTAAAGAAACTTCTAAATGCCTTTTTTGTAGGCCAATCACTAAAATCCTCCCTATTTTTTTAATGAGCCACAGCCCAATAATTAGTGCAAATATAGCAGTTGCTAGCTTTGGCGCAAATGTTATTGCCCAAGCTTTTAAGTTTTCTATTACTATTTGTAAATTCATAGATTATAAGGAATTAAATATCTTGCCAAAGTGGGAAAATTGAGATGTAAAAATTACTTGCTGTTCTTCGCATACTTCATTTGTAAAACATTTACCAAAAAGGCAAAGAACATTGAGAAGTAAATGTATCCTTTAGGTATTGCAACATCAAAACCCTCTGCTATTAAAGTGAAACCAATCATTATTAAAAAGCTGAGCGCTAAAATCTTGAAAGATGGATGTTTAAAGATGAAATTGCCAATAGGTTTCGCTGCAAAAAACATTACCCCAACAGAAACAATTACTGCAACATACATTACCCAAAGCTCTTTTACCAAACCAACTGCCGTAATGATAGAATCAATAGAAAAAACCATGTCCAAAATTAAAACTTGAATTAACAAATCTTTAAATTTAGGTTTTTTGATTGTTTTTATTTCATCGCCTTCTTTCTCCGTTTTATGATAAATCTCCTTTGTGCTTTTATAAATTAGGAACATGCCACCTACCAATAAAATAATATCTTTACCTGATATTTCGTTTTCTAGAACGGTAAATAAAGTTTGTTCTAATTTCATTATCCATGCCACAACAGCCAATAAGGCCAAGCGCATAAACATAGCTAAAAAAATACCCAATTTTCTAAGTTTATGGCGTTGTTCTTCTGGCAGTTTATCGGCCAAAATAGAAATGAAAATAATGTTATCGATACCTAACACTATTTCCAAAGAAATTAGTGTAAAGAGTGAAATTATGGTGTCTATCATGATGGTTTTATAAGTATAATATTGCTAATTTAATTTCGGGGTAAGTGAATTTTCCTTTTAAATGGTTAAAAATTGGCCCCATTTGAAGCTTGTCTACTGGCATTATTTTGCTAGCAACCAATTCATCAACGGCTGTTTTTATGCTCAAAATCAAAAATGGATCGGGGCTGTAAGCTTCAATATTCACATCTGGATAAGATTCCTTTATTTTTTGCAAATGGTTGATTATGGAGTCTGCTGCTAAACCTCTTTCTTCGGCAATTTCTTTTATATTTTTGCCTAGTTTTATCAAATCAATTGTAATTTCGTAAGTGTTTTTCTTACTCAATTTTGCTTTTTCTTTGTTTTTTGCTTGTTGTATTTCGTTAGGGTCTGTTAAGCCACCGCATGACCTCACAAAACCATCATGCAAGGGCAATAAACTCTCAATTGTTAAATTCACTTCGGCCTCTTTAGAAAGCTGTTTGAATCTAGCATCTGCTCGCATAGCCAGCTCATCCACCTGCAAAGCCATGCTGTTAAAGCCTTTTAAAAGCATGCTTTCAATATTTTTTAATCTGCTTAAAGCAACATAGCCTTGTCCTCTTTCAAAAGTTCTAGTTAGGTCAATTTCTGCAGCATCTATGGTCATTCCTTGGCTTTTATGTATGGTAATGGCCCAAGCCAAACGCAAAGGTACCTGATTAAAAGACGCCAATGTTTTACCTGTTTCATCTTGAATTTTCCACTCCTCAGGCTCGGCTTCAATCTCATTGCCCGATTTCACCTTTACAAGCGGAAATCCATTTTCTGTAAATCCTATAACATCGCCAATTGTCCCATTCATAAAACCTTTGTCATAATTATTTTTTATGAACATTACTTTTGCCCCAATTTTTAGCTTAAGCTCTTCATCTGTTAAAACAGATTTTTTCAACAATTCAAGCAAATTTGGAGAGCCTTTTGTGCTGGCCCAAAAAGCTTTGCTTTCGTCTTTCAAAGCGGCTAATTGAGTGCTGTTTTCCCTATCCACATCAACATTATGGGTGTAAAGCTTTGTGGGTTTGGTGGCTTTCATTTCGTTGTTTGCAGCCGATTGCAGTATGTCGAAAGCATATTCATCTATTTCGCCACTTCTAATTTGGTTTAATATATCATTTAGGGCGTTGTCGTTTTGACGGTATTGTTTGTTTAAATAGCAAATTGTTAGTTCGGCATCTAACCATGACTCGCCCATAAAAGCAAACAACTCTCGGCTAGGCTCTTGTCCATTGCCAATTGGTGGCAATTGAAAAAAATCGCCTGATAAAACAATTTGAACACCTCCAAAAGCGGTTTGATTTTCTTTAAAAAACTTAAGCACTTGGTTCACTAAATTTAGCTGATTTTTATGCAGCATCGAAATTTCATCGATGATTAAAACCTTTACCAAATTCATTTTATCTCGCAAGTATTTTCGTGCTTTTAGCATCATCAATTCTTGCAAAGTAATTACATTTTTAATGCCAATACCCGACCATGCATGAATCGTCATGCCATTCATGTGGGTGGCGGCAATGCCCGTGGAAGCCGTAATAGCAACGGGCACTTTTCGTTCTTTTAAATACTCAATGTATTGGTTAAGAACATAAGTTTTGCCTGTGCCAGCCGAACCAGTTAAAAATACATTTTTCCCTGATTTTAAAATTGCTAAGGCCTGTTCTTGCTCCATTTATTGAAAAAAAATCCTAGTGGATAATAGAAATTCTGCGAATAGTGCTATTCTCGGAATTTGAAACTTTAATGAAATACAATCCAGGTTTAAAATCAGCGGTATTTAATACTGCTTGATTCTCATCGATGGTTTGATTAAAAATAACTGCGCCTGCAAGGTTAAATATTTGTAGATGAAAACCTGCGTTTGTGTTTTTAATGTTTAAAATTTCTGAACATGGATTGGGGAAAATACTTAAATCCAATGTATTAGAGGTACTAATATTACTTGAATTGGCAATATTTATATAATCCACTTTCGTTTCTTGATGCTGTCCTTCAATATTTTTTGCAATTAGGGTGATTGTATATTTCCCTAAAGCTGAAAATTTTATTTTCGGAAATTGTTTGGTTGAATCTGTTCCCGAAACCCAATCGAATGTTGCTGGAGAAATTCTCCATTTCCAGGTTGTTGGTCCATTTGAAGATAAGTCAATCAAATTTACCACTTCATTCAGTTTTGCAGTTATTTTATTAGCGTTAAAATTAGCCACTGGCGGAGCGTCCAAAGAGGTTATGGTTAAGTAGTTTGATTTTAATAAGGAATCAGCGCCAAAGGCGTTTGATGCCCATAATTTTACAGAATAAACCCCGGTTTGATTAAAGGAAATATAAATTAAACTATCAGTTATTATCGAACTATTTAATAATGTATAGCTTGTGTTTGGTGTAATTGTCCATTTAAAATTTATAGGTTTTGATGTTGTAGTGCTTTTTAAAATAATGGTTTGCCCTTTTGTAGCGTTGGTAGTGGAAGCAGTGAAATTACAAACAGGTTTAGATTCCGTAGATAATGAACGCACTACATTATTGCCTTGATCAACCACATAAAAAAGGTTGTTTTTTGCGTGATAAACAATAGATGTTAAACTTTCGAAACGAGCAGAAGTGCCATTTGCGTTCACATATCCAGAAACATTTGGATTGCCAGCATAAGTATTTAAAACATTGTTTTCAAATTTTTTGATACATAAAGACTGAACAATGTAAAAAGCGCCATTGTGTTTGATTAAATCTTTAGGTTGAGAAAGTCCTGTTGTTATAAAATCGGTAACAGAATTGTTTGTAATGTCAATTTTTCTTATTGCAGAGTTGCCATAGTCGGCTACATAAAGAGTATTACCATCTAAAAACAAACCCCACGGTGCCGAAAAACGAGCCGAGCTGCCAGTTCCGTTAGCTTTGCCAGTGTTTCCAGCCGAACCAGCAATGGTTGAAACCTGCCCTCCAGATATTTTTCTAATCACATGATTGCTTCGGTCCGCTACAAAAATATCGCCATTGCTTGCAATTGCAACATCTGTAAGGTAATTAAATTCTGCAATGGAGGTGGCTCCATTTTTATGAGTAAGTGTGCCTTTTGTTCCAGTAATTGTACTTACTTGCTGTTGTTGATTTAAACTTTTGAAAGGTTCTACATTTCTAATCTGACTGTTAAGCATATCGGCAACAATGAGATTGTTTGTCAAAGGGTTTAAAGCCAGCCCTGCTGGAGAATTAAAACGGGCCAATATTCCACCTGAATTTTTAGAGTCTGCTGAGCCTGCATCATTTGGCCCATAATTGCTACCCACAGCCACATAGGTAGAAGTGCCAGAAATCCACATTATATTGTGCTCATTTGAAACATAAATTCTTCCTGCCGTATCAACAGCTATGCCAGTTGGCGCTGAAAAAACAACTGAGTCTATATGCGATTTTCTGAAAGCTTGCTCTGGGTCGTCATTATACCTTCCTGTGCCAATATATTGAACCCCAGCGTATGTTGAAACGGTTTGAGCACCAATATCCGATAGTATTGCTATAAAAACAATTAGTAAAATATTTCTCATATTGGAATTTTACAAGGATGCGATAGCATTATTAAGATTATTCTCAATTGTATCTAGAACTTTATTGTAATCTCGGCCTTCAAATTTTTTGCCTGTCATTACCTCAAAAAGTTCTGTGTAACGGTCTGTTACGCTTTGTACAAACTCATCAGACATATCAGGTACAATTTGACCTTCCAATCCTTGAAAATCATGTTCCATCAACCATTCTCTTACAAATTCTTTTGACAACTGTTTTTGCGGCAATCCTTTGTTCAGACAGTTTGCATAAGTTTCTGTGTAGAAAAAACGACTAGAATCTGGGGTATGTACTTCATCAATTAGAGTAATTACCTTGTCGTTCAAACCAAATTCATATTTTGTATCCACTAAAATAAGACCTCTTTCTGCGGCCATTTCAACACCTCTTTCATATAATTTTAATGAAATTTGTAAAATGGTATCCATCGTTTTTTTAGAACACAATTTTTTTGCAATAATTTCTTCAACACTTATGTCTTCATCATGTCCGTCCGAACTTTTTGTAGCAGGGGTAATAATTGGTTCAGGAAACTTATCATTTTCTTTCAAACCATCGGGCATTTTAACACCACAAATCATGCGCTCACCTGTTTTGTAAACACGCCAAGCATGACCACATAAATAGCCTCTAACCACTACTTCGATTGGAATGGTTTGGCAATTGATACCAATGGTAACATTAGGGTCGGGGATGGATAATTTCCAATTAGGAATAATATCTTTTGTTGCATCTAAAAAATAGGCTGCTAATTGAGTTAAAACCTCTCCTTTGTGGGGAATTGCCCGCGGCAAAACATGGTCGAATGCAGAAATTCTATCGCATGCCACCATGGCAATAAAACCAACTTTAATTGTGTAAACATCTCTAACTTTTCCTCTGTAAAAACCATTCTGATCCTTTAGATAAAAGTTGGTTGCCATTAATCCTTTTTCCATTTTTGTTGCTGTTTGATTCATATTCGGGTATGAAAGAACAAAAATAAGTTGATGAACCTAAATATTTTCTAAAAACTTGTAAAAGTTATTAACAGACTATCTAGAAGTTTTGCCAAAATTTTGCAAATCAGCTAGTTCTATTTTTTTTGTAATAATTTCTGTTTGCAATTTCCTTTCGTAAACAAAATAATCAATCCAATTTTTAATAATAACAGAGATATTGGTGTCAAAAATGTTGTTAAATAGTGCTTGGTCTTGTTCATCAAGTGGATGATTAGTTTGTTTGTCTCTAGTAATGTCAAGCAAGCCTTCCTTAAAGCGTATAATTTTAAATGAAATTGCCTTATCTCTTTTTGCAAAAACCCTAATTGGGAGCTGTTTGTCGTTTTCAAAATAGACTTCTAAACCGTAATATTCGTATATTTTTATCATAATAGTAAACGGTACAAACATAATATAATTTGATGGCTATTAAAAAGTTATTCAAAAAACTACTCAACAATTTTTCCATTTTGTTTAGTTTTTAAGTTGTGGAAAAAGCCCTTCTTTTTGCTTAAAGTATTTTATTTTCAGTCTGTATTCAAAATTTAAAAGCAAATTTGCTTATTTTTGCGTGTGTATTTTTAAAACAATTAATAACCAAGACTAAAATGAATAGTTCTTTTCTAATAGAAAATATTAAAGCGTGAAAAAATGTATTTTTATATGTGTGTTTAGAAAGATTCGTTTTTCGTTTTTAAGCCCCAAAATATGAATTTAACTATTGAAAACATATTGTTAGTTGGTTCATTGTTATTGTTCATTAGCATCATTGTAGGGAAAACAACCTATAAATTTGGCGTTCCTACTTTAATTTTATTTTTAGTAATTGGAATGCTTGCTGGTTCAGATGGCATCGGAGGTATTAAATTCAACGACCCTCAAATTGCTCAGTTTATTGGCATTGTGGCCTTAAATTTCATTTTGTTTTCTGGTGGATTGGACACCAACTGGTCTGCCGTAAAACCCATTATTAGGCAAGGTGTTTTGCTTTCCACATTGGGGGTTTTGCTCACCGCTTTGTCATTAGGTACTTTTGTTTGGTATCTCACCGATTTTACAATTTATGAAAGCATGTTGCTGGGTTCTATAGTTTCGTCAACAGATGCGGCTGCAGTTTTCTCTGTTTTAAGGTCAAAAAATCTGGCTTTAAGATCCAATTTAAGACCGACATTGGAGTTAGAAAGTGGAAGCAACGACCCAATGGCTTATGTTTTAACAATAGCTTTTCTATCTCTTGTAGTTAATCAAGACGAAAGTTTACTTTCTATTATTCCAATTTTTTTAAAACAAATGATTTTTGGAGGAATTGCTGGCTTTGTATTTGGTAAATTAAGTAAATTTATAATTAACAGAATAAAATTAGATTTTGAAGGGCTTTATCCAGTTTTGATGATAGCGCTCATGTTTGCGACATTTTCTGCGACCGATTTTGTGGGAGGTAATGGTTTTTTAGCCATTTATATAAGTGCTGTTTATTTGGGGAATCAAAATATCATACACAAAAAAACGATTATGAAAATGTATGATGGATTGGCTTGGTTGATGCAAATTGTTTTATTTCTTACATTGGGTTTGCTTGTTTTTCCTTCACAGGTTTTTGCAGTTGCTGGTGTTGGGTTATTAATTTCCTTGTTTCTTATTTTTATTGCTCGTCCCATAGGTGTTTTTTTGAGTCTAGTGTTTTTTAAAATGCAGCTAAAAAGAAGGTTTTATATCTCATGGGTTGGTCTCAGAGGTGCTGTGCCCATCGTTTTTGCAACCTACCCGCTTTTGGCTGGCATCGAAAAAGCAAATATGATTTTCAATCACTAATGTCCGATAAAACTTTAAAAAACGATTTTTTGAAAATTTAGTAATTAATAATCAGCTAGTTATGTTTTTTATTATATGTTTTCTAAAAACACGCTAACCAAAAAGCATTAATTGGTCTTTATAATTTGTTTGTGTATCCCAGTTTTTTTCGGGATTTTCAAAAAAATTCAGTAGTTGTATAAA
>Ga0209702_10008638_pt1 | contig 11755 bp, 6 predicted proteins | sample FRY01_FD_187210 | JGI IMG/M metagenome (GOLD analysis project Ga0209702, IMG submission 187210) | Freshwater microbial communities from Lake Fryxell liftoff mats and glacier meltwater in Antarctica - FRY-01 (SPAdes) (version 2) | ecosystem: Environmental > Aquatic > Freshwater > Ice > Glacier... | reverse complement strand
CCCGAGTTCGCCACGCCGGAGCTCGTCTCAATCTTGCCCGTGGAATTCAACGCAAGCGTGCCCGCCGAGATCGTCGTCGCACCCGTGTACGTGCTCGCCCCCGAGAGCGTCCAGGTGCCTATGCCCGCCTTGGTCAGCGTGCCGCTGCCGGTGCCAATGATGCTGGCAATGCTGCCGAGGGCACTGATGTTGTCGTCCCCCTTATCCCCATCGAGCGTCAGCCCGTAGGTTGCTCCCGTGATCGTGCCGGTGTTGCTCAACGTCAGACTGCCCCCTCTGGACTTAATTGTCGCTGCCGCACCCAGCGTCACCAGGCCACCATAGATGTTGGTGCCGCTCAGGTTGCGCAGTGCGCCCCTGTCCCCAGTGCCGCTGTTATAGCCCGCGCCGCTGATGGTCAGCGCCTCATTACCCACCGTGATGCCGCCCTGCAACTCCAGCGTGGCCCCGCTGGTGACGGTAGTGCTACCGGTGGTGCTGCCCAGACCCGTAGCGTTCTGAATGTTCAGCACCCCAGCGCTCACCGTGGTCAAGCCGCTGTAGTCCTGTGCGGCAGTAACGCTCACGGTGCCGGTTCCCGATTTGGTGAAGGCCCCAGCCCCGGTGAGCTGATTGGCCGTTCCCAGCGTCAAGGTAACGGCGCTATCAATGGCCAATGTTCCAGCCCCGGTCAGCGTGAAGACCTTGCCGAGGTCGGCCGTGAAACCTGCCGATAGGTTCAAGGTCCCGCCGTTAAAGGTCACATCGTTGGCCACCGCGCCCAGACCGGTTTCCGCTGCTATCGAAAGCGTGCCGCCGTTGATGCTGTTCAAGCCGGTGTAGGTGTTGATGCCTGAGAGCGTCAGCGTGCCCGTGCCTGTCTTGGTCAGCGCATTCGCTCCTGCCGCAATGCCCCCATAAGTCAGTGTGAACGTCGGGTCAACCTGAATCGTGCCGCCACCGGTGCCCAAGGCAATGCCCCGGTTGCTGCTCAATGTAAACGTCCCCGTAGCGGCGAGTGTGCCACCCGCCAGCGTCAAGTGCCCGGCCGTTGCGGATACCGGTGCTGCACCCAGATTGGCATCCGCGCTGATTGCCAACGTGCCCGCGCTGATGGTGGTGACGCCGGTGTAGGTGTTGGCGGCGACCAATCGCGCCGTGCCCTCGCCGCTCTTGGTCAGGGCGCCGGCGCCGGTGATGATGCCTTCATAGTTCACCGTCGCCGTCTGGCTGAGCGTGCCGGCCCCCGTCAGCGTGATGCCGCGGGCGCTACCAAACCAAATTTCAGCAGTCCCCGTCGAGGCAAGCGTGCCGCCGTTGAAGGTAAAATGCGCCGCCGAGGCCACCGACCCGCTCCCCACGCCCGAAGCCGCGCCGACGCTCACCGTGCCTGCGTTGAACGTCGTCCCCCCGGTGTAGGTGTTTGCCCCTGATAACGTCTGCGTGCCCGAGCCAATCTTGGTCAGCGCACCCGTGCCCGACCCGCCCGAGATCACCCCTGCATACGCCGCCGGGCTGGTGTTGTCTCCGCCCGTAGTCAGCGTCGCTGCACCCAGCGTCACGTTCCCGCCTGTCGCCCCGCCACCCGTGATCGAGCCGATTTGCGTGTTAAAGCCGGTGATGTTCAACACCGTGCTCGCCACGTTCGCCAGCGTTACCGCCGAGTTGTTACCAAACGCCCCGCTCGTGTTCGCCACCGACGCTACACCCGCAGCCAACGTCCCCGCGCTCACCGTCGTCGCTCCGGTGTAGGTGTTGGCGCCCGAGAGCGTCAGCGCTCCCGCGCCAGTCTTGTTAAACGTAGAACCCGTACCCGAAATCACGCCACTGTAAGTCAATATTCCCGCTTGATCGACGCTGAGGTTGCGGCCTGCCGCCAGGCTGATGCCACTGGCGCCCGCCAGACCGGTCGAGCCGGTGATGGCGATGTCGCCGGTGTCGGTGTTTGTAGTGCCCAATGCGGCATTTAGCGTAACGGTGCCGCCGTAAATGCTGATCGGTCCGGCCACGGTTTGGGCGCTATCGATGGTGATGGCCTGTGTATTGGTCGTCTTTCCGATCGTCAAACCGCCCAGCGTGGCGCCGCTGAAGTTAAACCAACTGGAGAGAACCGCCCCCCCAAAGCTGTCACTGACCGACTGCCACGTAAACGCGCCGGTTGTGGAAACGGCCGGGGTGCCGCTGCCCCAACTGTAGTTGTCAAACGTAATGTTGACCGGGCTGCTGCTGGTCAGCACTGAGGTGCTTGATCTGCCGCCGATAACGGTGCCGGTTTGGGTATAAAACGTGCCGCCAGTGCCGGTGCTGCCGATATTGATCGCCCCGCCATTGGCCAAAATATCGCCGCCCCGGAAAATCATGTCATACAAGCTGGCGCTGTTGCGCGTGCCGGTCATCGTGATGCCGCCGTCTACACCCGTGGCGGTAATGCTGTTGCCCGTGCCGTTTAAATAAATGCCAACCGGGCCGTTGTCGATGGTATGCCCCGGTGCAGCAGAAGCATTGCCGGTAATGGTGATGGCACTGGCCGTGGTGTTGCTCGACGTGATGCTGGTATTGCCAGCGACGTACACACCTGCGTTCCTGCCATAGGTTGACCGGCCTATGCCATCGATCAGCACCGTGCCTGCACCGCTGTCGATGGTCAATGCGCCGCTGTTCCATGTAGCTATTCCCCAAGCGCCCCAGTCGCTGGTGACCGCGCCGGCAAACGAGCTGCCGCGCAGTGCGACATTGCCGCCGCCTGAATTGATGGTGAGGCCAGACTCAAAGCGCAGACCTTCGGCACGGCCATTGACATCGCCCTGAGCATAGCCGCTACCTGACAGGTCGCCGCCGCCCAAGGTCACGGCGCCCCCACCGGAGGTAAAGGTCGACAAGCCCCACAACCACATTTGGCCACCACCCGAGCCATCCGTGTCCGCAGCAAACAAAATGGGCGTGTTGCTGCTGGTGAAGGCGTACCCGGCAGAAGTGTTGCGGATGCTGCCCTGAGCCAGCAGGCTGATGCCGCCGGGCGCGGTGATGTTGCCGCCGGGGGTGATGTCGCCTGATGAGGTCACCGTGACGCTGCTGGCCGCGCCGGTGGTAGTCAGGGCGGCGCTGAGGGTGACGTTGCCGCCAAACAACGAGATGCTGCCCGGCATGCTCAGCGCGCTGGACACGGTGATGTTTTGTGTGCTGCCCGTCTTGCCGATGGTGAACGACGACAAGGTGTCGGCAATGGATAGCCCGGTGATGTAGCCGGCTGTGTCGGTAGCAGAGGTGTAATAGCCACCGCTCAGGCTCGGGTTCCACACCACGCTGGAATTGAACGAGTTGCTGAAAGGGGTGATAGAAAAGCTGCCCGTGGTATTGACGATGACGCTGCCGGTCTGCGTATCGAACTTGAAGTCGAAGATGTTGGTGATGAACTCCACGCTTCCACTACCCGCGTTGAAGGTCAAGTTTCCGCCGACGGAGGCAATGCCGTTGTCGGCACCGGTACTGTCGCCCACCAGTCGAATGTTTCCGCCACTGGTGCTGATCGTTGACGCGCCTTCGATGCCAACCCGATTGTCGCCCCCCCCGCCCATCGCAGCGCCAGTCCCCACGGTGTGGCCATTCCACGACCCCGTCAATTGACCGCCACCCACCCAAAGATCACCGCCGTTGGTAGTGATGTTGCCATTCACATTCAAAGTCACACCGCGGCCAGCATCTCCGGCGGTGGTGGTGGCGCGGTCGATTTCCGACACTAGGATGAGATTGAGCTTTGCGGTGCTGGAGGAAATGCCCGCATTAACAGTTAAGCGGCCAGAAGCGCCCAAGGTCAGTGTGCTATCCGCGCCGCCGGTGTAGGCGATGGCATTATCCACACGCAGAAAGAAATCGCCGCTCGCGCCGGTGGTCACCGTCACGTTGTTGCTGTTGAGTGCGGTGGTGATGGTGTCTGGGTGGATGTTGGTGGCGCTAGCGGGGCCTTCAACGCCGGGGATTGCTGCGGCGCCGGTGTTGCTGATGGTCACATCGCCCGGGTCAAGCAGCCAGTCGCCGGTACGGCCGCTGACTGCGAGGGTGGACACGCTGATGCCGTTCACATCAAGCAGGCGGCCCGAGGTTTCGATTTGGCCGCCGTCGCCGCCGAGTGCGCCGCCCTTGGCCAGAATAGTGCCGTTGGCCGTGGTAACCGAGTTGGCCTTGCTTACATCGCTCCACAGCACCACCGTGCCACCATCACCATTTTGCGTCGCGCTGGCGTCAATGCTGGCGCCAGCTTCCATGGTGACGGTGGTGGCTTGGTAAACGCCGTTAGCGCCTTGCCAGTCGCCGCCCACCAGCACCGTGCCACCGCCGGTGGTGCCGGAAGCATCCAGCGCGGTGGCGTCTTTCAGGCTGATGTCGTCGCCCAGCAAAGTGATGTCGCCGCCTTTGCCGCTGTGCCCACGAGTGCTGATTTGGGTGTTGCCGATGATCGCCACGTGGCCAGGCTGCGGCACGGGCAGTGGCGCAGTGGGAACATTGGGCGCCGGGGCACTGGCATCGAGCGTGATGCGTCCGCCGCGCCCGCCTGATGCGTCTAGCTGCGCGTTGCTCAGGTCAATCTGCGCGGCCTGCAATTCAATGCTGCCACCCTGTGTGGACGTAGCTGCAGACGTGGCGGTGTCACCGGTTTGCACGTCGGCCGTAGCCGATGCGTTGACCACGCCCGCCACCTCCATCTGGCCGCTGGCCTGCAGCGCAATGCTGCCGCCCTGGTTGGCCCCGCTGACGTCAAGCAGGCCGGTGGCCGTTTGAATGAAGTTGCCCGCCTGCACCAAAATACTGCCCGCGCTGGGGGTGTCGGTGCTGGTGGCAGGGGTGGTGGGGCCCGTGTTGGCGACGATGCTACCGCTGTTGACAACCTCAGGCGCACTCAGGCGCACGCTACCGGCCGGGCCACCATTGACTCCCGCTGTGGCGCTGGCGTTGATGCTGCCGGTGTTTTCAATGCGGTCAGACGCATCGAGCACGATTTTGCCGCCGCGCTGGCTCATGCCCGTGGCCTCTAGCTTGCCGCTGTTTTTAACCACGCCGCCTTGCACGCGGTCTACCGCGTGGGCGCTCAAAATAATCAGGCCGCCGGGGGCCAACACCGCAGACTGGTTATCGACCAGTGCTTTGATGGTGGAGGGGCTCACGCGCAGCCCAGCCAGGGTGTTGTTGGCATCAAACTGCAGATCAAAGGCCTCGCCCGCCGCCAGTGCCACCGTGCCCAAGTGGGCCACGATGACACCCTGGTTGCGCACCTCGGGGGCCAACAGGGCGATGTAGCCGCCCAGTGCGGCTTTAAGTTCGCCTTCGTTGATGACGCTGCCGGTGGCACCGTTGCGGTCAAAGCGGGTTTTGCCGGCCATGAAGTCGTCCAGACCCATGCGGTGCGTGGTGGCCACCAGGCCGCCCACATCAACACTGGAGCCTGGCGCAAAGTACACGCCGCTGGGGTTGCTCAAGAAAACCTGCCCATTGGCGCTGATGCGCCCAAAAATTTGGCTGGGGTTGCTGTCAAGCACACGGTTCAGGGTGACGCTGGCCGCTGACGGCTGGTTGAACTGCACCTGCGCCTGGCTGCCGACGTTGAAGGTGGCCCAATCAATGGCCGCACGCTGGGTGCTTTGGTTGATGACCATGCTGGCACCGCTGCTGCTGATGCCCGCTGTGCCCGCCACCGTTTGCCCGCCGGTGGGCAACTGCGTTGGCGCCGGTGGGTTGGGTGGTGCCGCCTGTGTGATGGCGGGCAGCGCCATTGCCATGCCAGCTGCCGCCAGCAGCACCGCACCTGAGGCGCGCTTGCCCCGCGAGCGGGCGCACTCAGCCACGGCCACCCAGGTGTTGGTAAATTCATTCCAAAGAAGGCGGTAGGACTTGTTCACAGTGCGGTACGTTCTGGCCTGCGAGCGGGTATTAAAACGGCAAGCTGGCGCTCAGCCAGAAGCGGTTTTTGGTCAGCGAACCATCTTGGTCGTTACCCGTGGCCGTGGGGTTGGGGTTACTGCCCGTGCGCCGCGCCAGTGTGGCTTTGACATTCAGGCCAGCGCTGGACTGCCAGGCGAGTGCCAGGCCGGCACCTTGCAGGCTGTAGGTATTCAATGCGGCGCCACCGCTGTAGTTGTTGTTGCGGTTGACGGTGACTTGGCCCCAGTCATAAAACCCGGTCAGGGTCAGGTTTTGGGGCAGCTTGTAGCGCAGCTCCAAGTTCAACATTTTCCCCTCTGCGCCACTGGCCTCGCCACTCGGGTAGGCGCGCACGCCGGTGGCACCGCCCAGGGTGAACTTCTCGGATGAATCGAGATTCTTGCTGGCCATTTGGCCCGACCAGGCCGCAAACAAAGCCAGCTCGCTGCCAAGAACTTGCTGGCGGCTCAGGCTGTAGCGCAATTTGGCGAAATGGCCCGCGGCTTGGGGGCCAGACGCATCGCTCGCTTGGTTGGGCGAGCCGTCCAAGTTCAAGCTGCCACTGACCAGCGCCAGGCTGGCACTGTTGGCACCGCCGCCGCCCAGGCTGTCAAACGTATTGCCGTTCAAGCCCAGCGTGAAGGCGTTGGCCCGGTAATGGGAGTCGGTGCCTCCATTGGCCTGGTTGTCAAAGTCTTTGCGGTCGTAGGCCAGTGCCAGATACAGGTTCTTCTGGCGCGTGCGAATGATCGGGTAATGGGCATCAAAACCGGTGCTAATGCTTTTGCCACTTGCGTTGAGCGCTATAAATTCAGGGGCAATCAGCCGGTACGCCATGTTCGATGCGTTCACGCCCATGCGCCAGCCATCGGCGCCAACTGGAAAACTGGCGGCCAAGCGATAGTAGTCGCTGCCCTCGGTGTGGATCAGGTTGGCGCTGATCAGTTCGCCCAAGCCCAGGGCGCTGTTGAGGGTTAGGTTGGCCGCCAGACGCCGGTCGCCAGTGGAGCGCGAGCCGGTGTTGTCTAGCGTCACCTGGCTCATCCGCAAGGGCTCATTAGCGAATTTGAGCACCAGATCGGTTTCGCCATCACGGGTGCCTTCAACCAGGCTGCCTACGGTGGATACACCCGGCAGGTCGTCAATGAGGAGCAGGGCACGGTCTACCGCGTTGGCATTGAGTGGTTGGCCCGGGGTTTGCTGGGCACCAACGATGGATTGAGCCACATCAAACTTAAGGCGCAGAGGTGCATCGCCCTCCAGAATGGCCTTGCCAAAAACCGCTTCAACAATCTCGATGGTGACGATGCCATCGGTGATTTCTTGCTTGGGCAAGTAGGCGCGCACCACCCAACCGGCTTCACGGTAGGCCGCAGCCGCGGCAGCCGCAGCAGCCTGGAGCTGCACAAAGTCCAGCGGACGATTCAAAAATGGGGCGACGGCGGGAGCGAGCTGCTCGGCTCCGAGTAGGGTGTTGCCCACAAACTGAAAAGCTTGGGCTGTGACCATGACCCCCGGCTGCGCCTGCACGGGTGGCGGCACTGGCGCTTGCGGTGCCTGAAGCCGAGGTAACGCAGGCAGACGATCACGCTCCATGCGCTGCAGCAAAGACCCAGCATCGGGCGGCGCAGTTTGCGCCACGGCCATCCCCCCAAAACCAGCCAAGCCGGTGAGGCTACCCAAGGCCAAAACCACTTTAAAACCTTGCTTCATTGCTGCATGGCCATTGATGGCGCATCTCCTTTATCCAGCAAAAGTTCTACTTTTACCATTATTCTTCGGAGAAAGCTTGCAAAAACTGAACGGGCGGCTCATACGCAGCTGACAGTCAGGGGCGCTCGATTTGATGGGTTCCTCATCACTGGCATGATCCAGGTCTGGAAAAACGATCAGCAGGGGCTACAACCTAATTTGATGCCAGATCGGCATGGGACGCTTGCTCCCGAGTCATGGGCCTGTAAGAACCCCCAATCCTTGTTAAACTGTACAACATAGCCAATTTAAGGAGTTCAACCATGATCACCGTCACTTCAGTGGAGGCACAAAACCGTTTTGGAAAATTGCTAGATACCGTGCAGCGCGAGCCTGTGAGCATCACACGCCATGGACGCACGGCAGCGTTTATCGTGTCGCCGCAAGATATGCTGGAGTTGCAGCAAATCCGCAGCAAGCGCACCAGCGCGGTGGAGGCATTTGAAACCTTTTTTGCCAAGACCGATAACACCCTGACACCCGCCGCTAGAGAGTTGACCGACGCCGACATCGTCAAGCTGGTGCATGAGTCCCGATGAGCGAATTGCCACGGGTGGTGATCGACACCAGTACCTTGATCGGTGCGGTGTTGCGTCCGGCATCAACGCCTCGACAAGCATTTCTGGTGGCGGCCAAGGACTTTGAGTTATGCGTCAGCCAAGCGACGCTGAATGAACTGCAAGAAGTGCTCAACCGGCCTAAGTTCGACCGTTACGCGCCATTGAAAACTCGTTTGGCCTTTTTGGGCTTGGTGACGCAGCGGTCACGCTTGTGGGAAGTAGATGCGACGAGCGAGCAAGCTGCCGCTGGAGCCTGCCGCGACCCCAAAGACAACAAGTTTCTGGCGCTGGCTTTGGCGTGCCAGGCAGCCGCCATTGTGTCGAGCGATGCCGACTTGCTAACACTTGGGATATGGAAGGGCATTCAGATCACCACGCCAGCCGGATTTTTGGCGATAGAGCATCGGTAACTTCTCATCCACAGCGCCCGGCCCAATGGGCAGGCCCAGTTTGGTGATAACGTGCGGCAGTCGCTACAGCGCATCCGGGTGGTAGCCCGATTCGCGTTGATGGCGGATGGCAAGGATTTCGGCGGTTTGGTCGCGCGCATCCACCCGGTACAAAGCCAAGTAGCCGCTTCTGCCCCGCTGAATGACCAGCTCGCGCATATTGGCTACAGCGTTCGACTTACCACTCGCCGTGATGCGCCTGCCCACACGGGGGTGGCGTTGCAACAGCTCCAGCGCTTCGACAATCAGATCGGTGGTCACAAGGGCGGCAGCGGGGTCCTGCTCCGCCAGAAAATCGGCCAGTCGCATCAAGTCCAGGCGAGCCCTCTCGCTGAGAACCACTTGGGTCATGCGGTTTTGCGGCGTTTGCTTGCGAGGGCGAGGCGACTTTGTAGCGGCTGCGGGTCTTTGACTTTTGCGCCAGTGCTCCGCGCAGAAATACGCGCTGTGACCCATTGGTGTACATCGACCAAGGCGTAGACCGGTCCGCCCGCGTCAATGTCGGCGGCGGCGGCTAGCGCCTGCGCCAGAAATTCAGCGCGTTGAGTTCGCCGTTGAACTTCGCTCTCCAATGTTTGCAGCATGAAGGCATGTGTGGTCGTGCCGCATTCGGCGGCAATCTGCTGAATATTTTGCTTCAGTGCTTCTGGCAACTTGATTGAGGTGGTAGTCATGGCGATCTCCGCTAAGGTGCCACCATGGTAACACCAGTGGCATTGAAAGTGGTTCGCTGGGCACGTTCACTGCACCCGCACCACCACACACAGCTTGTAGCCCTGCAAGCGAATGGCCTTGAGGGTCTGCGCGTTGCCGCTGGCCAGAGCGAGTTTTTTACGCAGCCGCGCCACACGCACCTCAACGCTCGATTTGCTGGATTCCTCATCACCGGCATGACCCAGGTTGTGCGCCACTTGCCAGTGCTCCAGCGTTTGACGTGGCGCACGGGCCAGCGCGGCCAGCAACAGGGCTTCGTGCTGGGTCAGGCTGACATTGTGGGTAGGCCCCATCAGGGTCAGTGTCTGCTCATGCAATGTCAGCGTCGTATCCGCATCAGCTACCGACACGCTCTTGAGCCGCCGCGCCAGCGCACTGACTGCGGCCAATAGCTCGGCCACATCCACTGGTTTGGGCAGGTAGATATCGGCTCCGCTGGCATAGCCTTGCACTTTGTCGTGCAAGTCAGAACGTGCTGTGGCCATGATGATGCCGATGTTGGGGTGGCTAGCGCGTAGCCGACTGCACAGGCTCAGGCCGTCTTCACCGGGCAGGCCGATGTCGATCACAAACAGGTCGGGGACAAACGAGCCCAGCGCGTCTTCCACCTCTTCGGCACACGACAGGCCCAGCGCGTGGTGCCCAACGTCGGTCAGCACCTGGACGGTGACGTTGCGCAAGCGGTTGTGGTCTTCTACCACCACGATGTTCAGGCGGGTATCCATACGGTAAATGCAATGTGGGTTTCGGTTGGGGCGTAGTGGACCTGCCCGCCCAGCATGTGGGCAATGCCTTGCACCAGGTAAAGGCCCAGGCCAGAGCCGGTTTCTTGGTGCGCGCCGGGACTGCGGTAATACTTGTTAAATACGCGCTGGGCATCGGGCCAACCGGCGCTGCCGGGCAGGTTGCGCACGGTCAGTTGCACGCCCGCTTGCCCCTGCTGCTCGTGGGCCTGCAGCGCTACATCAATCATGGAGTTAGCGGGGCTGTATTTGGCGGCGTTGTCAAACAGGTTGGACACGACGATGCGCAGCAACTGCACGTCGGCTTGTATTTGCATCGGTGCCAGCGTGGCGGTGTTGGCCTGTAGTTGAATGCGCCCGGCATAGGCACCACCGGCACACCAGGCCAGCAACGCCGATGGCAACTCCAGCGCCTGGGGGCGCACCACCATCTTGTGGTCGGCCAGTTTGCCGGCTTGCACGCAGCGCTCGATAACGTCGCTCATATCGGCAATGGCGTGGTTGGCCTCAGCCACCAGTGCGGCCGAGGCATGCGGCGCACCCAGCGCCATGCGCACCACCGACAACGGGGTTTTGAGCTCGTGGGTGAGCATGGCCAGAAAACGGGCTTGCTCTTCGTTGCGGTCGCGCTCAATCAATGTTTGCTGCTCTGCTACTTGCAGCTGGATCAGTGCATTTTGGCCAAGCAGGTCTTGATTGCGCGAACGCACTTGCAGCATAGTCACCATGAGGGCACCGGTGAAAAAAGCCGAGAACAAAGGTGCATTGATCACCCATTCGATGGTCTGTACCCAGCCTAATGCCGGCACTGAGGAGATCGAATTGGACGCCATAAAACCGACGTAATAGAGTATGAATGTGCGCTGCGACAACAAGGGCGCCGGCTGCGCTGCTTGCGCCAGGGCGCCGGTCGCCGGTGGCCTCCAGGCCTGATTGGTCAATGCCATGGCAAACATCAATAGCGGCCCCAGAAAGATGAGTAGCATATTGAGCTGCAGGGCGGGCATGTCGTGCCCCATAAAAAACAGCCCAAGCGCTGCCACGCTAAGCAGCAGCATGGACGCAGTGCCCCACCATAGCCAGGGGCGTGGCTTGAACTCGCGATGCAGCATCAACTCAAACACGAAAGCCACGGGGACGACCACCAATATCACCAGCGAAGTAAACCGGTCCAACAACGCTGGCGATACCACGCCTGCCAGAACCACGCGGAAATAACCTAAAAAGACCATCGCATGCAAAATGACCAGTGTTTGACGGACTAAAAAAATGCCCAGTAACCGTTCGCGCCGGATAAGCCAATGCACTAGCGCCCAGCCGCCAAATAGCACCAGCACGCCGATGCCGGCGCTGTACATCAGATCTTGCTGACGGTCACGGTGGGCGGCTTCAGCGGTAGTCAATACCTCCACGTACATCAGATGCGTGCTGGTGCTGCTCAGGCGCAGATAAATATCACGCGGCTCTGGGCTGGTGGGAATTAAAAACCCGTGGTTGAGCGACTGGTAGTCGGACTCCTGCCAGCTGGACCGGTCGCCGGTGGTGCGCGGCACGGGTACGCCGGTGGCAGCATCAATCGGGGCGGCAGGGTCGTAGAGTTCAATGCGGTCCAGATACGTAGGGCGAATGCGAACCACCCAGTGGG
>Ga0209702_10008635_pt1 | contig 11759 bp, 16 predicted proteins | sample FRY01_FD_187210 | JGI IMG/M metagenome (GOLD analysis project Ga0209702, IMG submission 187210) | Freshwater microbial communities from Lake Fryxell liftoff mats and glacier meltwater in Antarctica - FRY-01 (SPAdes) (version 2) | ecosystem: Environmental > Aquatic > Freshwater > Ice > Glacier... | reverse complement strand
CTAGCAGGGGCAATATGCGCATCAGGATGCGCATATGCCGACCGCTGGGAGGTTACAGGAGAACCGTATAACGCGTGGGCGTGGACAAAAGTGTTAGTAGCCATCATAATAGACGGGGTTGTTCCCTAGGGGGGCCCAGGAGGCCCTAGGGGGCCAGTTTACGGGCCAACCGCATAAGTTGTTTGATGGTGAACTTACCCGCCTTGACAGGGGCGAACGGTATCCAATCGGTAGCGGCACTGGCATAGTCGCCCCAGTCGCCCTGGCCCCGCGAAATATCCTCATAGACGCCCAATGTGTCACCCAAAAAGTTCTTTTTTGGACCGAATTTCGGTGCGGCGAAACTTTGTTTGAAGTCGGCCAAAGCCTTCTTCTCCACCTCTAGGGACGGGCCAGTTAACCTCCCCCTGCCAGCGTTGCTCGTAAACATGTCTCCCATATTCGGGGCATGGTCGCGCAGTTTGCTAAGGACCTTAGTCAATGCGGAACTACGAGATTTCTGGTTACGCTCGTGATTCACATTCTCCATAGATGGCCGTTTGGGGTACGGCGCTGGTTCGGGTGACTTCGCGTACGGACTACGAGAAACCGTGGGAACCTGGGCAGGCTTAGCGAAGCGTGCCATGGTTACTTCAAATTAGCGGCTAGAAACTTCTTCCACCGTGCTTCACGCGCAACCTTGTCACGAGCCGACCTGGGGGAATTCTTCAAATAGAGTTCCCTGAGGGACTTGATTTTGCGCAAAGTTTCTGCTGAGTTGCGACCCCCACCCATCTTCTTGGGTGGGCGTCTAAGGACGGTTGGACCAACTGGCTCCTCGGCCATGCCAGCAACACGGTCTGATGGTGCTGGTGTCGTACCAGCGGCTGCACGGCGCTTCCCCAGACTACGCTCCAACTGTCTGGCTTCCTGTGCCAATTCCCTACGGGTCGGCTGGTCGGTACCACGGGCACCTGGCTCCAACTTCGTGACCTTCTTGACTTTCATCCCAGCCGTGTTTTCCTCGCGCCTTTTCAGAACTCTGGCCGCTTCGACTCGGCGTTCCTTTGCCAGTCGAGCGGTCTTGGCCTTGGCTGTTTCTGCCTTTGGCGCTACATACGGGTCGGGTGCTGTCTTCTTCTTGTTAATCTCGGTTTGACGGGCTTCGCGTGCCGTTTTCTCGGCCTTGATAGAAGTACGCGTAGTTTCCGTTCGCGCTTCCAGCGCGGCCATGGACTCTTTTGTATTGGTCTTTATGTCGGCAGCGTCTAGTTTCCTTAGCCTTGCAAATTCCGCAATCTGCCTATCTAGTACTTTTTCCTGTTTCCGCAGTTCCGCAAAAGATTCGCCACCTGCGGCTCTGGCTCGGTTGAGTTCATCGAGTTTCTTTTGGTTGATTTTAACAGCCCTATCAAGGTTCTTGTCGGCTGTTAGAAAACTACCGCCAGCATTGGTGCGGGTCTTGAGTAGTGCATCCACGGCAGCGCTGGTTTGCTCCGCTTCGGTCGGTTTTGGGGTGCTGACTGGTAGATTCGGTCCCTGTTCGGGACGACTATCTACAAACGCTTTGGACTTCTTACCAGCATTCTTATCAAGAATGTCACTGACGGCCTTGGCGTATTTATCGTTAGTGTAATAAGCCTGGACGGGAAACTGACTGTCGTCACCAGCCTTCAGGGCGGTAATCTGCTTTTTGACCGCATCGGGCGCTTCGCGTACACGCATCTCTAAGGCCATAACGGCACGCTCTTTTTGGCCCTGACGCTTCACGAAAGCGGTCATTGATTCGGCGCCCGACCTTGTAGTTCCCTGTTTGGACTGGTCAACATACCTGACTAGACCCTTATCTTCGAGTTGGCCTTCACCACGACGGCTACGGGTACGGGTAGCGGCTCGTACCTCGGGGTCAACGATAGCGGCCTTACCGTCAGGACCACGCTTCATCAAACTCCGCTCAGCCGAACCATGCTCGCGCAACTCGTTCAGGTCATCTATACGGGTTTTTAGACCCTTTTGACCACTAGTAGCCAGCCCGCCATAAAGTTCCTCAGCCTTGTCCAGTTCGTCGGCGAAAATCGCTTCCTGTTTGGCGGGGGAAACCCTCTCGCCCTTGCCTTCTAGTTCCCTGATTCTTTTATCGGCGGCATCCTCGGCACGAGCGGTGCGGAAAGTCGGTGACTCGAAACGGTCAATTCTGGCCGCGTTTGCATCGGCATCACGCGTCAAGGCGGAACTGGCAGCCGATTTCTTCTCATTACCCGTCAGCACTGCACTAGCGGTTTCAACTTTGGCCTTTTCAGATGCGACAGACTTCTGGGCACTGGATATGGCACGGCGCTCAACCGCATCCGCAGTAGATTTGGCGGCAACAGCCGCCGAGTCCGCACTAGACGCCGCTGTCCGTGCCGCTTTTGCGGCAGTTCTGGCTAGTTGGTCAGCGCTACCAGTCTTGGGTGCCGTTGGCAACTTTGTTGACAACGGCAAAGTCTTAGTTGTGGCGGGGACAACCTTGGCGGACTTAGTGGCCTTACCCCCTATGGCTTCCATCGCCTCACGAACTATTCTTGCGATATCGTCAATAGGAATTTTGGCCATTACTGGGGTCCAAAGTCTTTCTTGTATTTTGCTTTGCGCTTGGCGGCGGCTATACGGGCTGCTTCACGCCGCGCCACTTCAGCGGGACTGGCGTGCTTGGCCTTCCGCGCTGCCGAGTCGGCCTGACGGGTACCAACGCCAGGAAGATATTTGCTGCGCTGGGCATGTTCTGCCTTATTCGCCTGAACGATAGCCTCGATTTGCTCGGCGGTTTTCTTCCTTTTCCCATCACCAGCCTGCGCGATATAGTCTGGGCCCGCCTTGCCGACATGACGCTCTCGTGCCCGTCCAAGGACATTGGCTGCGCCTGCTGGTGTTGGTGCGGTAGGTGGAGCGGGAACAACGGCGGATGTGCCACCTTCCTTATTCTTCATTATGTTCTTCATTGCGGTCTTGCCACCGCCCTTGGGGGCCTTGCGAGGGGCGCCAGTCGGAGGACCAAACCCGCTCGTAGGCTTGGAGTCCCTCCACTGACCAATATCTGGCGGGCGCGGTGTTGATGGTAGGTCCCGTCCGACATCGGACGCCTGGGAGGTCAACCGACCACTAGGGAAACTAGATTCGCCTGGCGCCAACAACTTAGGCGCCGTACTAGCGGCTTCCTCGCGGGCCGCCTTGGCGTACAGTTCCCTAGTTCGCACACCGACGGCATCGGAGATTTGTTCAGTCGTCTTGCCTTCGGCCAACAAACGCTTGCCAAGTTTTATCAACTTGGTCGTAATGGCCTTTAGTGCGTCATCGTGAACCTGTGGCTTAGCCATTAGCGCATTCCCTTTCGCATCTCGTCAAACTTTTTAGTAGCCTTATATGTCTTGTGCAGGTCTGCGCGAACTTTCATCGAATTTCGACGATTCAAAGTCCCACGGACACCCTCATCCCACGCACCCAACTGGCCTTTGGTAAATGATTCCCGTGACTCATTTTTGCCGATGAATGGCGAGCGACCAATCGGGTCATTCTTGCGTCGAAGTTCAGCATCGGTAACGGGTGTTTGGTCCGCTTCACGAAGTCTGATTGCTGGTTTCTTGGCCATTAGTATCCTAGTATCCTTTAATCTTGGTTTTTGACTTAGACTTAGACTTAGCGGACGCACGGTGTTTTGCCCCCGCCATCACACTGCCATCAGGCATCCTGTGACTAGCGGACTTTGACTTCTTCGTTGCCATCATTTTCTCCTAGAAACTAGAAATGGCGGGAGCGGGCGTTCTAGCCCGTCCCGCCATTTGTGCTAGATGTACTGCTTACTTGCGGAACATCGAAACGGCGCTAGCCGAATCAATACGCACAATCCAAGTACCAGACAGCGTTGCATCAACCGTAGCCAAACCAACCAAAGTCACACCCACACCAGCGGTGAGAGTAATAACATGGGTCGCGGCAGCCTTGTTCACAATCGTGAACTCGAATGAAGTGCCAACAACATAACCTGTTGCGGCAGCGACAATCAAAGCGGCTGTTGGGGTTGTGACGGCACGCGCCGCTGTTGGGGTTTGGGTAAAGATTTTGCTGTCAATGACCTGCGCCGCTGTTTGAAGCGTTGCAGCGTCCGCCATCGCGACTTCCGTGGTCTTTTCCAACTGTGCTACCCAAGCGCCAACTCGTTGACGAGTTAAAGCACCTAATGAATCATTTGCTACTAAAGGCATAACTTTTCTCCTAGTCTTTCTTTGGTTTATCTAATAGGGTATTGCTATAACGGATTGGAGTGGCTGGTTCCCCAGCCACCCAATCGCGCTACAATTACGCTGTCTTGGCGGTAAGTTTGCCTTGACGCTTACGGTTACGGATAGTCAAGTTGCCGTAGCACATGATTAGTGCGTAACGGGCATCCAAGTCTTCTGGACGCACAAACGCTGTCTGTGAGAACCACTTCGACTTATGACCCACCAGGCTGATGTACTTGCTATTCATGAAGTACATTACCCCAGGGGTGCAAGCGGCATCGTAAACGACTGGGGCATTCTTGAACAGCAAGTTCTGGAAACCAGAGTTTGCTGTCTTGGTGTCTGTGTAACGGACACTTGGCTGGAGCAACCCCTCGTACTTCTCAAACAGTGTCTGAGTTGTCAACACCAGGTCGGGATGGTCATTACCCATCGACACGGTATTATAGGCCGTAGCCATTTGAGCAAGTGTCAACGCCGTAGCGCTGTTTTCCTCGTATGACTTCCAGTAATCATTGCCCGAAACAGCAATTCCACCGACATCGGTGTTGGCTTCAATCAAGTTGCCCAGACCGTTCCAGTCCTTGTTGCCGTTGCCAGTGCCGTCAGCGTAGAACATGGTGTTGAAACCCTCGCGGAGGGATTCCTCGGCTTGCATGATTTTGGCTTCCAGCAAGTTGATGATTTCCTGCTCGCCGTTGTTCTTGGCTTCCTCGATACCAGAAATCGAAATCGACGCAGCGTACTGGCGCCATTCGTATTCGGCAGCAGTGATGCCCGCTTGTGGCTTGAGGGACAATGTGTCATAGCCAGCGTACGAAGCGACAGTATCGTTCGTGCCGTGGATGAGTGGCTCAACAATTTTCGTACCGCCGCTAAGCATACGGATACGACCCTTGCCCATCAGGTGGTTGGTCAACACACGGTCGCTGAACACATTGTCCGTGAGTTGGTCGCGATAATTCGCAAGCGTTGTGGATAGCAACGCGTCAAAGTTTGGATTACTCATTATAGGTTTCTTTCTTGTAGAATTTGGTTATCTGGGTTTATTAACTAGCACCATGCTGTAACTTAGCAGCCGCCCAAGCATCGGCGATACTCGTAATAGGTCCACGACCCTCACTAGTAGTGTTCCCAGTAGCCGATGAGCCACCCGAAACAACACTTGCCGCCCGCTTGGATTGAACCACCGAATCTTCGGTAGCCGCTCTGCGCTGGGATGCGCCTGTTTCTAGCCTGGATTGTGCAACTATTCTGTCAAAAGCCATTTGCTTGTATACGCCCTCTAGGTCGGTTGTCCCTCGCTTGAGTGCGCTATTGACTACTTCTTGTACATCAAAATCGTCGCCGTAAAAGTCCTGGAGGGCGGATATTTCGTCTTCCACTTCCCGTAACGAACGGTCATCTTCAAACTGCGCTAGACGATTATCTAAGTCACGGTACCTTCGTTCCGTGGGGTCTAGATTCTCGTCCTCAACCAACTGTTCGGCATCTCGCTTCGAGATGCCGTAATGGTCTTGTAGCATTCTAATAGTGTCTGCTGGACTATCTTCCAAAGCCGCTTGCAACGCGGATGCGAACTGGAAATCTTCCCTGTCCGAACTTAGTTGCTGCGTTTTTCGGGTATAATCTGCTTGACGCTGATAGCCTGCAATAGCCTCAGAAATCGAGATTTCCGACTCCTCACCATCAACATTCGCACGAACTCGGTAATCCGAATATTCGTCCATATCTAGATAGTTTGATTCTGCTGGCACTTCTTCTTCTGAGTATTCGGTTGATTCGTCATCTACGAATTCCGTGTCATCAAATTCATTGCTCATTTATGTATTGCTCCCCAGAGTCCTATAATGGTTGCTCTACAATACTACGGGGCGTTCCCTAATACTTGTTGCTGCGCACGAAAGCAGGCGGCCTGACGGCCTTTGGCTTACCTTTTGGGGGTGGGCCAGAAGGCGACTTGCGCCTGGCTACGACGGGTTTGGGGGCGCGCATCGCGGCCTTTTTGCCTGGTCCATCAAATGGGTTTGGTATTCTTGGCATTATATTCTCCTATTGCTGTTGTGGAGCAGGTTGTTCCTGCCCCTGGGATTGTTGTAGAGCCGCAACCAGTTCTGGTGGCAAACCACTGGCTGGTGCGCCCTGTGGGGCCCCCATAGGCCCCTGCGGGGCTCCTGGAGCCGCTGGGGCTCCGTCTGGGCCAGCGGCGCCCTGTGGGGCTTGCATCATGAACTCGTCGGGGTTCTTAACTCCGAAACCGAACTGTAGTAAGTATGCCGCCAGTTTGGCGGCATCAATAACGCCCATCTGCAAGAACGGAGCCATAGTATCCATCATTTGTAACGCCGACTGACGCTTGAATGACTCGTTATGTGGCTGGGTACTGCCTGCGGCGACTTCGAAATCAAAGTCACCTTGTAGCCAGTCACGGTCATAAGTAACCCACATTGGCTCGCCATCTTTGCCAGTAACACGGGCAACAGCCTCACCAGTCATATACTGTTGAGCCAGTTGCATCATACGACGACCAACTTCGGCTATCGCCTGCTCGATAACAGACAACTTATCCGATGTACGGGCATTGGCCGCATCTTGTAGCAAGGACGACTCGGTGGCTGTGCGACGAATATCGCTGGTGCCACGCTGGAAGTCCGATACGCCCGAGATACGGTCAATGTCACCGATAATCATACTGGACTGGTTGTAGAACTCGGGCGGGTTGATGATGGCGGGGAAAGCAGTAACAACATTCAGCAACGGCTCGTCGGATATGACGGGAACCATCACATTGTCTTCGTCGGACTCCAACGCGTTCCTGCCCAGAGTGTCAAACGACCCCTCCTTGTATAGATACTTGCGGGAGAACTTCTTGCGATGGTTCATCATCTGCGAGCGGGTTTCGTTTAGTTCCCGTTGTAGTGGCTCGATGGACTCCAAATCGCCCATCGGATAAAACATATCGGGTATATCGTAGTTCCGAATCATTACAAATGGCTGTCCAAAAGAGTATGGCATTTTGGTGGGCTCCACCAAAAAGCCATCCCCAGACTCAGAGAAGATTGACATAGTGCCCTTGCGGATATCGTAATACTCCCAAATTTCGGCGTAACCGATTTCCTTGTCCTTAATTTTCTTGCGGGATGGGTCATCAGAATACTTTGATGTTGCAGCCACTAGAACCTTGGCACGGACAACCTTGTTGTACCGCTCATCCTTTTTGACTTCCTCGATGGGGCGGCGGATACGCTGGGCAACCCACTTGGCTTCCTTTAGGGTGGTGGCATCAGGGTCAACAAAGATGTCGTGGACGGATACCCGTTCTGCGAACGGGGCATCCTCGCGGATGGTCATTTCGGTGTGGCCTTCGCCACCCGATACTGGGTCCGTTACATCTAGTTCATCGTCGGCTACTTTGGATTCCTCCACGAAACGATAACCGACCTTAATCCAGCCGTGCCCAGCAACCAGAACATCTTTGACTGCTCGGCGAAACTCGCTACGGACATCCCCACGCCGCCACCAGTAGTTAACTACCGCTTCGGCGATAACCGCGTTGCCAGCGTTTGCGCTGGCAACTGCGCTGACGGTAATCTTCGGGTAGTTCACCGAGATAGTTGGTGAAATAACATTCACCGTGGAGAACGCAATGTTCACCAGCATCTGGTCCTGGTTGATGTAATCATCGAAGTGACGACCACGGTACAAATCTTTCATTCGGGTCCAGGTGGCATCGTAGCCGTCCTGTTTGCGCCATTTGCGGCTGGATTCTATCGAGCCACGAATCTTCTTTAGGTACTCCGTGTTGGATTTCTTTGCCATTATTTTAGTCCCAGTAATTCTTGCTATTGCCCCGCCTGCGGGGGGCCTTGGCGGCGTCTTTGGCCGCCTTGGCCTTGGCTCCGAGGATGTCTCTCAGAATTTCTTTGTTAAAGTCATCTCTGGACTCTAGGGATGACCAGTCAAATTTTTCTCGGGTAGCGTTATTATCTGGCGAAGCGCGGCGCGCTTTTGCTGCGTTTTCAGCCTCTGTCGTAAAACGCTTCGGCGCGCCGTCAACGCCAATTCTACCACTTGGGCCTGGCGGCGACGGCGTCGGATTTTTCGGTAGCGGTGGTCTGCGATATGGCTTGGGGGCCTTCTTGCGCAAGGCCTTCATTACTTCACGGATAATATCATCCAATGGAATTTTCGGTGTTGGTTTTGGTGCCATTATTTACCCTCTATTCCGTCGTGCCACCCAAGGTGGCCATCTACTTTTGTTCCTAAATCATCCACTTTGTCCTCGATACGGTCCAATGTCATCATTGTTTTGTCGTGTTCATTATGTGAACGGTTGCCTTGACGGTTCACAACTGCAATAATAATTACTGCGGTAGCAGTAATTATCGCGGCGAACAGTCCCTCGGTCATTTTACTGCCAATTTGTTACTGGCTCGGCAGTTATGCCAGCCTGTAACGCGTCCTCAACGGTTTTGCGTTGAACTTCACCAATAGTTGGCCCATGGAACGATTCTTGACCCCAAGTATAGCCGAAAGTCACAGTTTTAATGTGACAAGCGAAGCAAATGTCACCCCTGTCGGTGGTATTGCCGCAAGATTCGCAGGTAAATGTCGGTTCGTCCATCACAATAGTCCCAGTTGTTCCCTAGAGGACCCTAGGAGCGGGAAAAGTCGCGGTCGCGCACATTATGAGCGCCAATACGGGTTTTGGAACCGTTGTCCGCGCCCATTAAGTGCTGTTCCCACCAAAGAATAGAATTCTTTGGTGCCGCAACATCATGACGGTACTCTGGTAGCCACACATATTTCAACATCTGGTTAGCAATAGACAAACTGATTACACGGTCGTCGTGCGGGGAGCCCCGCATCGACCCATTCTCCTTGCGAACAAAGGTTCGCAACTCGGCAACGGTGTATTCATCAAATATCTTCAGGGCATCTTGTCGGATAGCGGCCGATAACTCGTCAATAGCCAGTGGTTTCGTTACGGAGGTCGTACGCCAGCCCATAATGTCTGTGGCGTGCGGGTGACGCAAATCCATTTTGCGCTGCCTGTAGATGTTCTTGTAACCGTGCTTTTGTAGCGCTTTTAGGGTCGTTAGCCCGTGGTTGTTGTTCTCGGTGCCGTTCAAAGCGTTGTTATACCACCAGCCAATTTCCGCCATCAGCACCCCAAATAGGTCTGGCTCGATACGGCCATGCCAAACTGCCACAACTATACCTGTTCGGGCCTCGATGACATGGAAGCAACTGTAGTCGCCGTACGATAACCCTTCGGCGACATCGGCGCCAATCACATATGACGACTCCTTGGACGGGTATGCCCATATCCGCATTTCGCCTTCGGCGGTCATGCGGAACTCGCCGTTACCATCGCTATAGATATGGTAGTAACCCTGGTCGGGTTCCGCCATAACCATTTTATCCAGAACGGATATATCGAATACGGGATTACCAGACTTAATAAAGGCTTCATCGGCAGTAGATGGGTACTCTTGGTGTAGTTGCCACGAGTGCATGTTCTTGACTTTGCCGTCATACCAATCTTGTCCACGCTCACCGTCGGCAGACCATGGGAAGAAGATGCCTTTGAATTGGTTGGTTCCCGTCTGGGAACCAACCCACAGATGGTGAAAGAAGTTGCCTGAACCGTTAGCGGTGGACAAACCAATAACCCGACCACCAATGTCGGCAATAGGCTCGATGGATGCCCACGCTTCTTCGGCGTTGGGCAAGAACGCCCATTCGTCCACAATAACCAAGTATACAGACTCTCCACGGGCAGGGTCATTAGACGATGGTAATGATTCGATACCAGATTCGTTATCAAACTGGATTTTCAACTGATGTTCCGTTACCTGTTGTGGACCCCGTTCGCGCATCCAAAACGGTAGAAACTTGAAGCCATACTTCGCCTTGCCCAGTAGTTTAATGGACTCGCGCTCGGTACGGGACAACATGACAACGAATCGGTCAGACGCAAAAAACACCAGCCAGAACGAATATGCAGATGCCAGTGTGGAGAAACCAATTTGGCGGGCTTTCAGCACTATGCTGTAGCGTTCCGTCATCCAGACCCTCATCGTTTTAACTTGGGCGGGCCTTAGATGCAATAAAATCCGCCCCTTTTCAGGGTGCTTCACATGCCAATAAGTGGCACAAAAATAGATGAACGCTTCTAGTGACTGGGCGGGGGTCGCGTTCTCTGGACCGCGACACTTTCTCCACTCGGCCTCGCTAAGGAGGTCCGATAGTTCGTGCATTATTTACTCGTAGCGTCCGTAACGGGTATCTGAAGCGTCGAACCAACTATATAGCGCATTGACGATTGCGGCAACGGCGGCTAGGACTGCCAACCGCACTTCGCCGTCCAGGGGCGCGGTAGCAACCCAGGCGCCAGCAACTGATGTGGCAACCTTGATTAGCGACTTAATGACGGCTTTTTGGTCTAGTGTTAATTTACGCATTTGTTCCTCCCAGTTGGACGATGGCGAAGCCATCGGTCCATCCAGCGTCCCAATCGAAATCCGATTCGTTACCATGGCATGGACAATCAAGCAGGGGGCAATACATCCAAGCATCCGACATTGTTTCGTGAACACCGTAGAATCGCCCCATACACTATAAGGACGGTTGTTCCCTGGAATGCACACTAAAGTATACCTATGTGCTAATTTGTAGACAATTGTTACACATTGTAGGTGCGCCCGCGTATCAGGACGAAACATCCCGTTTAGTATGACGCAGTGAGTGGTTTATTGGGGTGTGAATGAGCGGTTTATTGGGGGTTTCGCGTTTGCGTATAGTCTACTGTACCGTAGACTACGCTACCATTTCGGGCTTGTCCACGCTACCGTTTCGGGTTAAAAACCCCACCAATCCCGTTGGGGACGGCAGGGATTTAACCCCCAGGACCGATGCCGACATTAGTCGGTAGAGGGCACCCTGGGGGAAATCTACGAGCAGCGGGCGATTGCCTGCCGCATAACAATAGCACTATTGGCTTGTGCTGGCGCGATTTCCACATGAATCCAATCCCCACCTGGGGCACCAGAAATCTGTTTCGAAGTGTATTTTGTCCATCCGCCACGGGAACATTTCCAGCCACGACCAAACTTTTGTGGAAAATAATCGAGTATCATTTCCAACCCCAGTGTGTCAGCATTCTCGGTCAACCAACGACAACATTGCATTGCTTGGCGGCGACCACCAAAACGGATACCTAAACCTTTTGCTTTGATGAAACGGTAACTTAAATCGACTGCACGGCCCGTGGCGTGGACAGATAAACCGTTGCCACCTTTTTTGTCGCGCACCATCCAAGTCCCGTTATTCCATAGTGCGGGATACTTTTTGGTCAAGTAGTTAATTAGAACCCGCAGCCCTGGGCCTTCGAATGTTGCCGCGCCATCAGATGTGCCCGTGTAAACGCGGGTCATTACAGCGCGGCTATCTCGTCGGCTGTCAGGCCGAGGGCGGCTAGTTTGGTTTGGGCGCTGGTCTTGGCGGCGGCTTGCGCGG
>Ga0209702_10008627_pt1 | contig 11770 bp, 17 predicted proteins | sample FRY01_FD_187210 | JGI IMG/M metagenome (GOLD analysis project Ga0209702, IMG submission 187210) | Freshwater microbial communities from Lake Fryxell liftoff mats and glacier meltwater in Antarctica - FRY-01 (SPAdes) (version 2) | ecosystem: Environmental > Aquatic > Freshwater > Ice > Glacier... | reverse complement strand
TTAAATTATAAAATTGTCAAAGACACATCTGTGAGTGCCGGGTATGATTGGAAACGTGGTGACAGCGATGCGAACAGCTTTGGTATTGGTTTAAAATTTGAATTTTAGATTGACAAGATAAATACCTTTATGTTATACTAATCAAGTATAATATTGAGACCAAAAGTCTCATTTTTAAAATAATCATTTCTCAAAAGGGAAACCATTAATGAGAACTTTAGCAATTGCAATACTATTCTCACTACTTCCAATGATGGCGCAGGCCGACACTGATACTAAGCAACTAGCAAGAACAAAGCAACTAGAAAAAGCAATAAGAATGCAGAATGTTACAATACTTGCAGTTAGACAAGGTAATTATGATCTAGCATGCAAAGCTCAAAAAGAAGCAACACACGCAACTCTACAAGCACACGTAATTGACATTGATATGCAAAGCCAGATGCAGTATGCTGAACTTTGTAATGAAAGTCGTTCGATAGCAAATACTGTGTCTATTCACGCAGGACGCTAAGATGAAGAAACTATTTTGGCAACCAATGACAGACGACGATATGGACTGGTTAGAAAGTTTAGCTAAGAAGAAGTAGTCTAAGACAAGTAATGCTAACCTCTATATTAGTAGTATTATTCTTAGCTGTAATTATTGGCCTAGTTCTTGGCCTTTCATCAATTCAGTTTAAAGTTGATGGTGACCCATTGATAGAAAGAATTGATTCTATCTTACCCCAAACACAATGTGGGCAATGTAGCTACCCGGGATGTAAACCTTATGCTACTGCGATTGCAAAAGGAGAAGCTGATATTAATCAATGCCCCCCTGGTGGTGAGGCAGGAGTCAGAGCACTTGCAGAATTAATGGGGGTTGAATATAAACCTCTTAATGAATCACATGGGGAAACTAAACCAAAAGCAATTGCATTTATTGATGAAGATACGTGCATAGGATGCACACTTTGTATTCAAGCATGTCCAGTAGATGCAATTTTGGGTGCCGCTAAACAAATGCACACAATAATAGAGAGAGAATGTACTGGTTGTGAGTTATGCTTGGCTCCTTGCCCGGTAGATTGTATTACCATGGAGCCAATGGAAGAAAGTACTGAAAATTGGAAATGGAAATATCCTATATATTCAATCTCTGCCTCTGAAAGAAAGGTGAATGTTTAGCCAAGAAGAAGTAGACATCGTTAATTAAAGACTGTATACTATAAACTTATGATAGTTATAGCAGGATACGGTTATGTAGGCAAAGCCATTGATGAGGCATTAAGCCAACATGAACATGTAGAAATTGTTGATCCAATGATTAGTCTTAAACGTGTGTATGACTTTGATGCTGTGGCAGTAATTATAGCTGTATCAACTCCCGAAGCAACAGACGGTAGTTGTAACATGCAGAATGTATTTTCTGTATTGGCAGACGTACCTAAAGATGTACCTGTATTAATTAAATCAACTATATCAATAGATGGCTGGAGGGAACTCAACGCTAAGTATCCTGATCACAAGATCACATTTAGTCCAGAGTTCCTGAGAGCCAACACCGCAATACAAGACTTTCAAAACCAACACTGCTTATTCTTAGGTGGTGGTGATCACAAGTATTGGGAAGACCTATTCCTAACTACTATTAAAAAACCAAGCAAGATTGTTGAGGCCGAATCATTGATATTAGCAAAGCTCTTTCGCAACAGTTTCTTAGCAACTAAAGTAACATTCTTTAATCAAGTCAATGACCTATGTGAAGTATTCGATATAGACTACGAGCAAGTTAGAAGTGTTATTGCAGATGATCAGCGTATAGGTAACAGTCACACTGAAGTTACAGACGAACGTGGATTTGGTGGACATTGTTTTCCTAAAGATACAGAAGCACTTGTAACAACTGCATTGCAACACGGGTGTAGTATGAGTTTAATCAAAGAAGCAATACGGTATAATAAAAAAATACGAAAAAGTATTGACAAATAACTTGTCCTCATATATAATAACTAAATACGAATAAGAACTATTTACAATTAGGATTATATGCAACTTGAACACCAAAAGCAACTCCATCTAAACGATTTACAACCAGGTGATACCGGTGTGATTGATTGTCTCCATTTTGATGAAGACTACAAGAGAAGATTGTGTGGGATGGGGCTACGTTGTGATGATCGTATTACTTGCATCCGTAGAGCAAGTTGGGGTGGTCCTATGCACATCAAAGTTGGTACTACTGACTTATTCCTACGACTTAAAGAAGCCAGCCTAATCTGTTTGAAGTAATTCTATAGGTTCTTTATAGAACATACAACTAATTACTACCCTAGGCAATTCTGCTTTAGGACCAACTACTACTCTATGAGCAATACTTGAATTAAACACTAATGGTTGCGTCATTTCGACTGTTGCAATTTTTTCTGTTATAGCATTAGAAAGATCAGGCACAGGTTGACCAAACTGATTTTTTACATTAGGTAGATCTTGCAAGTTACTAACATCATACCATTCTGTATAAGTATTCTCAGTGTTTAATACTGGAAAGTTTATTTTAGCAATAACAGGAGCTTCATCAATATGTAATGGTAACCCTTGATTTGAGTTTGCTATCAAGACTGCTACTTCTCTAATTATTAATTTTAAGGTTTTGCAGTATTCAACTAACGTTGGATTACACAATATAAAATGTTTATAATCAATGGGATTCCAGAACTCATCAGCATCAGTTAATAGATCGGTATTCTGTTGTATCCAAGCAAGTGCTTCTTGTTGTATTTGTTCTAGACAATTACATTCTAGTAGATGATGTGTTTTCATATAATACTATTTACTGTTTGGCATTTAATAAGCAAAATTTATAATCATCATTTAATCTTTCAATAAGTAAACCCTATTAAAATCTCATTTTTAATAGTATACTACTATAAGTAATTCATACAGGAGAAACACATGAAAATACTACGATTTACAGCAGTCTGGTGCGAGCCATGTAAGATGCTAGCAAGGAACTTAGAGAATATTACAACACAAGTGCCTATTCAGGTAATTGATATTGATCAGGAAGAAGATTTAGCCAGACACTTTAATGTACGATCAGTCCCAACATTAGTTATGATTGATCAGGACAAGAAAGAAGTTAAACGTGTAGTTGGCGTGCAGTCAGTAGACCAACTTGATCAGTTTATTAACTATTAGACTTTAATGATTTTACGTATTGTTTTCCTTATAATTTTATAATATACTACGATAAGTAATAACAGTAACATGTTGTTACCAGATTGATCTCAAGTTGGACCTGTCGTAAGACTCTCCAATGACTTGGTTAGTCATATTTTATTAATCTTTAAAAAGGACTACTATTATGTGGACTACCCCATCAGCAACTGAAATGCGTTTCGGGTTCGAGGTAACATGTTATATTATGAATCGTTAATTTGATTCTGATATGCTAGTAACTAAAAATCAGCATTAAAGTGTTAAAAGAAGAAACCCTGCTTTTTTAAGTGGGGTTTTTATTGGAATAAAGTAATGGGAGCGTATTTACAGATCCTGTTATATTATATTGCGTGAACTATGTCAGAGGCAATTCAAGAACAAGTGTAGATCTAAAATGAAGCACTCCCACTAAAAATACTTATCAATTGCGCCAAAAATAGGTTAAAATACCGGTATTTTTGTTGACTTTGGCATAATTTAATGTTAAAATCATATAGTAACAAAACTTATAAGAGGAAATAACATGTTTGATTCGATTGAGATTAGAAAAGCGTTTAATGGGTTCATCGTTATATTAACGCCGGAAGATGATGAGCCTAGAGAATTTGTATTTGACACCAGCAGAAAAGCTATGAAGTTCATACGTCAATATGTAGAAACTAAGAAGGTAGCATCACCGGTAGTAGCGTAGTAGCATAATTTTCCTGCCCTATTTTGTTAAAATAAATAACAAAAAGCAGTAAATTCAACTGAAATTTGGAGTATATCAATGTCAAAAACCGTCTTAGTGACTGGCGGTGCAGGTTTTATTGCACACCACGTTATTGAAAATATATTAAGAAATACCGATTGGAATGTGGTCAGCCTAGACAGGTTAGACTTTTCAGGAAATCTAAATCGACTACACGATATGATGGCTGTGTTTGATACAGAAACCAAAAAACGTGTAAGGATAGTGTTCCACGATCTAAGAGCAGAAATTAACCCAATGGTTGCTAGAGACATCGGCGATGTTAATTATGTGCTACACTTGGCGGCTGGAAGCCATGTTGATCGGTCAATTGAATATCCAATGGAATTTGTTTTGGATAATGTAGTTGGCACAGGACACTGCTTAGAGTTTGCACGTAAATTACCAAACCTAGAACGCTTTATATACTTTTCAACTGATGAAGTATTTGGGCCAGCACCACAAGGTGTAAATTATAAAGAACGCGATAGATATAATTCAAGTAATCCATATTCAGCAACTAAAGCTGGCGGCGAAGAATTAGCAGTGGCGTTTGAAAATACCTACAAAATGCCAATATACATCACACACACCATGAACGTGTTTGGGCAAAGACAACACCCAGAGAAGTTTATTCCGATGTGCATCCGTAAAGTAAACGACGGTGATGCTATTACTATCCACAGTGATGCCACCCGCACAATTCCGGGCAGTAGATTTTATATACATGCCGCTGATGTAGCAGATGCCATGATGTTCTTGCTGAAATTAGACGACACTAAACTAGAACCAGACTACGGTGATGCTAGATGTCCTAAGTTTAACCTAGTAGGTAAGCAAGAAATCAACAATCTACAACTGGCACAGATCATTGCTGACGCCCAGGGCAAAGAACTAAAATATGAAATGATGGATTTCCACTCAGCCCGCCCAGGACACGATCTACGTTATGCATTAGATGGTGACTACATGAGAAAACTAGGATGGGAACCTAAAGTAGAACTAACAGAACGTATTGGTGAAGTAGTTGATTGGACACTACAGAACGATCGTTGGTTGCGGTGTGAGGATCTATAATGAAAAATATAGTACTGTTAACGTCGGCTCTATACACCAACTACGGAATATATGATCCAACAGAACGGATTCAACAAACGTTGGATACTGCTAAAAGTGCTAAAAAATATATTCCGGGTGCGGTGGTTATTCTAGTTGACAACAGTAAGATCGATGTCCTCAATGAAGATGGTAAGGTGTTCAATGAACTAATCGACACAGTTGATTACTACATTGATAACTGTGAAGACCCCGACATCCAACTGTTTCATAAGACCTGCTCTAATTATGACATTGGGAAGAATGCCATGGAGGCGTTGGGCATGACAAAAGCATTGAGACATATTATATCTGATCCAGCTCTTCTAGCAGAAGTAAAACAAGCAGAACGCATATTTAAACTTAGTGGCCGCTATCAGGTTACAGACAAGTTTGACATTAAGAAATTTGCTAATAGTACCACAAAAGACAAATACGTGTTTAAAAAAGCACAACCGAGTTGGATTAATCCTGTAGACACCGGAGTCTCCACGCTATTGCAGACACGCCTATGGTCATTTACTCCTAGCCTGCTTGAAGATACAGCAGACATGTATACCAACATCATTGAAACAATGTTGGAATTATTTAATCAACAGAAATATATCGACAATGAGCATGCTATGAGTAAATTTATTCCAAAAGACAAGTTAGTTGAACTTGACACAGTGGGGTTGCAAGGTAACATAGCTCCAAATGGTATGATGGTTATTGATTAATGAAGAATGTATTAATCTTAGGTGGTAACGGATATGTAGGCAGTAGGTTACGACAGGTACTTGCAGAAATGCATAATATCCATTCCGTTGACTGCTGTTGGTTTAACTATGACAGTGAATACAAAGACCACAGAGATTATCATAGACTTACCAAAGAAGAATTATCAAAATTTGATGTTGTAATAGTGTTAGCTGGGCATCCTAGTGTTCCTAGTTGTATTGGAGCCCTATATAGTCCATGGTTAAACAATGTTAGTAACTTTACAGACCTATTAGATAAAATAGATGATCAATTGGTTATCTATGCTAGTTCAGCAAGTGTGTACGGTAATAGTAAGCCGGGCGAACTTCATGCCGAAACCAACAAACAATTTGTTCCAGTAAACAACTATGATGTTACTAAGTATGCCTTGGACCAACAGGCCATTATTGCTAATCTAAGTGGAAAAAGAGTTATAGGGTTAAGATTTGGTACGGTCAATGGTTGGAGCCCAAATCTTCGATGTGATGTTATGATCAATGCTATGTATAGTACAGTAGTAGGAAACCAAACACCATTCAAACACCCAATTAACGTAACAAATAAACATATCAGTCGTGCAATCTTGGGTATAGAAGATCTTTGTCGTGCAGTTACTGAATGTATTGAGCAACAACACGTAGGAATATATAACCTATCTAGTTTCAATGACACTGTTGGAAACATAGCAGTTAGCGTAGCAAAAAAATTAGAGGCAAAAATTAACGATAACGGAAATACTACGAATGCTTATGATTTTGCTATATCAACAGACTTGTTTGAACAAACTTATAATTTTCAATTTAAAGAAACAGTAGACTCAATAGTAGACAGTTTGATTAGTAGGTATCATGAATCGGCTGTACAATACAGAAACAACTACATAATTTATCAATGGGAGCAAGAACGTGGATAATGCAACACACTTAACAGAGTGTCTGTGCTGTGGTGGCACTAACTTAAAAGTAACATTGGATCTAAATGAACAGCCAATGGCTAACAGTTTTAAGGACAGCCCAACTGAGGAAGAATTAACATTTCCGTTAAAGCTAAATCTTTGTACAGATTGCACACATCTACAATTGAGCCACGCAGTAAATCCGGACTTGCTGTTCAAACACTATCTATATGTTAGTGGCACCAGCCAGACATTAAAAGACTATTTTGATTGGTTTGCTGGATACACCAAGAGCTTCTTTGCCACTGATCCAAAAAATGTGTTAGACATTGCTTGTAATGACGGCACTCAGCTAGACAGTTTCAAAGCAAAAGGTTTTACTACGTACGGCATTGACCCTGCAGAAAATTTATACAAGTTGAGCTCAACAAATCATGAAGTTATCTGTGACTATTTTACAGAACAATATGTTGACCAGCTCAAAGACAAACACCTAGATGTGATAAACGCACAAAACGTATTTGCACACAACAGTTATCCATTAGAATTCTTAAAAATGTGTAAAGAAATTATGCATGACGATTCAGTATTGTTCATACAAACAAGCCAAGCTGACATGGTTAAGAACAACGAGTTTGATACTATCTATCACGAGCATTTGAGTTTCTTTAATGCGAATTCAATGAACGAATTAAGCAAGAGAGCAGGTCTTTGTCTAGTTAACGTTGAGAAAACCCCAATCCATGGCAACAGTTATGTGTTTGTGTTTAAGAAGATGCCAGCACCAGGTAACATAGAACAAGTGCTACAAGAGGAGCGCGACCAAGGAGCACAGAATTTAGAAACTTATAAAATATACGAACAGCGTTGTAGACAGGTACTTGAGGATCTAGACCAAATGTTGGTAATACATCGACTCAGCCAATATTTTATAGTAGGGTATGGTGCGGCCGCCAAGGGTATGACATTGATCAATGCTGGTGACTTATATTTAGATCTCATTATCGATGACAATCCAATGAAGCAAGGTAAGTTTGCGCCTGGCAGTAATATCCCTATAGTGCCAATTGACGAGTTAGATAATCTGACTGATCGTAAAATTGTATTTGTTCCATTGGCGTGGAACTTCTTTAAAGAAATTAAAGGTAAAATTAAAGCTAAACGTAACAACAGCAACGATGTTTTCTTAAAATATTTTCCAACAGTAGAGGTAGAATAATAATGGCTATAGACTTCAAAAAATCGTATTTAGACTTGTTAAGGAACACCATACTTGGTCTTACATACGCCGACTATAGGATTGATCCTTCAGTGGGAGAAATTCGCCCACATGACCCAAAAGCTAGAGAGAATGGCGAAGATTGGCCGTTTAATGCTCAGAGCATGGCAGGCAGTAAAAGAATGCTTAATGTTCATGAGTTAATTGATCAGATTACTGCCAACAATATTCCTGGGGATTTTGTTGAAACTGGGGTCTGGCGCGGTGGTGTATGCATATACGTTGCTGGAATATTTAAAGCAGAGAATATTTTAGATCGACAAATATGGGTCTGTGACAGCTTTGATGGATTACCTAAACCCAACGATGAAGCATATCCAATTGATAAAGGTGACACACATTTTGCCGCAGGATGGTTAAAATGTGACCAGCCCACAGTAGCTCGAAATTTTGCAGGATACAATCTATTAAGTAGTCAAGTAAAATTTGTTAAAGGATGGTTTAGTGATTCCTTGCCAAAACTAAAAGATGAGATTAAACAAATATCTATTTTAAGGTTAGATGGTGACATGTATGAATCAACCATTGTGGCGTTAGAAAATCTGTACCCTAAACTGTCAGTAGGTGGATACGTAATAGTCGACGACTACGGATTACCTAACTGCCGCAAGGCCCTGGAAGACTATAGAGAATTCCACAACATTGACGATGAATTTATAACTATCGACAACAGCTCAAACTATTTCCAAAAAACTAAAGAATGTGATCCAACAAAGATAGAACATAGGTTTAGAATACCTAACACAACACCAACTCCCAAAGCAACAGTTGACCCTACATTCTCTATGCCCAATAAAGGTGCGTCGCTTAGTAGTCTATGAAGAAAACCCTGATATGCCACTTCTATAACGAACAATGGATGCTACCGTGGTTCCTTAACCATCACAAGGAAATATTTGACCATGGTATAATGATTGACTATCACTCAACAGATCATTCCGTTGATCTAATCAAAGAGGTATGCCCAACATGGGACATAGTAACTAGTCGCAATCCTGATTTCCAAGCAGACAACATAGATACTGAAGTCATGGATATAGAAAAGTCAATTGACGGATGGCGCATAGCACTTAACGTTACTGAACAACTAATAGGCGACTATTCGGTATTATCAGATCATACCAATCAACAGTTATTAATTCCTAATATTTTTATGATTGATGTTGAACGTAATACAGCAAATCCTGATCTTCCTTTGTATGAACAATACCATCATGGATTTAGTTTTAAAGATGGACCACAACAATTTTTAGAACGAAGGGCAAGGAGCATGCACAATACTCCGGTATTTTATCCGCCAAATAATACTGCCGAGTGTATGGGTCCAGGGCGCCATTACCATTCATATAATACAGACCAATTGGTCACACTCTATTGGGGTTGGTGCCCTTGGGATGAAGGACAACTTGCTAGGAAAACACAGATACAAACACAAATACCTCTAGTAGATAGACAACGAGGTTGGGGGTATCATCATATAACCAACAACGAAACATTAACCTATAGACTTGAGAATGAGTTCGTTCCTCAAGCAAGAGATTTATCAAAGGATTTAGAATACTATGTCAGCAAACACAAAAATCTTTCAAATATACTTTAAGCCAGAGCTTGAAAAATATTTAGACCCTGCGTTTACTCCGTTGAGTAATGTAGAGAATCCTCGCCCAGACTTGCGCGAATGGGACGTATGGAATCGCGAACATGATAGCATCTTAGCACAAGGCTTAGACTACTGGGGATTTGTTAGTTGGAAGTTTAAAGAAAAGACCGGAATCCATGGACACCAAGTATTAAAATTTATGGCAGAAAATACGGGTCGCGATGTTTACCTATTCAATCCGTGCATTTTAAATGAAGCAGTGTTTGCTAATAGTTGGGAACAGGGTGATCTTCATCACCCAAACATCAGCGACATAGGTAATAGTTTTTTAAAGAAGATAGGCTATGTTGATATTGATGTTAAGACAATGTTATTAGATCGTAACAATACAGTATTTGCTAACTACATTGTTGGCAGTCGTAAGTTTTGGATAGAGTTTATGGAGTTCACTCGTAAGATATTCATTGAGGCTGATAAGGATATTGAATTTAAACATCAGGTATTTGGTGAGGGGTTAAGTAACTATGCCCACGACAAGACGTTACCAAACTTCACGTTCCTAATTGAAAGGTTAATACCAACATATCTTGAATTAGAACAAGTTGACAGTTTAGCATACACGTATAGCCATGACACAGTTTTGTCTAAATATAGACCTATATTTGACGAAATACAAGCACTATCCAACCTAAAAGTAGCTATAAACCAGTACGATAGTGACGAGTTGTACAATGTCTGGAACTACTACAGACACGCTTTTATCAATAATAATCCAGGAATACTTAATATAGAGTAAACTACTGTTAGAACTGCTATATCTAAGGCAATATATAATACAACAACATAAAAAAAGGAGCAAATATGATATTTGCTAAAAGTTTTTTCCTGATTATATTTGTAATTATTAGTACATTAATTTCGTTAGAAAGCCAGGTGATGGGGGGAAACCCTGAACTGTCAATGAGTACTAGAATAGCACATGCTCAAGCAGTTCAAGAGATGGCTAGACAACAACATCTTTACAAAGAGCTTAATTGCCTGACTCGCAACATATATTATGAAGCCAGAGGTGAAAGTCACGAAGGGCAACTGGCGGTAGCTCAGGTAACCCTAAACAGGGTTGAAAGCGGAATGTTCCCTAATTCAATTTGTGGTGTAGTCAATGAACGTTATTGGGTTAAAGGACGAGAAATCTGTCAGTTTAGCTGGCGGTGTGACTCTACTGCTAATTTGTCGTTGATAGTGGCAGATTCAAATCCTATATATCAACTGGCGTGGAATGCTGTTAGAGATTATCACAGACTAGACGTTGTTACACACGACACCTACTGGTTCCATGCTAACTATGTCAAACCACGTTGGCGTAAGTTCAAAGAACGTGTGGCACAGATAGATACTCATATCTTTTACCGTCAAAAATAACCTAAGGATAAATACTATTGACAGCAGTATATTTCTGCTGTATAATATATAAATGCTCACAAGGCAGTTATTAATTTAGACCCAAAAGGAAAAATAAAATGCCAGGTTACCAATCAAGTGGTACTGAGGCTCTACAAGCACTAGCTCAAGAAGCCAAAGAAAATAAACAAACACAAGCAACAGATGAACTTAAAAAGTTTGAAGCAACAAAGCTGAAAGAAAAACAAGAAGCAACTAGACGAATGGTTGAAGCTTTTTCAGACTGCGGTTAAGAAATTACCGGTTGACAAAAAGTCTTTTTGGTAGTATAGTATATGCTATATGTTACAAAAAGAAAAAGAATTCCATAGCAAAATAAAACGCATATTCTATTTAGGTGTGAGTGTCTGCCTATTAATATCAGCAATTGGTGCTTATCAAACATGGCTTAATCCATTAGGCCTAAAACCAGAAGTTAATCCAAAGCAACACAATGGTGCACAACCGTTTGCTCCCCCAAATGTATTTGAATCTTCAGTCACACTACCAGACGGTCGACCAACATCAACTATCAATCTAAACACAAAGATAGAACAAGCACCTCCTTTAACTGAGGAGGACCTGGAAGTGTTTGACGAGCTTAGAACAATAGACGACCTAACCGACGAAGAATTCCAGGAGAAAACACAATGACACTCGACCAAGCACACGCAGTAGTACAGTTCTATGGAGAACACCATGAGATACGTAACCTCTGGGAAATATTAGATCACATGAAAGCCAATTGGAAGGATTTAGATCAGCAAGAACGAAAATCATTAGATT
>Ga0209702_10008625_pt1 | contig 11771 bp, 14 predicted proteins | sample FRY01_FD_187210 | JGI IMG/M metagenome (GOLD analysis project Ga0209702, IMG submission 187210) | Freshwater microbial communities from Lake Fryxell liftoff mats and glacier meltwater in Antarctica - FRY-01 (SPAdes) (version 2) | ecosystem: Environmental > Aquatic > Freshwater > Ice > Glacier... | reverse complement strand
GTTATAACAACTCATTCCGCTAACAACTCATTCGGTAGGTTTCGTTTTGCCTCTAGTACTTAACAATGTTACAACATCGCCACAACCATAGTGATGGTAGGAATACATACCTACTCCCATTTCACCAAGTTTTACTGCACCACCACAGCCGCACCGACCAATGACTGGTGCAAATGCCAGTGCATCTCTATTCATCCGGTCGTGATTCCAGCAGGCGTCTTGAAGATAGTAGATTGAGTTCTTTCTCTTACCTTTTTGAACGTTGTATTTCTTGACGAATCCAAAGTGCTCCAGAGTCCTAACTCCCTGAATCACAGAAGCTCTGCCTCGTCCTGTTTGCTCCTGCATCCTAGTGATTGAGGGGAATACTTTTCGATTTCCCTTACCCATATGACTGACCATAGATAGCAAAACATCCTTGGCGATGTGTTCGCCCGCAACGCCTAATATCTTGTATGCAGGAATAGGAAAGGCTGAATACAAACCACCCTGGGTGATTTTTAACGATTCATCCTCTTGTTCAAGATCTTCATTTAATTCACTCACTGTTATCTCCATATCTCTGTGTTGTATTTATTTATTGTTAGTTTTAAGCCGACTGATTTCGGCTCCTCGCATTTCCTGCTTTCAAACGACCCAGTTCGGTGAGCGTCTCCTGCCTTAGTTGTGGCAAAATTCCTGTGGCAAGCAGGGCAAATCTGCTCTCTGTTCTCAAGCATTTGCCCTGTCCACTTATTTCTGAGGGGCGGAGCCTGTTCTCTACTCACGACCCTCTTCCTCCATCCAGGCGTTCAGGGCTGAAACCTGGTATCTGTACTTGTTACCTATGCGAGCGCGGGGAACTCCCGCATTCTTGCCTCGCTGATAAAGCCAGCTTTTGCTTACGTTTAAGTGCGCTGCGGCTTCCTTGAGCGTAATCCAGCGCTCCGATTGTGTATCCATTGCTTTCCTACATTTCTACTAGTTCGTGTCGTATGATTCTGGTTAGTGGACACTTACAAATACTATGATAGTGTTCACTTAGTAATCACAAGTTAGCACGGGTTGAGAAACTACGCCGGATAGCAACGCCGACACGCCAAAAGAAAGGAGACCGTTAAATGGGTATAGCTGAAATTTCAATGTGGAATGTTGACAGTATTCAATGTTCAAGTTGGAAAGAAACTAACGACGTTGCCAATATTGAAATTAGTAATTATGCAATGGACTCCATTTCGTTCCAAGTTGTTAGGACTCCTGACGGAGACATAGTCCCGTTTAATTCCTCTTCTGATTTTAGGTCTGAAGGTTGGTATTACTACACCTCGGAATCAGATGCAATCGACTCGGTAATTCTTAGCCTGGATGAAGAATTAAATGAATGGCAGGCCAATTTAGATATAGCTATTGAATGGGTTAAAGCAGAAAAATGGTTCGTAAAAAGGGGTCAAGCAGTCGATGAAACCGTTTGGGCTGGATTGGCATATCTATTTGAGTTACGGGCATCTATGTTTGAAACAAAGATTGTTGAGTCCCTCGCTAAAGATATGAAAGTAGATGTTTTGAAAGCAAAGGAGCGAATCCGAAACTTACGAGACAAAGGTTTCCTTGGTATTGCCGGAAAAGGCAATTTCGCTGAGGGAATAATGACAAAAAATGCAATCGAGATACTAGTTGAGAGAGGAATGATGAGTGCCAAAAAAAGTGAATAGAAACCCTGGAATAGCAAAGCGGGGTGATAGATGGCAAGCGCGTGCTTATAGCGATGGAATTGAGAAGACTAAAATATTCTCAACCCAAGATGAGGCAGTGCGTTGATCTATAACTCTGAGTTCATCGAAGAATCTGGTCGAGTAGTCTCGCCGCATTCTCTAAAGGCTCCAACGCAGTATGGACATACAACTTAGAAGTGATCGCACTTGAAGAGTGCCCTAAAGCCCTACTTATGGTCTCTATTCCTACTCCTTGGCTATACATCAAGGTTGCAGCAGTGTGCCTTGCATCGTGAAGACGTCTCTTCTTAATCCCACATAATCGAAGTGCTCGCTTCCACTCGTTGTAATCAGTTATTGCAGATCTAGGGCAGCCTTTAGCATCAGGGAATACCAAGTTATTTTCGCTCCAACCCGCGGGACTGCCTGATTTAAGGGCTTTTATGAGCCCCTGGTGTACTTCTAGAGCCTCAACTGTTTCCTTAGTAAGTGCAACTGTCCTTCGAGACCGATCAGTCTTAAGTCCGGTAAATTTCGGCTCGCCATTCATAGTTTGCAATTGTTGTTTTATTTCCAGAGTGCCATTTTTCAAAGCGATATCTTCCCAACGAAGACCAAGTGCCTCTCCTTGGCGAAGTCCGCAGATGAGAGCAACGTGCAACCGCGCTGACATATAGGTTCCCTTGTAAGTCTGTAAAAGTCTGCGCACTTCATCAATGGAAAGTGGCTGAATCTCTCTCTGCTTTACTTGAGGTGACTTTGAATTCTTAACGGGATTAATTTTGATGTACTCATTTGCAATGGCATCCCTTAGCGCAATAGATAGAACAGCTCTTGCCTGTTGCTGTGAGCGAGGACTTTGCCCTGCCTCCCGCATTACAGTAATGAGTGCATTGATATCGGCAGTGGTGAGTTTCTGAAGTTCAATTTCACCTACTGCAGGAATTATGTGATGAACAATTAGCGCTCGGTATCTCCGATAGGTCGTGTGGGCTATCTGACTTTTATGCTGGTTCTCTAGCCAATCAACAAGGTAATCACCGAGTGCAAATCGTGAACGAGGCAGAGCGCCTCGCTTTCCCATTATGTTGGGGAGGGATTCAACCTTTAACTTTGCTTTCTTACGAGACTCCTGAGCACTTGGCGCCATTGCAGTGATTGTGTGATCTCCTAGCCTGATGACTGTGCGATAGGAGTTTGCAACCTTGTAGGTATGTCCCTGTCCATTAGCTTTTCTTGTCATTGTCCTGCCTTCCACAAAACCAACAGCGATTGCTGCTGTGGAAGAGGTGCCTGAATTAGGAATGCATACATAAATGCATACACTTTTCGATAATTACAGCTCTACAACGTTTTGAGGCGTTTATTTACGCTCAAAACCCCTAGTGCTACAACCTTCGACCTTTTCCTTAGAGGACTTAAAATCCTCCAAGTGTGGGTTCGACCCCCACCGGGGGCACGTTATTAATGTGCGGTAGATGTATTCCCATCCAACGGGCCAGCAATAGAGCCCGAGTTCGTTTCAGGCGTTGTGGCTAACCCTCGGCTATGGTCGGGAGTTCTTTTCTTGCATTGGGACAGCACTCTTTTGGACAGAAGTCTGGCCATGGACCGAGCGCAGAGAGGGCTTTGCTTTCTGCGCCTCCCATTCTCTCCGCGACCAAGTCTGCAATTGCCTCAATGAAATTCTTGGCAACACCTGGTGTTGAAACCCTTATGAATCTCAGTGCTAGGTTTGCGGCGATCTCTTTCGCTTCATGATCTAGATCCCAGATAACTTCAACGTGATCACTTGTGAAACCAATTGGCACAATCACAATAGCCTTCTTGCCACAACCGGCCGAGAGCTCTATAGCGCGACCAATATCAGGTTCCAACCATGGCGTGGTCGGTGATCCACTTCGTGATTGATAGACCAGTGACCAAGCAGGCAGCAAATATTCTAAAGTTGTTTGCACGCTTTCCATCACACATGTAGCAGCAGCGCTGTGTTGAGCTACGTAAACTCCATTATTAAATTCTAGGCGTCGATTTGGCGGACCTGATGATTCGGCCATTGAGATTGGAATGGAGTGAGTAGTAAAGAAGATTTCTATTTCGCTCGTTAAAAATCCTTCGGAGAGTAACTCTCGAATCGCCGATGCTAAGCCTTGGCTAAATGGCTCAATAAATCCAGGGTGATCGAAGTAGTGTCTAATTTTATGAATTTCCAACTTGCCGGTTAATTCAGTTTCGCTTAGCGCTTGGGCAAGATTTTCCCGATATTGGCGGCAACCAGAGTAAGACGAATAGGCGCTGGTAACCAGTGACAAAATTTTTCGATGTCCATCGGCATAGATTTGTTTTAGGACATCAGTAAAGAAAGGAGCTGAATTGCGATTGCCTAAATAAACAGGTAATTCAATTCCCCGTTCGACTAAAGAGCTCTGGATCTGCGTTCGCAAGCTCCGATTTTGCGCATTTATTGGGCTGACGCCACCTAAAGCTAAATAGTGACGAGAGACCTCAACTAAGCGTTCGCGGGGGACACCCCGTCCCGCAGTTACCCGTTCAAGGAAGGGCGCAACCTCTTCTGGAGATTCTGGGCCACCGAAAGAGGTTAACAGGATGGCTTGGTAACTCATGAGAATAGCGCTGCTAATTCATTGGGATTGATCCGGTGGCCGGTATAGAAAGGAACCTCAACTCGAACATGTTTTCTTGCCTGTGATGACCGCAGAGTGCGCATCATGTCAACGATCTCATGAAGTTCATCGGACTCTAGCGCCAGCAACCACTCGTAATCGCCCAAAGCAAACGAAGAAACGGTATTACTGATAATTCCAGAATAATCTCGACCCATCGTGCCGTGTTCAATTAGCATGCTGCGGCGCTCCTCTTCGGGGAGTAAATACCAATCGTAGGATCGCACAAAGGGATAAACACAGAGCCACTCTTTCGGGGCTGCGCCAGTCATAAATGCGGGCACGTGTCCCTTGTTAAATTCGGCCGGTCGATGTAGACCCATTGCAGACCACACCGCCGTTGAGGATTCTCCGAACTGCGTATGCCGGAATTTATGCAAAGCGCTCTGAATATCTTCGGCTTTGGCAGCATGAATCCAAGTTACGAAATCAGCATCGGCGCGCAGTGCGCTTACATCATAAATTCCTCGGAGTGCGATGCCAGATTTCTCGAATTCCGACAGCAGGTCAACGAATTCTGCGGCTGCTGCGCTGGCGTCCGAAACTCGCTTATTAATATGAAAAGCGGTCCATGTTGTGTAACGAATAGTTTCGTTAATTTCTTTAGCTTTTACTCGCGTCAGTTCTTCACTCATGAGATGTACTTTGCCATTTCTAATCGCCGTCTTGGGGTTCTGTTTCAATAATATAGCAATTGATTTAAGTTTTCCCTGTGACTTACGCCCGCTTGGATCAACGACTTAGGCATCAACGACTTAGGCATCAACGACTTAGGCATCAACGACGCTCAAATAGACGAATACCGTAGAGTTTCGCTAGACTCTAAGGCATTGAGACGCCTTGAAATCTATCTTATTAAGGTGCTATACTACCTTAATAGAAAGGAGATTTACCATGGCTAGATTCCTAGAAGATCAACTCATTCTCGACCAGCGGACCTCGGCGTTGAAGAAGAATTTCTTTGCTCCGAGAGCTGGGTGGATCCGTACCATCCGTCAATCCCTTCGCATGAGCCAAGCCGAACTCGCTGCGCTGCTACAGATTAACCAGAAGTCGGTGCACTCCCTTGAAGTCTCCGAGGTCGAGCAACGTATTCGCCTTGAAAGCCTTGAGAAGGTTGCCAATGCCCTTGGTTGCGACCTTGTCTATGCGCTCGTGCCGAGGAAACCTCTCGCGCAGTCATATAACGAGCGTGCCCTCACAATTGCCCTCAATCAAATCAGAGGAGTTGAAAACAGCATGCAGTTGGAGAATCAGAAAGTTAATTTCTCTGATACAGCAGTTAAAAAACTCGCATCCAAACTCATTGAAAAGGATGCAGTGCACTGGTCTATTGATGCTTGATGATTTCTTAAATCCGCAACACAAAGATGCATCGCCCGCTTTCCTCGGGTCGATGAATGAGCCGATCTTTACGTGGGGCAAGACTTTCGGGGATGACGGCGAGAAACAACGAGATGCCTATATCAAAGCACTTAAAGTTGCCGATAGAGGCGAGTTAAAAGCACTACTCAAATTTGCTCAGATGTGATTCGCTTATCGTGATGGCAGGAGCTGTAACGTGGATACGGCCACACAATCTAATAAATTTTCCTTCATGCTTCCAGCCCATGAACGTAAGAGACTAACTTTGTAATCATGTCAGGATTAGTATCGGGCAGAACGCCATGTCCAAGATTTAGAATATGCGATGGTGCACTTTTCCCCTCGGAAATAGCTTGATCGGTCGCTCTCTTTAAGCCATCCCAATCTCCGAGCAGCAGCTTGGGGTCAATATTTCCTTGCAGTGGAACGCTATTGCCGAGAATCTGTGATGCCTCGCTTAGGGAAGTCTCGCTATCGATGCCCATAACTGTGGCACCAACGGCGCTCATCTCTCGCAAGATTGATTTCGTGCCGACACCAAAATGAATTCGAGCTACAGGTAGATCAGAAATTAGATCCATAACAGTCTTCGAGTGTGGGGCAGCAAAAGTTATATATTCCTGTCTTGAGAGGCGACCAGCCCAAGAATCAAATAGTTGTATCGCAGAAGCTCCTGCTTCAACTTGCGCTCGCAAAAAGGACGAGGTAGTTCGAGCGCACCAATTAAGAATATCAGCCCACAATTGTGGATCGTTTTTCATCATGCTGCGACAACTAGGTATCGTCTTTGAAGGATGACCCTCGATGAGGTACGAAGCCAAAGTAAAAGGAGCTCCACCGAATCCCAGTAAAGGTATTTCTCCTAATTCATTAACCACCAGCGCCACTGCTTGCGTTATTGGTTTCAAATCTTCTGGATCCAGAATTTGTAAACGTTCGAACTCTTTTCTTGATCGAATCGGACTCGGTAGAACCGGGCCAACGTCGGTGACAATAGAAACATCAACTCCAGCAAGTTTGAGTGGAATCACAATGTCGCTGAAGAATACTGCGGCATCGACGCCATGTCTGCGGACTGGTTGCAACGTTATTTCGCAGGCTAACTCAGGCCGTAAGCATGAATCCAACATTGAAATACCCTCGCGAATTTTTCGATATTCAGGAAGTGACCGTCCAGCTTGTCGCATTAGCCAGATTGGAGGCACATCTTGTCGAATGCCGCAAAGCGCTTGAACAATTTTGGAGCCTCTGATTTTTTCAGACACTAATGGATGATCTGTCGGCAAAACCATAAATGAAGTATCTCATAACTATAATAAGATTTAACAATGACGATTGTACTCATTGGTGCTAACTATCGTGACTTACCATTGAGCGAATTAGAAATTTTGGAAAGAAATACTGATCGAATTCGGTTCGATCTTTTTGACCCCAATTTAGGAAATCATACAATTGATGGTGGCGTCGTTGTGACTACATGCAACCGATTTGAAATTTACCTTGATGTAGAGAATGTCGAAGATGCTACTCAACGCGCATTGGAAGTTATCGCCAAGCACTCCGGACTAGAGATCGAGTATTGCCGAACGAAGTTACGGATACTGAGTGGATCGATGGCATATCAACATTTATTTAAAGTGACTTCGGGCCTTGATGCGATGGTTGTTGGCGAATCTGAAATTGCTGGTCAGATTAAAAGAGCGTTAACAGAAACACAAGAGCAGGGCCACTCCTCACGGATAATAGAGGCACTTTTTCAACGGGCCTCATCTGTTTCTAAAAAAGTTGCTAGCGAGACTGGCTTGGGAGCAGCTGGAAGATCGCTGATTACATCAGCACTCGATATTGTCAAAGATTTGGATTTTTCATTACAAGATAAGCAGATTCTTGTGATTGGCACTGGTGCATATGCGCGAGTTGTTATCTCAGCGCTCGGTCGTGAACAAGTTGGACAGATTTATGTTTATTCACCAAGCGGGCGAGCCGAGCAATTCAGTAAGACTCATGCTACGGTTCCGATTGACGGATGCGATTACTTTTCTATTATCCAAAAAGTGGATCTAGTAGTTGCTTGTAGTGGAACGCATGGGGCGATTGTTAAACCAGAACATGTAAATAATCGGAAGACTGGATTGTTCCCGATTATCGATCTGGCTTTGTCTTCAGATATAGATCCTTCAATCAAGGCGCTAGCCAATATTGTCGTTATCAACTTAGAGGAAATTCACCGTAACGCACCTGTTGAACATCACGAAACAATTGCAATTGCGGAAGATTTAATTGAGAAAGCAGTAAACGAATTTCAACAAGATCTGGCGGCGAGAGCTAATGATCCTTTAGTAAGAGCGTTGCGCACCCATGTTAGTGAGATCGTCGAGCAAGAAGTGGAACGGATACGTCGAAGACGTGGTGATGAAATAGCCGATCAAGTAGCTCTATCTCTCCAATTGGTAACTAAGACCATATTTCACAAACCAACTATTCATGCAAAGAAAACTGCTACAAATAGTGAACAAGATGAATACCAAAAAGCTATCCAAATTCTTTTTGGGCTTGAGGTAGATATGACTCAAAGCAATGGCTAGACCAATTCGTCTGGGTACACGTGGCTCATTCCTTGCCCGAACCCAGTCGGAGTTGGTGAAGAGTTGGCTTGATATTTCAGATGGCGTTGAACTAGTTTCTATTAAAACGCAGGGTGATGACCTTTCGTTATCGTTGACTAAACTTAATGAACCCGGTGCATTTGTAACTGCGCTCCGAACAGCTCTCATCAACAGGGAAGTGGACTTCATAGTTCATTCCTTTAAGGACTTGCCATCATTGCCGTATCCAGAGCTTGAATTAGTAGCTATTCCAACGCGCGAAGATCACCGTGATGTCTTTATTAGCAGTGGTTCGCAGCAGCTTAAAGATTTGCCAACAGGTTCCATTGTTGGAACATCCTCACCGAGAAGGTCGGCGTCGATATTGAAATTAAATCCCAAAGTTTCAGTACTGCCGATTCGAGGCAATATTGATTCGCGAATTCAGAAGGTTCGACGCGGGGAGTATGCCGCGGCGGTGCTGGCAGCGGCAGGTATTTTGCGAATCGGATATCAGCACGAAATCACAGAATATTTTAGCGTTACGGAGATGTTGCCAGCGCCCGCACAAGGGGCGCTGGCGATCGAGTGTCGAAAAGATGATCTAGCGATGATAGAACACCTTAGTTTGATCGATGATCCGATTGCTAGATTAACGACAACGGCCGAACGTGCGGTACTACGAGGCTTGAACGCCGGATGCGATTTAGCTATTGGCGCTTTTGCCCAATATTTGGATGGAGTTCTCCGGCTTGTTGCTGAGATTGGCGATTGGCAAAGCGGTGAGCAAAAGCGAATTGAGAATTCTGTGATTGTGACTGATATTTCTGATGTTGAATCAGCCGAGGAGCTAGGACTTAATATTGCAAGAGAGTTTATGGTTGATGAATTTACTTTGAGAATACTGCGCCGTGATAATTAAACCGGTACTTTTGATTCGAGCCAATGGCAATGAGCAGGATGCCAAAGCCTTAGCGGAATTAGGTGTAAGCGCAGTTATTGATCCATTTCTAAAGATCTCCGCAAATCCAGATTTAAGCAATGCTTTAAACCTTTATAGCTTTGCGCAAGAGGCCGAGGTAGAAACTTGGGTGATCGCTACATCTTTGAATGGAATCGATTATTGGGCACAAACTATCGGCGAATCGAAGTTGAGATCGGTATTTAAAACCAATCAGAACCTTCGCTTCGCTGCGATTGGAGCTGGCACCGGGTCACGGTTGCATGAATTAGGCGCAGCAGAAGTGGCCATTCCACCAGAGCCAAATTCCCAATCGTTATTGGAGCTTCTCAGTACTAGAAATCCCGCAAGGGCAATAATCCCAACCGGAAATTTAACTTTGAACACGATACCGAACGGTCTTACAAGGCTAGGGTGGGAGATTATTCAGGCAGAGGTATATCAGAACTCCATAGTAGAGCGGAGACCAAAGTCTGTAGCAGGTATTGCAGCGGGAGATTTTGGCGCAATTATTCTGAGATCCCCCAGTGCCGTAAGAGCGTTTTTGCATTTTGTTCCTAAATCTTTAGTTCCATTAATATGCGGTGGCAGAACCACGGCGGCGGAACTTGAAATTGCCTCTTTGACTCCGGCGGAAGTTTCTGATCTCTCAGATTCCAACTCATTGGCCAAATTGGCACTTAAGGCACTATGCGAAAAAGGAATAAGGTGAACAAGATGGAATTGACTCAACGCCCTAGACGATTGCGCGTAAATCAAGCGATGCGCAACTTGGTCAGTGAGAATGTGGTGCAAAAAGAATCTTTAATTCTTCCGCTTTTTGTTCGGGAAGGGCTAACCAACCCAGTATCAATAAAGGCAATGCCCGGCGTTGTTCAACACTCCAGCGAATCTTTAAAGCATGAAATAGATCGAGCGCTAGCGCTAGGCATTGGCGGAGTTATGGTCTTTGCTATTCCTGAGATTCGCGATGAAATGGGGTCGCAGGCTTTGAACCCCGATGGAATTTTAAATAAGGCGGTTAGAGATATTCGTACTCAAGTGGGAGAGAATTTAATTGTGGTAGCCGATCTTTGCCTCGATGAATTCACCAGTCATGGCCACTGTGGTGTATTGGATCAATTTGGACGAGTAGATAATGACCGAACTCTCGAGATCTATGGCGAGATGGCGGTGCTCTTAGCAGCCAATGGCGCGCACATGCTTGGCACGAGCGGGATGATGGATGGTCAAGTCGGTGCAGTAAGAAAAGCGTTGGACAAAGCTTCATTCCAAGATATCTCAATTCTTGCTTACGCGGCAAAGTATGCCTCGGCTTTTTATGGTCCATTTAGAGATGCGGTTGAATCTCAATTACAGGGAGACCGAAAGAGTTATCAGCAGGATCCGTCGAACATTAAAGAATCGTTACGCGAAATTCAATTAGATGTTGAAGAAGGTGCCGACATCATTATGGTTAAACCAGCAATGGCGTACTTGGATGTTCTTCACGCTGCCTCTCAAGTAGTAAATCTCCCACTTGCTTCTTACATCGTTTCTGGTGAGATGGCTATGGTAGAGGCTGCTGCTGCGCAAGGATTAGTCGATCGTGAGCGAGCAATACTTGAGATACTTACTTGCCTTCGTCGGGCGGGCGCACAGGTCATCTGCACTTATTGGGCCCTTGAAGTTGCGCAGCTACTAGATAGAAAATAGGAAAAACATGGAGCAAAATATTGATGGTTCAATAGGTTGGCACAGTCGAGCAAAGGCGGTAATTCCGGGCGGCGTTAGTTCCCCAGTCCGAGCCTTCTCAGCAGTAGGTGGCAACCCGCGTTACATGGTTCGCGGGGCAGGCTCTCGTGTATTCGATGTAGATGGCAATGAATACATTGACCTAGTTGGCTCTTGGGGTCCGATGATTTTAGGGCACGCTCATCCTGAAGTCGTTCGGCAAGTTATTGAAGTTGCTAGCAATTCATCGTCATTTGGTGCGCCAAGTCCTCATGAAGTTGAACTAGCAGAAGAGATCATCCACCGTGTTAGTGCGGTTGAGAAAGTGCGATTCGTCTCCTCGGGTACAGAGGCGGTGATGACAGCGGTTCGGCTTGCACGCGCAGCTACTGGTCGCGATCTCATTGTGAAATTTGCTGGTTGTTACCATGGACATTCAGATGCGCTTTTAGTTCAGGCAGGATCTGGCGTTATAACGCTAGGCCTTCCCAATTCACCAGGTGTTACCGTCGGACAAGCTCAAGACACGGTAGTGCTGCCGTATAACGATGTTGCCTCGCTCGAGGCGCTCTTTACAGAACGCGGAAGTAAAATCGCTGCAGTTATCACTGAAGCAACGCCCGCAAATATGGGAGTTGTTCCTCCGCTACCTGGGTTTAATAAGTTGATTGCTGACCTCTGCCACAAGAGCGGCGCACTTTTTATTCTTGATGAAGTCATGACGGGCTTTCGAATTTCCGTTGGTGGTTGGTGGGAGTCCGTTAGGCAAGAA
>Ga0209702_10008624_pt1 | contig 11771 bp, 5 predicted proteins | sample FRY01_FD_187210 | JGI IMG/M metagenome (GOLD analysis project Ga0209702, IMG submission 187210) | Freshwater microbial communities from Lake Fryxell liftoff mats and glacier meltwater in Antarctica - FRY-01 (SPAdes) (version 2) | ecosystem: Environmental > Aquatic > Freshwater > Ice > Glacier... | reverse complement strand
CTCTTTCAGAATAGGCACATAGGTTTGATTCCAAAATCCCTCATTCTCTTTTTCATACTTTAAGTTAGATAACAAAAAATGTAATTGCTTTCCAAATGAAACTTCCATCGTAAGTTTTACTTTGTACGCTTTTTCTAAAGCCACTTTATTTTTAAAGAAAACATTTAACTGTTTATAATCTTCTGGCTCTTCCCATTTAAAATCTTCTGGTTTTTGTTCAAACTCTCCATTCGATGCGTTTTCCATTAATTGCAATACCTCGTTAGATCGAGAAGATTTCGGATCAATCAAAAGGTAAGTTGCAAAACTTAGCATCGCTTCAGTGAACTGACCTTGATGTAGAGCGTAAAGTCCTAATTTATAATGACTAGAACTGTGAGAAGCTTTACATTCTATTGCTTTTTTATAATCCTCAATTGCTTTTTTATGATTTTTCATTTTCGTATGAACCAAAGCACGGTTATAATATAAAATATAGGATTTAGGATACAATGCTAACCCTTCACTAAATTTTTCAATTGAAGTTTCCATCTCTCCTTTTTCATCATAAGCTGAACCTAAAAGTGAATAAAGAAAGTTTTTGTTATCATAATAAATATTCAACTTTAATAAATCATCTATCACATTTATTGAAGCAGAATAATCTTTTTTTGCATAATACGTTAATGCTTTTTCATATTGCGCTGTCGAGTAGTTTGTATCGTTTACAGAAACTTTATCAAACAGTTTAATTGCTTCATCGTACTTTTCCTCTTCATACAAGGCAACTCCTTCTTTCACAATATCTTTTGAAGAAATAGACTCAATGTTTTTTTGAGCAACAATAAAAAATGGTAAAAGGATTAGGAATAATAAGTAGTAGTGCTTTTGCATGATGGAGATTAATTAAATTAAATAAAAAAATGGCAGTTAAAATGTACAATAAAAACTTAACGACAAATATAGAAAATTATTTTATATTTGGATAAGGAAGTCAGGATATTCTACTCCAATTAGGTTTAGATAACATAATCTCTTTCAACTCTATCTTTATGTTTTCATGAAGTGGATTTTGCAACAACTCGTCTTCGTTTAATAATTTTCGAGCATAATCTCTGGCCAAGACAACAATTTGACTATCTCTTGACAAATCTGCAATTTTTAAATCGAGCACTCCGCTTTGTTGTGTTCCCATAATATCTCCAGGACCTCTTAACTCTAAGTCAACTTCCGATATTTCAAAGCCATCATTGGTTCTCACCATTGTCGCCATTCTTTTCTTCGATTCTTTGGAAAGTTTGTCCCCAGTCATTAAAACACAAAAGGATTTTTCAGCTCCTCTTCCTACCCTACCTCTTAATTGATGTAATTGAGACAACCCAAATCGTTCTGCACTTTCAATAACCATAACAGAAGCATTCGGTACATTTACCCCTACTTCTATTACAGTTGTAGCCACCATAATTTGCGTTTCGCCTTTAATGAAACGTTGCATTTCAAATTCTTTATCAGCTGCTTTCATTTGTCCATGCACAATACTTACACAATAATCTGGTAAAGGGAAGTAATGAGAAATAGCTTCGTAACCATCCATCAAATTTTTATAATCTAATGTTTCCGATTCTTTAATTAATGGATAAACGATGTAAATTTGTCGCCCTTTTTCAATTTCACTTTTAATAAAACCAAAAACAGATAATCTGTTCGCTTCAAATTTATGATGCGTTGTAATTGGTTTTCTACCTGGCGGTAATTCATCAATAACTGAAACATCTAAATCTCCATAAAACGTCATGGCTAATGTTCTTGGAATTGGAGTTGCTGTCATAATTAAAACATGGGGAGGAGTTGTGTTTTTCTTCCACAACCTTGCTCTTTGTGCAACACCAAAACGATGCTGTTCATCTATCACCACAAAGCCTAAGTTCTTAAACTTAACCTTATCTTCTATTAAAGCATGCGTTCCGATTAGAATATCAATTCTTCCAGACTCAAGACCTTCATGAATACTCTCTCTTGCTTTCTTACGAACTGAACCTGTGAGCAATTCAACATTCACATCTAACTCAGACAACAATTCTTTAATAGTAACAAAGTGCTGATTCGCTAATATTTCTGTTGGAGCCATTAAAGCAGATTGAAAGCCGTTTCCTATTCCTATCAACATAGAAAGAAGAGCTACCAACGTTTTACCACTACCAACATCTCCTTGAACTAAACGATTCATGTGAGACCCCGTCAATAAATCTTTTCTAATTTCTTTTAAAACTCTTTTTTGCGCTCCGGTTAACTCAAATGGTAAATACTTATTGTAAAAATCATTGAATACTTCTCCAACTTCTTTGAATATAAATCCATTTTTCTTGTTCAAACTAATTTGCTTTCGCATCAACAATTCGAGTTGTAAGAAAAATAACTCATCAAACTTTAAACGAAACTGTGCTTTTTGAATAAATGCTTCATCTTTTGGCTGATGAATCTGAAACAAGCTTGCTTCTCTCTCAATTAAGTTTAATTCTGACAGATAATTGGTAGGTAATACTTCATTGATTTTTCCTTTTAATTGAAGCAACAAATTAGCAACAATTTTACCTATTCCTTTCGATGTGAATCCATTGTGACTAAGTTTTTCTGTGCTAGAATAAACGGCTTCTAGACCAACATCATTTTTAATTAATTCGTACTCTACAATTTCTGGGTGTGGAATACTAAAGCTATTTCCGAAAAGTTTTGCCTTCCCATATATTTGAAAAACAGTATTTGGCTTTAGTAAAGGTATAATCCACTTTGCTCCTTGAAACCAAACTAAATCTATAATACCCGTTTCATCCTGAAATTTTGCTGTAAGTCGACTTTTTTTTCCGACTTTAACCTCTGCAACATGAATGATTCTACCTTTTAATTGTACAGGAACATCAAGTTGAGGTAATTCTGAAATTTTATAATAACGTGTTCGATCAATGTATCTAAAAGGGAAGTAATAAAGTAAATCTTTGAATGTTCTTATTCCTGCTTCCTTATTTAATAATTCCGCGCGCTTCGGACCTACACCTTTCAGGTATTCAATAGGAGTGCGAAGAAAATCATTCATCATAGAGTAAAAATAAAAAAACCTTCGCTATTAACGAAGGTTTCAAAACTCAAATATTAATTTATTTCTTTTTAAATCTTTCGATCCCTTTTTCTAAAAAAGATTTGTACTCTTTAATGTTTGGAGTATAACCGATAGCTTCCGTTAAATCATTTCCTTCTGAATCCATTAAAACATATAAGGGTTGAGATATTTGTCCATATTTTTTAATTTGGTAATCAGACCATTTATTCCCTACAGTTTTAATTTTACCTTGTAAAATATCGGAATATATTTGCTCTTCAACTGGTAATAATTCACGATCATCGCAATACAAGGAAACAATGACCAACTCATTTTTTAACGAAGGACTAATTTCACTATTCGTCCAAACAGTAGATTCAGTTTTACGACAATTAGCGCAAGCGTGACCTGTAAAATCTAATAATATTGGCTTTTCAACTTTAGTAGCATATTCTTTAGCGATTTCTAAATCATGGAAAACTAAAATTGAACCGTCACCTACTTCATGCATGTATTTTCTGTACTCTGAGAAAATAGGATCTTGAAGTTGTACTGAATTAGAACTTGAACTTCCTGAACCTCTAACAAATCTAAAATTATCTTCTGAATGAGTTCTAGGAGGCGCAACACCATCAATCATGGATAAAGGAGCTCCCCACATTCCTGGTAATAAATAAATTGAAAAAGTAAATGCTAAAAAAGCAAACATAAAACGAGTCACAGAAATTTTATCGACATTAGAATCATGTGAAAACTTTAACTTCCCTAGTAAATAGAATCCCATTACTACAAATATCACAAACCACATCGCTACAAAAATCTCTCTTGTTAATATATTCCAATGGTATGCTAAATCAACCATACTTAAGAATTTCATTGCTAAAGCAATCTCTAAAAGTCCCAATACAACTTTGACACTGTTCAACCATCCTCCAGATTGAGGCATTGAATTTAACCAACCTGGAAAAATTGCAAACAACGTAAATGGTAAAGCCAAAGCAGTTGAGAATCCTGCCATTATAACAGCTGGTCCCATAATAGAGCCAGAGCTTGCTGCCTGAACCAATGAAGAACCAATTATTGGACCTGTACAAGAAAAGGACACCAATGCAAGTGTAAACGCCATAAAGAAGATTCCAATCAACCCTCCTTTATCTGCCTTTGTATCAGCCGAATTAACCCATTTACTTGGCATTCTAATTTCAAATGCTCCAAGAAATGAAAAGGCAAAAACCATAAAAACAGCAAAGAAAATTAAATTCATCCATACATTAGTAGAGAGTTGATTTAATCCGGTTGGCCCTAACATAGCTGTTATTACCAAACCTAAAGAAACATATATAACGATAATTGATATTCCGTAAATTAATGCATTTAAAATACCTTTTGATCGAGAACCAGAACCCTTTGTGAAAAAAGAAACCGTCATCGGAATCATTGGAAAAACACAAGGTGTTAACAAAGCAACAAATCCCCATCCAAAACCTTCAAAAAATATTTTCCAAAAATTAACATCTCCTTTCTTAATTGGGTTTGGCACAAACTTCTTCGGTTTTTCAACTACCGTTTGTTTTTCTTGTTTTTCTACTTTATTAACTTCTGGCTCTACAACTAATAGTGCTTCTTCTTTCGTTTTTAGCTTATCCGTTTTCGAATCATCAATTATTGGAGGTGTAGACACTTCGGCTTTTTTAGCCGAGAAACCAAAAATTTTAACCTTACCTTCTTGATCAGGAGGGAACAAACAACCATTTTCATCACAAATTTGGAAAGAGTATTCAAAGTTAACTGAGAACATTTTATCTGTTAAGATTTCGATTTTCTGCTTAAAACTTGCACTTTTCTCAAAATACAAAGAAACTCCCAATTCATCTTTATGTGTTTCTGGTTTAGTCCCATCAACAAATTTCCCTATTAATTTATAGTCTTTCGATTCAATAAACTTAAATGTTGTAGGGTAACCCGTTAAATCGGCTTTATTCGGATCGTGATTCACTGAAAAAATATGCCAACCTTCAATTAATTTAGCTTTTGAAACAATAAAGGCGTGAGAATCATCTATTTTCTCAACAGAAAAAGACCATTGAATTTTATTTTGCCAACCATCAGGTTGAGAAAAAGCAACTGATGAAAAAAGCAATGAAAACAATGCTATTACCTTTATAAATTTTGATTTTCCCATATTCATTAAATGAAGCTTTATTGTTAAACAATTTAATTTTCAAAAATAACTAAATTACGATGATTCGATGTCTTAACTTCATCTAATTCGTGTAAATTATGTTAATTTAGACACTTTAGCAAAAATACACTAAAAATAAAAAAGCCTATGTTACACAAGTAACACAGGCTTATATAAAGTGTTTTGAAATTACAATTTAATTTCTAAGATTCTAGATATTGGTAACCAAACACCACCTTTTAAACAGACAAATCTTCCTCCTGCTGCCCATAAAGTCGTATCAACTCTTTTCAATCCTGAATCATCTTTAAAAATAATACTAACCTTACTATGGTGAGCATTTCCTAAAGTTACAGCATCTTCTATCTGATGTAATAAATCAGCATGTTGCTTTACCGTAGTTGTATCATGGAAAGTTAAAGAAGGAATAATTTCTTTCTCAATTTTCTCTGGAGTTTCTGTATTATCTGACATAAAGTATTTTTTTTATGAATCGAATTTTCGTTGTTAATTATTGCGCAAACTTACAAAAAACAATTTACAATAAAATAAAATGTTTATAATATGTTATCAACACTTTTTTTTAGAATTTCAACCTTGATGTTGCAGCTATATCTTGAGAAGCAAAAAGTTTCTTTTCATACATAAACTTACCAGTTATAGCAATCATAGCAGCATTATCTGTACAATAATCAAATTTAGGTATATACACCTTCCACCCTTTAGCCAACCCTACTTCATTTAGTTTGTTTCGCAGTGCTGAATTAGCAGAAACACCACCTGCAATAGCAATTTGTTTAATCCCTAAATCTGTTGATGCTTTTATAAGCTTTACAAATAAAACATCAACAATAGATTTCTGTATAGAGGCACATAAATCTTCTAAATTGTTTTTTATGAAATCGGGATCCTTTTTTTCTTCTTTTTGAATAAAGTACATAATTGAAGTTTTCAATCCACTAAAACTAAAATTATATCCTTCCATATTCGGCTTTGCAAATGTGAATTTGGTAGCATCTCCTGACTTTGCGTTCTTATCAATCAAAGGCCCTCCAGGATAAGGAAACCCTAAAATCTTAGCAGTTTTATCAAAAGCTTCTCCAGCTGCATCATCTATTGTTGAGCCAACAACCTCCATTTTTAAATGATCTGTCACGAGCACAATTTGAGTATGTCCTCCAGAAACGGTTAGACATAAAAAAGGAAAAGTTGGCTTATCCTTACCTTCATCATCTATAAAATGAGCCAATACATGACCGTGCATGTGATTCACATCAATCATTGGAATTTCTTGTGCTAAAGAGAATGCTTTTGCAAAACTTGTACCTACTACTAACGAGCCCAAAAGTCCTGGCCCTCGTGTAAAAGCAATTGCATCTATTTCATTTAATTGAATTCCAGCTTTTTTTATTGCTTGATCTACAACAGGAATTATGTTTTGCTGATGCGCTCTACTTGCAAGTTCAGGAACTACTCCACCGTACTGTTTATGAACATCTTGAGAGGAAATTATATTCGATAATATGGTCTCATTTTTGATCACAGATGCAGAAGTATCATCACAAGATGATTCAATACCTAAAATGATTGTAACTTTTTGACTCAACTTTCAGTAAATTTGTATAATTAATGGTAAAAATAATTAAAATAATAGGACAAACAATTGGATACATTACAGAATGGATCTGGTTGCTTTTATTATTTCTACTTTTTGCTATAAGAACATCCCCTGTACAAACCTATTTAACAAAAGGTATTACTGCTTTTTTGAGTAATGAGCTAAATACTGAAATTAGTGTAGATGCTGTAGGAATTGTATATTTAGATGAAATTGTATTTGAAGGTATTTTAGTTAAAGACAAAGAAAATGATACCCTTGCTTACATTGAAACAATTTATTTAAGCATTGATAAATTCATTCCTAATTCTATCTTATCTATTAACGAAATCAATATTCAAGATGGCGATTTTCATTTAAAAAGAAGAAATAAACAGTTCAACTTTCAATTTCTTTCGGATTATTTTAGTCAACCGAGTTCTAATAAAAAATCTAAAACTAAAATAAAGATAGACCACATAGCGCTTTCAAACTCACGTTTCAGCTATCATGATAACAATGCTCCTCGCCGCGGCTTTGGTGTAGATTACAAACATTTAGACATTAAAAACATAAACCTTGAAGCAAATAGGTTAAGTTTAGAAAATAACAATTACGACCTTTTTATTAAACACTTAAGCTTTAATGAAAAATCAGGTATTGAGGTAAAGCATTTAACAAGTCAAATCAAATTTTCATCTAACGGTGTTTTTGCAAGAAGACTAAATATACAAACCAAAGAAAGCAACGTCTACTCACCTGTTTTTCAGTTAAAAACAAAGGAAATGTCTGACTTTTTAGATTTCAACAACAAAGTTGTTTTCAATTCTAAAATTTTCGAAAGTCGTATTTCTCTTTACGAAGTCTCCCTTTTTGCGCCAAAACTTGAAGGTATGGATGAAATTGTTCAAGTAAAAGGAAACATTGATCACCATGTAAATAATATGAAAATTGATGATATCAATCTTCGCTTTGGAACAAAGTCAATCATTAAAGGAACCTTTTTTCTTCCTAACTTTTATGAATTCAACACATCCTATTTTAATGAACGAATAGACTATCTATCTGTCAACATTAAAGATTTAAAAAAAATTCATCTTCCGTTTTCATTTAAAGATCATTACATTCCTATCCCAAACTCTTTAGCTTCCTTAGAATACATCGAAGCAAGTAAGGTTAAATTAAATGGATTTACTTCACAGTTTGTTTTCTCAGCAAAAAAAATAAACTCGAAACTTGGTTCAATCGAAATGAATAACGGCTTACTTTTCACTAAAAACACAAGCGATGCTAGTTACTATTTTGAAAAATCTCAAGCCAGTGAGTATGATATAAAGATAAATTCATTTGATTTGGGCACTTTAGTGAAAAATAAATCTTTAGGGAAAATAGATGGAATCTTTTTCTTTTCAGGGCAAACAGATGGAATAAAAACACTTTCTTTTTCAGAGATAGAAGGAAAATTGAATTATTGCGACTTTGATGGTTACAACTATAAAAACATTTCACTTTCTGAAGGATCATTTATTGATCAAGTTTTTAACTCTAAAATTGAAATCCAAGATGATAATTTAGCGTTAAAATATGAAGGGAAAATTGACTTTAAGAATGATAAGCACCTAGATATTACAATAGATTTATCAAAAGCAATTCTAGACAATTTAAACATTAGTCCTAAAAGCAACACCAAACTAGCTGCTAAATTTAAACTTGACTTAAAAGGAAATAATTTAAACAACATTAAAGGAACTATTAAATTGGAAGGACTTGATTATTCTGAAAATGGAAAACAATACAAACTTCCTGATTTACTTATACAAATTGACCGATCACCAACTATTGACCGTCTAAATATCTGGAGTGATTTAGCTAATTTATCGATTCAAGGAAAAGTTGATTTCAACACTATACTTACTGATCTTCAACAACAATCCTCCACCCTATTTCCTCGTCTAATCGATCCTTCAGCACATACTAAAAAAACATCTACAAATAGTTTTGAGTACGATGTTGAACTTAAAGAAATAAACAAACTATTAGCCGTAGTTTATCCAGATTTAAAAATAGCGAACGGAACAAGAATAAAAGGGAGTCAAGACAGTAAAGAAAAAACGACTTTAATTGATATTAATTCTAAAAAAATTAAGTGGAAAGATATCGAAGCAAAAAACATTATTGTTAAAAATGCAATTGGAGCAAATAAATTAAACTCTTCCTATCAAATTGATGAAATTCAATTAAATGATTCATTAAACTTGAAGAATATCAATTTCGAGCTAAAAGGTGATTCCTCATCAATTCATGCTGCATTAGATTGGAATCCGAACACAACAAATTACTCATCCATAAATTGGTCAACAAAAGTTAAAGGCATAGCAGCTTATGATTTTATTTTTGACAAATCATTTATCGCTTTCGACAACAAGAAATGGGAAATAAATCAAAATGCTAAAATCAATATTCAAGGCTATGAAATTAAAGTTGATAATCTAAAACTTCAAAATGAAGACCAATTCATTCAATTAGAAGGACTGATATCTAAATCAAACAATGATCAATTGAACTTCAAGATAAACGAATTAAACCTTAGAGATTTTAATAGTTTTTTAGGCAGGAATAAATACGAAGGAACAGTAAATGGATGGGGATACATTTCTAATCCTTACGACAATATCTCTTTTATGGGAGATGCTTATTTAAGAAACTTTCATTTTAATGATAGAGAAGTTGGAGACGTATTCGTTCAATCTCAATGGCAAAGAGGAAGTGATAATATTATACTGAAAGGAGATCTTTCTTACAAATCATCCAAAACATTTAAGTTCATAGGTAATTACCTCTACAAACAACCTAAAAACAACTTAGATTTTAATCTATTATTTGAAAATACAGATATTAAATTTACAAATGCTTTTTTTGACCCTGAAATTGTTTCAAATATCAAAGGAAGTTTATCTGGTAAAATTTACCTTTCAGGTGAACTTGACAATCCAAAAATTGAAGGTAAAATTAAATTAAATGACGGTAATGCAAAACTAGCACTTTTAAATGTTGATTTTGGTTTAAACGGCGAGATTTTATGTGATGAATACGGATTCTACATAAACAATATGCCTATAACTGATGAAGAAGGAAACACGGGCTCTGTCATCGGGTCAGCATACCATGAACAGTTAAGTAAATGGAATTACGATGTAGTCTTCAATTTAGAAGATGACATGAAGAAATATAAAAATGCTCCTATCATCATTAAACCTTTGTCTAAGTTTTTAGTGATGAATACAGCTTATAACGAGGAAGACGTCTACTACGGGAAGGGTTATGCAACAGGAATTGTAAATATTTTTGGAGATGAAAAGCTTACAGATATTAACGTAGATTTAAAAACAAAAACGGGTACAAAAATTAACTTTCCGTTCTACACCGTTTCTGAATTTAATGAAGACCAACAATTTATAAAATTTAAAAGTAAATCAGATAACCTAAGCACTACAGCTACAAAATTAGATTTTACAGGTGTCAACTTAAAGCTAAATTTCAACATTACTCCTGAAGCAGACATTAAAATTATTTTAGACGAAACAACTGGAGATGAAATTTCTGCTACCGGTTCAGGTGATATTACTGTAGCACTCGATAAATACAATCACCTAACATTAGACGGAACCTATAAGGTAAAAAAAGGAGACTATAATTTTGTGATGCGACCAATTAATGAAAAGTTTAACATTGAAGAAAATGGAACTGTAACATGGACCGGAGATCCTTATAACGCTTTAATAGATTTAAAATGCTATTATTCTGTAAATGCCAGTCTTAATGAAATCTCTCGAAACATTACCACCAACAACATGGGGTATCAAGAAATTAATTGTTACCTAAATTTAACGCAATCTCTTTTAAATCCAGCAATTGCTTTTGACATTGTTGCTCCAAACACGAATGAAGCTGGACAAACCTTATTGAACTTAATAAAGAATGATAAAGACATGCTGAATCGTCAGTTTTTCTCATTACTTCTTTTTAAGAAATTTCAGTCAATCGATCCTCAAAACACAAGTGTAAATAGCTCTGGAAGTGCAGCTTTAGATTTAGCACAAAGTCAAATAAATTCAATGCTCTCTCAAGTTTCAAAAGATTACAAATTAAACGTAGCACTTGATAAAAATGCGTTAACAGGTGGAAACTCAATGGCTGTTGGACTTAAAAAAGGATTTTATGACGACAGACTCGTTTTCAAAGGAAGTGTTGGAATTGGAACTGCAGGAACAGCATCAGGGCAAACGCAAACATTAAATCAAAACCAAAATCCTTTAATTGGTGACATGAACCTTGAGTACAGTTTGAATGAATCTGGTACATTTAAAATTAACATTTTTAACGAATCCAATCAGAATACTATTTTAAATAATCAATTAGGACTTTTTACACAAGGTGCTGGTTTACAATACCAAGAAGATTTTACAACTTTAGATGAATTCAAAGCATTACAATATTTCTTAGATGTTTTCAGAAAAAAAGAAAATAAAAAATTTCCTACAAAAAGAAAACGAAAGCAATCACCAATTCCTTCGCAAAACAATCAAATCATCATCCCTAAATTAGATGAGGAATGATTATGGATCAACGTATTTTCTGCGGATAACCATAATAATCATGACTTTTTAAAAAGTTTTTTTTCATATCTTTTGGCTTGATCCAAAAAAAAAATCTCAATTATTGGGAGTTGGCTGAACCAATAAAACTTAAAATCTATGAAATACATTTAGCTACTTTTAAATTTTTATTATCACCCAAAAGTCGCAGACTAATTAATAAATAACCGTAACATGTTGATAAACAATCATGTTAAGGCTTGTATAGTTTCACCAAAATGGTGATATTTGTACTTACCAAGGTAAAAATATTCTATACATGAA